>JAEEGJ010002874.1_pt1 | contig 75132 bp, 65 predicted proteins | sample 8958761 | NCBI WGS metagenome assembly JAEEGJ01 (sample SAMN16246546, study PRJNA631951) | gut metagenome | biome: gut microbiome; feature: rumen; material: RS-attached | host: Bos | place: Iran: Karaj | collected 2018-10 | reverse complement strand
TGATCGTACCGATGATCTCTCTCATGTTACCCTGGAGGGAATCAACGAGTGAATCACTGATCTGCTGTTCCTTCATGTTGAGGAAGTTCTTCATGGCGATCTTTACGCCTTCGCCTTCGCTCATGACTCTTACCTTTGCGACAGCGTCGATGTTAACACCGATGAAGTCTGCTGTAGGTACAAATCCGTCAGTCTTGATGTCGATCGAGATCTGCTTGACGAGGAGCTCGTCCTTTCTCTCGAAGAAGGGCATCTTGAGTCCTGCTCTACCGATAAGGATCTTAGGGTTCCTGCGGAGACCTGAGATGATATAAGCTTTGTCCGGCGGTGCCTTTACATAGCTGCAGATAATAATGATGATTACTACTACCGCAATGATGGCTGCTACGATGACAGGCCATGTTAAAATAATTTCCGGCATTTTTCTATCCTCCTATTTGTTTAAGAAAACCCCACGCCACAAAGCCTTGTGACACGGGGTTGCCTTGTTTGTTGCTAAAAATATTTTACATTACGGGGGCCCCCGGTCAAGAAAAATCGTATCGGAGCATATCCGATTTGTACACTTGAATAATTTGGAATATCCCCGGTTGTGCGGGTTTAATATTTTTCAACAATTTCAAGGCCCAAAAACGCTGTGATGCAACTATATAAGCCCTTAGAACGGTTCAAAAGAAAAGCCCGCCTTCAAAAAGACGGGCCATTAAGTTCTTTAGATTAAGTATATTTATTTGAAGAAATAGACGAATCCCAAAACATGGAGTACGACGCCTGCAATGCAGAAGAAGTGCCATACCATGTGGGAGAACTTAAATCTTCTCTTGGAAGGTGCGAAGAAGATACCTACTGTGTAAACGATCGCGCCGGACATAAGGAGCCAGAAAGTAACTGTTGAAGTGTTTTTGTAGAACTCGATGATCCTGAAGATGATTCCCCAACCCATCAATGCATAGATGAAATAAGTGAATCCCTTGCCGACCTTTGTGTGATAAGCGAGTGCGGTAACGAGAACACCTGCGATCGCACATGCAGCTTCCAAAGCCCAGAGGACTGCGCCTGAGATAGGGCTTAAGATGTTGATGCAGATAGGTGTGTAAGCACCTAAGATAGCAAAGTAAGCAACGCTTCTGTTGACCTTGTTCATTACTCTCTTATGAGGAGTTCCGTGCTTCATGAGGTGGTAAACCGTAGACATGATGAGCGCTAAGATCAAGGTGATGATGAAAGCAGATATAGCGATGACAGACATAACGACATGAGCCTGTGTTGTGCTGTCCATGGCTGTAACTCTTAAGTATGTGTTGATAGCTGCGAACGGAAGAAGTCCCAAGAGGTAAAGAACTACAACACCTGAAGTGACGGAGTTGCCGACTTCTTCGCCGAATGTCTCGTAGGTCTTGTTAAGGCCTCTTCTTACGGCCTGCTTGGAACTCTCAAACCATGTAAGCTGCTTGAGACCTTCTTCGAGAGGGTCTTCACCGGTTTGTGCGGCATGCTTCTTATCGGAACTGCTCGCTAGCAAAGTCTTCCAGTATTTCTTGTTCTTAGCCATCGATCCTATTCTCCATACTTTTTGTCAACTGATACATTTTACAAGGTGTTAAGTAGGTTTTCAACCTGCGGAAAACTGCTTAGCCCTTATTATCCGCGCCGTCTGCAGGGGGTGCGCCCAGTACTATGACATCATCTGACGAAGTCTGGGGTGCTCCGAGCTGTATAACATCGTCTGCCTTAGGCTTCGGAGGAGGCATCGGTATTGCCTCATCAGCCTTGGGTCTGGGTGCTGAGAGCTCTATGGGTGCGTCGCTTTTCGGCTCTTCCTTGGAAGGACCTGCTCCGAGAGCTTCAACGGGTTTTTTCTCGGGTGCTTCAACACCAAGATGGACAGGCCTTACGGGAGCTCTTACTGCTGCGCGGGGTTTTCTGCCGCCGTCCTTTATTGCAGGCTTTTCTTCAACAGGTGAAGGGGGAAGCTTTGCGGCGTCTTCGCTTTTGACTGCAGGGATGCTCTTTCTGGTTATATCTGCAGGTGTCTGAGCCGTTACGGGAGCTGAGATTACAGTGCCAAGTACTTCGGGCTTGCCTGCGACTGCAGGCTTTCTTGCAGCCTTGGGAGACGCCTGGTCAGGAGTCATGGGGTTAAGCTGCTCTGAAAGATAAGCGAGCCTGTAAAAGCGGATTATCCTCAGGATCAAGGGCCAGAAGATAGCAACCGGCAGGAGCCAGTATACGACCTTTGATGCGGCAGTGTTTCCGATGAGCTTTGATAAAGCTGCGAAAGGAGCCTGCATTACTTCATAGATTGTCTTCAAAACGAGGGCGCCGAGCTTTGTTGTAAGGCCGGGATCCTCCATTGCAAGTTTCTCTGCAGGATAGAACCACAAAGGCAGATAGATCATGGCGCCGTAAGCTGCAAGGCCCCAGTTGATCCATTCCTTTTTCTTGAATGCTGCAAAGAAAGGAAGGAAGAATACGAAAAACATTGCATAGAGGAAGCTCATGCAGCGCTCGAAAACAGAGAAATCTCTGGGAACTATGCCGTCAAAAGTAAAATAGATCGGCGCAAAGCAGACGAACATCAGAGCGCCCGCTATAAGTCCCAAGAATACGCATGTGAAGTAATCTCTTCTCATATATCCCCTTGCAAATTAATGTGCCGGCTCAAAAAGAGCCGACACTATTTTAATACAAAAAGCAATTAATATAAAACCTTGTTAAAGGGCAATACCGGTGACAGTTCCGTCTTCCCTGTGGATAATAAGCCTTCCGCCGTCTTTGGCAGTGCCCTTATATATCAGTTTGATCTGTTATCAGAGAGGTCTTAAGTACTTGACCTTCACATTCTTTATCGATACGCCGCCTGATGCGAAATGGATCCTGAAGACACAGTTTTTCGCATACATCATGCACTCGGCTTCCTTTGAGACGAGCTCGCCGTTCGTGCCGTTCCATGTAATGACCGCGAAAGGAATGCTCGTGATATAGCATGTCATCGGGATCTGTGCGAGCTCACCCAGGTTGGAATAGCCGGTGAATTCGAGAGAGTAGTAACCCTGCTTTTCGCATGTGAGTCCGAAAACAAAGTCCTTGCCTCTGGAAGTCTTTGTCTTGCACTCGATCGTGATCTCGTCAGACATCTCGTAGAAGACATCGGTATCTACCTCAACGTCATCGTCCTTGAAGGGGCTGTCGATGTGATTGACCGTTACTTCGTTGCCTTCTTCCCTGTCCATTGCAGGTGTGTTCATGGCAAAGTTCAGGATGTTTATTGCATTTCTCTGGAGCTCTGCACGCGTGATATTTGAGCCGTCGCCTTCTGTAAGTTCCTTATAGGTATCAGCTTCCAGGAGGTTTTCTTTTTCGACGCAGGTGCAGACCATATATACGTCATTCTGGGATCTGGCCATTACTGAGTGGTCTTCGAGGTTATACTTTTCAGCGACGGTGACTTCCTTGTTGATATAAGCCCACCAGTCTGTCATTACGAGACCCGTGAAACCCCACTGCTCACGAAGGATCATGGTGTTCTGGTCGTAGTGGTTTGCGCTGTATGTGTCGTTAATGCGGTTATAGCTCGTCATGACGCATCTTGCGCCGCCTTCCCTGATCGCGATCTCGAAAGCAGGGAGATAGATCTCACGGAGCGCACGGGATGAGACGCGGGAGCTCATCTCACGTCTGTGTGTCTCACGGTTATTAGCGCAGAAGTGCTTGATTACGGGTGTTACGCCGGACTTCTCCAAAGCCCTTACCTGTGCTGCAGCCATAAGGCCCGTAAGAAGCGGATCTTCGGAGAAATACTCGAAGTTACGTCCGTTAAGGGGATGTCTGTGAATATTAATTCCGGGACCCAAGAGCGCGTCGATCTTATTCGAGAGCATCTCGATTCCAAGATATGTGTAGAGCTCTTCTACGAGTTCAACGTTAAATGTCGAAGCAAGGCATGTTCCGTTAGGAAGGGAGAATGCCTTCTTGCCGGAGTCGAGTCTCATTCCTGAAGGACCGTCTGTGCAGCAGAGCGTAGGAACGCCCCTTGCCTTAAGCTCTTTTGTGACACCTCCGAAAGCAGCGGCTGTGCCGATAGTGACCTTGGGGCTGCCCATTCCCTCGCCTCTTATGATGAGGCAGAGATCTTCATCAGTTAACTGGGCAACGAACTCGTCCATCGTATTCTTGCCGTGCTTAACGTCAGCAAGCTTTATGCCCTTATCGCCTGTCTGGGGGATCTCAGGACGGACCCTGTCCATTCTGGTGGCAAGAAAATCAATGGTCTTAAGAGGAGTATCCTCTTCGCCCTTTGAATATGTGCCGTCACCGTTAGGAATAGCAGTAAGACGCTTATAAGGCTTTATCGGAAGAAGTGCGTTGTCGAGCTTTTCGAGGAGCCTTGCTTCGGGAAGATCGAATGAAGCAACTGACCTGGCGCTCATGAAATCGCTGCCGATGAAGAACTCGTATGAGCCCTTTTCGAGCACGAAACCTGTTGAGCCGAGACCTGCCCTGCCGTCGTCGTCAAAGGATGCAAATCTTCTGAAAGGAGCTGTGATCGTGACCTTCTCTTCGCATCCTGAAGGGATTTTTCCTGTCTTTGTAAATCCGGCTAAGACTCTCGAAGGCTTGGAAAGCTTTCCGTCAGGCGCTTTGCAGTAGAGCATTACTGCCTTTTTGCCTGAGACTTCACCGATGTTTTTAACTGTAACGTTGACTGTTACGATGTCATTTTCAACATCGAAAACAGGATCTTTCAATTCAAAATCCGTATATGAGAGACCGAAGCCGAAAGGATAGAGAACGTCTTCCTTATCGAATGTTGAGAAGTATCTGTAGCCGACGAAGATATCTTCCTGATAGATGTCTTCCTTGATGTCTTTTAAGAAGTTGGCATTGGAAGAATAGTCTTCAAGTTCTTTAGCGATAGTATCGGGAAGGCAGCCTGAAGGATTCTCCTTGCCTGTCAAAACCCTTGCAACGCTGATGCCGCCGATCATGCCGGCCTGCCATACGTAGAGGACGCTCTTGATGTTGTATTTTTCAACGAAAGACATGTCGATGATGTTGCCGACATTAAGAAGGACTATTGTCTTATCGAATGCCTTTGTAACGTTTGCGAGCATCTCTTCTTCGCTGTCGCTTAAGAAATATGCGCCCTTTTCGGCTGAATTGTCGCGGTCTTCACCTGCTGTTCTCGCGATGATGATCACTGCGTAATCATTTCTTCCGGCGAGTTTCTCAGCAAGTTCGGATGACACAGGCATCTCGGCCTGGGACCATGCCTCCTTGCCCCAGCCGAGTCCTGCATCGATGGGATTTTCTTGATCCCATTTGTCGTATATGTCCATGAGCTCAGCATCTAATGTGATGCTGCCGCAGTCATTAAGACCTTCCCTGATATCCGTTACGTGGTGGACGTTTACCATGCCGCCCGAACCCGTTCCGGACTTGTAGTAGTGGATCTGCATCCTTCCGAAAAGAGCGACATGCGCGCCTGTCTTTAAAGGAAGGACCCTGTCCTTGTTTTCGAGCATGACAATGCCTTCAGCGGCTGTCTTTATAGCTGATTCTGTATATTCATTCCAGTTAAGGGTTATCTCATTCATTGATTAATCCTCCGGATCTTTGATAAAGGCGTTTTTTACCCCTCACAACTGAATATACAGCATTTCGGGAGCACTTGATTTCATTTTTTACGCATTTATTATTCATTTTTTGCTTTCGAGAGCAAAGTATGTAAACTAGCCGTAAACTTAATATTTTTCGGGCCTTTTTACCATTGATTAAGCTAAAAATTTGCAAGTTATCTGATATTAATCAAAACTAACCGGTCCTATAATGTGCACCATTATAAGAATTATAAAAAGGTTTTTTATGGCAGCAAGAAGAACTGACACAGACATGACAAAGGGAAACCCTATGTCGATCATATTCAAGTTCACACTGATGCTCCTGCTGGGAAACGTTGCCCAGCAGCTTTATAACATCGTGGATACCATAATAGTCGGCAGGACTGTCGACCCGTTAGCTCTCGCTGCCGTAGGTTCTACGGGCACCATCATGTTCCTGATGTTCGGTACGTCGAACGGCATGGTATCAGGGTTTTCGATCGTTACGAGCCAGAGATACGGCGCAGGTGACCTTAAGGGCGTAAGACAGTCCGTTACAAACGGCCTTTATCTGTCTTTGATAATCGCTGCCCTAATCACCATTGTCGGTCTTGCCTTCATGCGTCCCCTGCTCGTTCTGATGAATACGCCTGAAGAGATCTTCGATTATGCCCTGACATATATCTCGACTATCTGCGCAGGCATTGTATGCGTGATCATGTATAACTTCTGCGCTTCACTGATGAGGGCGGTCGGAAACAGCCTGATGCCCTTGATCTTCCTTATCTGTTCTGCTGCAACTAACGTCGGACTGGACATCTGGTTCATCGTCGGATTCCGTATGGGAACATTCGGAGCAGCCCTTGCGACAGTTATCTCACAGGGCCTCGCAGTCATTCCCTGCGTTATCTTTATCTATACGAAAATGCCGACCTTAAGGCCTTCCAAAGAAGACTGGAAGTGGAATTCCGCCATCATCAAAGAAGAGCTCAAATACGGCATTCCTATGGCTATCCAGTACGGCATCACCGCATCCGGAACGGTCATCATGCAGAGCGCATTTAATACTTTTGACTACATAGCTGTCGGCGCTATCACCGCCGCAAGCAAGTTCCAGGGCATCATCACGATGGGCATGTTCTCCGTCGGCCAGACAATGGCTGCATATGCAGGCCAGAACTACGGTGCTAAGAATCTCAAGAGGATCAAGCAGGGCGTAAGCGCCGCCTTAAAGCTCTACATCGTCTATTCTGCCGTTGCAGCTGTCATCTCGATAATCTCCGTTCCTAGAATTCTCTGGATCTTCTTTGATTCCGATGTAGACGTATCGCTCTATATCCCGTGGGCAATGCCTTATATCATCGAGTGTGCTGTCTGCTATTTCTTCCTTGCCATGATCTTTATCTACAGGCATACGATCCAGTCCGTCGGTTATGCCCAGCTCGCAATGATCCTGGGTTTTGTCGAGCTTGGTGCCAGGATAATCACGTCATTCTGCTCAATAAAGCTCCATAACTACTACATCGCAGTAGCATCAGACCCGTTTGCCTGGGTACTCGCCGGACTTTGCGGTCTTTTCATCTCCATCGTGATCTTCAAAAAGATCGAAAAAAGATGGGCAGAAGAAAGATCTCCTGCCCAAGTACAAAGCGAAAATTAAAAATCTCTTTTAAGTATTACGTCGTCTCTGTTGTTGATTCCGTTGTATCTGTTGCGTTTGAAGCATCAGAAGGCTCTGCATCAACAGGCTTATTCTTAACGTAGAATTCCTGGCCTACCAGCTGCTTATTTGCCTGATCGTAAATGAAGAAAGCGTAGAATCCGTCCTCGAAATTCTTATCCTGCGTATAAGTGATCCTGATCTCATTAGGATTCTTATCGATTATACTTTTCGAAGTATAGATATATGTCCAGTTGGGCTCAGTCTCAAGAACCACCGCATAGATATATGTCCAGACATAATCTTTCGCGCGCTCATCGAGCTCGAAAACGATCGTAAATGAATTGGTATTGCTGTAAGTATCTGTCGCCTTGTCATAGCCATCGCCTTCCAGATAGGAACTCTTGACCATGTTGAAGAGCTTAAAGAACTTAACATCGCTTACGTCGTAATCGTATACGGGCGCAAGAACGTCCGGATTTGCAAGAACATAATGCTTGCCGGATTCGTCCTTTACGAACTCCAATGTGAATTTGTTATCGACAGTCTCAGTGACGTCTCTTAACAGAGTATTGAATTCGGCCGGGCCTAAGAATTCGTCTTTCATGCCCTTAACTTTCATATAGTCCTTATAGGAGAAAGTAACGTCAACAGAGCACTTGCTTCCCCAGATGCCGCCCTTGAAGCTCTTCTCGTCGATCTCATAAGTGATCGATGAGGCGATCAGGTTCATGAGTTTCCACTCATTGGTCATTCTGGGCTTCTTATAGTCTGTACTGTCATCGTCTGTAAGGACAGGCATCTTTCTCTCGATCTCGCGGGAAGATGCGACGCAGTTTTCGGTAAATTTTTCGAAGTTGCAGTCAGCAAGGGAATTGCCGATCTTTTCGATCGTGCCGAAAACGTCTTCCTTTACTGCCGAGGTCTTGCCGTCCCTGGAGGGCAAGGTAGCGTCGGGTTCACCGAATATGGAACAGGAAGCCAATGAAATGACATTAGCAAGGACCAGTATCATGGAAATTACTTTTTTACGCATCTTATCTTCCTCCAAACAGAGTTTATTATATCCCAAATACAAATTAGATTGCCAAATTGTGGCAGTTATTGTTTTAGGGGCGTGGAGAAAGGCGCGAAAAAAGGGCTGTCCCGCTATGGAGACAGCCCTCATTGGTTTTAAGTTAAAGGACTTAAGATCAAGCCTTACCGTCGGAACCGAGAACGTACTTAATCTTGTGAGCAACCATGTCCTTAACTGCCTGACGAGCGGGCTTAAGGTACTGACGGGGATCGAAGTGATCAGGGTGCTCTGCGAAGTACTTACGGATGTTACCTGTCATAGCAAGACGGATATCGGAGTCGATGTTGATCTTGCATACAGCGAGTGTAGCTGCCTTACGGAGCTGCTCCTCAGGGATACCAACTGCATCAGGCATATTTCCGCCGTACTGGTTAACCATCTTAACGAACTCCTGAGGTACGGAAGAAGAACCGTGGAGAACGATAGGGAAACCAGGGAGTCTCTTGATGCACTCTTCGAGAACGTCGAAACGGAGCGGAGGAGGTACAAGGATGCCCTCTTCATTTCTTGTGCACTGAGCTGCTGTGAACTTGTAAGCACCGTGAGATGTACCGATAGCGATTGCGAGAGAGTCGCATCCTGTTCTGGAAACGAATTCCTCAACCTCTTCAGGTCTTGTGTAGCTCTCGTGGCCAGCCTCTACGACTACTTCGTCCTCGATACCAGCTAATGTACCAAGCTCAGCCTCAACAACTACGCCGTGGTCGTGAGCGTACTCAACAACCTGCTTTGTGAGAGCGATGTTGTCCTCGAAAGACTTGGAAGAAGCGTCGATCATTACGGATGTGAAGCCACCGTCGATGCATGACTTACAAAGCTCGAATGTATCACCGTGGTCAAGGTGAAGAGCGATCGGGATCTCAGGATTCTCGATGACAGCTGCCTCAACGAGCTTTACGAGATATGTGTGGTTTGCATAAGCTCTTGCGCCCTTGGAAACCTGAAGGATAACAGGGCTCTTGAGTTCGCCTGCTGCTTCTGTGATTCCCTGAACGATTTCCATGTTGTTAACGTTGAAAGCACCAACAGCATAACCGCCGTCATAAGCCTTCTTGAACATTTCGGTCGTTGTTACTAAAGACATATATATATCCTCCTAACGAATTTTGTCTTGACGCTCTTATATTACAATCTTTTTGTCAAAACTCAACCGCAAAATAGAGGAAAGTGTCCCTAATTAACAGAAGATTTCCATATAAAAGAGGCCTTTTTTGGCAAATGATTTTCGCTACGTCAAAAAACAGGTTAATCGAGGCTAACTTTTGATAATATAAAAGCAGGGCACCCTGTAAGCACCCTGCCGTTTGCCTGATCTTATCAAAAGACTTATTTCTCGAGCTTCTCGCCGCACTTAAGGCAGAAAACAGCCTCAGGATCGGTGATCTCAGCACCGCACTTGGAGCAGATGACCGTATTTGCAGCCTTCTCTTCCTTGGCCTTCTCTACCTCAGCCTCTTTCCTGGCTGCCTCTTTGGCATCGTCTCTCTCAGCCCAGTCATTTGCCTTGTTTACAACGACCGCACCGGACTTGACGATGGACTTGCCGAGCTGCTTGAAAGCGCCGCCCAGGTCCTTACCGGTCTCTTTCCAATCATCCTTCAGACTTCCCATTGCTTATTCCTCCATATGGTTTTCGATGTTACATACAAAAGAATATTCGCAAGCCCCTTTAAAATCAACCACCGGCGCGTGAACAGTTTATTACCGGAGTGTAATCGGCGGACATTGTTGCCAGTCACATCCAAAAAAGGTAGACTCTTGAGCGTGCTGACTTTTTTGCCTGGAGGGTATTTGCAATGGAGAATCAGGCTCAGACGGGCGACAACATGGTCACCGTCACTTATGACAAGGACAGAAAGACCGTAACTTTCTACGACACATTCGTCGACATCAACGGAGATACCGTCAAATACGACGATATCGCCATTTTCCAGTCAGAAGCAACCGACTCATCTACCATGATCTACTTCTATTACAGCAAGTCGTTCAGTTTCGACTTTGACTTAACAACCTACGACGGAATAAAGCACAGGCTTAAACGAACCGGCTATGCCGCTTACGGGATCGGTCCTTACAAGCGCATCAAGGAAGAATACGAATCTATTGCGCCCACGTTCTATAACCTCGTTCTGCCGAAGGTCGGCGAGCGCGTCATCGACAGGATCGAAAACGGCGCAACTGCCAATATCGGCGGCCTCGTCATCACCAAGGACAAGATGGTATACGAGAAAAACAAGAAAAAGACTTATGTCATCACCAAGAGCAACTTCGACCGTGCCGTCAACAACAGCTCCTATGCGGCAAATTATGCCGAAATCTATATAAGAGATGAGAAAAAGCCCATCTTCAGGATAAGCCTCAACGAGCCCAACGCGAGACTCATCGTTCCTATCGCAAATTACTTTTTCGAAAACAGGGTAAATTAGGCCGGAAAGAACATCTGATCTTTTTATCGCTGACCTGTTTATCTCGGCAGATACAGCTCCTCGGGCCTTTGCTTCTTGCGGTTGTTCTTAGCCGCTGCGACGCCTACGACTACGATACCGAGTATAGGAATCAGCATAATAACGACAACCAGAAGGAATGTGCTTGCTCTGGTGCTGGTGCATACGAGAAGGACGTTGCTGATCTCCCACTCGTTTTCCGCAGTAACATCGATCGAGTCGAGATATTCCTTATAAAATGACCCCGCTTTTGACTGCTGTACCGAGACTGTTCCGGTAAACGTATGCGGCGCCATCTGGATCGTTGGAGTCTCGCCGTATAAATAGCTGTATGTGGCATCTGTCAAAGCGTCCAGGTATTCCTTTTCTGCCTTTTTGGAAACACAAAGAGGCATTACCTTGCCTTCATCGAGCCAGATTACATAGTAGTACGTGTGTTTTGTCGGGATAAAGTATTCGGTCTCAGTCTTTTCGCAGTATTCGCCAAAGCACCCGTATACATCCAGCGAGATCCACTGTTCGCTGTAGGCACCGGGGTTATACATCGCTTCCTCATAGGTCGCCTTTACATCTCCGAAAAGCAGGTCCTTCAGAAAGAACATCATTGCCCCGAACATGAAAAGAGCGATGATAGAAAGGATCAGAAGACCGACATGTTCCTTTTTCATATATATACCCCCACGCGCAAGCTGCCTGATATTGTAACACGGGACAGCTTTTGAGTGGGGGCTTCCTACTATCTTATACTGAATTTATTTCCTGCTGGCTTTCTTTCCTATCCTGGCTCTGAAAGTACCGTCAGAAAGCTTCGTATCAAGCACAAGCTTATGCTGCTCCAATATCCTTCCGGCAAGTGCCAGGCCCGTGCCCGGAGTGAATTTATCGCTGTCGGTCTTATTCGTGATCACGATATCGTTCTTATCGATCTTCACGTCGATCGAGGCGCCTTCGGCCTTATACCTGTAAGCATTGTCGATAAGGCAGTAAAGGGCCTGGGAGAAGTAATCCTTATCCATCTTTATCTCGCGGTCGCCGCTGATGATGAGATCTGCGCCAACCTTTTCCGCAGCCTCCTTCACACAGGATCTGACTGATACTTTGCTAAGCTTTAAGTCAGACTTCTCGGCGGTCTTAAGGATCGCTTCGATGTCCTTATTCATCTCAGCGGTCTTGGCAAGGATCTGGTCTGCGTAACGGTCCTTCTCTTCGCCCGCCTCTACATCCTTCAGGTTCTCTGCGTAGCCGCCCAGGATCTGCAAAGGTGTCTTCATGTTGTGCGCCAGAGAATCGATGAGATTGTTCTTGAAGTTGTTGTTCTCGTATGCCTTCTTATACTGGCTGTACGGCCTGACCGCCAGGATAAGAGCTGTCGCAAGGCAGATCACCAGAAGAATGATGCCGGAAGTGATCAGGAACGGGCTGTAAAACTCCTCGAACGGTGCACATGATATAACGAATTCGGCCAGGTATTTTTGACCGTCGACGCTGAATACTGCTACGACACCTCTGGTATTCGGAATGCCTTTCTTAAATATCACGTACTGGTGTTCGTTACCTTTATAGTTGTCGTAACTGTAAACAGTATATTCACTGTCTTCTTTTTCACTGGCGGCGTCAGCTTCACGGATAAGACTGTCCAGATCAGCAGCCGATAAGATGCCGGCATTATCCTTCAAAAACACTTCGGGTTTCTTTAAAGCCGGGAAGATAAGAAGGCTTGTCGCAAACCCTTCTTGATCGATGGTCACATAAAGATCTTTCTTGGAAGGATCCGTAAAATCCCATTTAGCGGGAAAAATATCCCCAAATATATAGTCAGCTCCGGATTCTTTGACTTTTCCTATATGCAGCCCGTCTTCATCATAGTAATACGATTTGACATCCGGCTGAGCATACCTTAAAGCTCCGCAGAACTCTGATGAAACACACACCAGCTTGTCTGCATAGTAATTATCGGTCATGGCGCACAGATCCCAGCCATTGGTCAATTCCCTGTTCCAGTTGCTTTCTTCTGAGATCTTCCGTACTTCATCACACTTTATATATTCGATCACCCAGTCTTCGTTTGCAGGGCTGATCGTTTCAACCCTCTTTCCTTCGGCCAGAAGCTCCGGATCGTCAGTAACGTAGTACCAGTGATGCATGTGGTCTTCAACCGGAATAACGTTATAATCTGTCTCGAAAAAAGTATCTATGCTTCCGTCATCACTGACCTTGGCAAACCTTATATAGTCGGCCGAATAGAAATTAGTAACAATGCTCAAAAAACCGTTGCCGTATCTGCCCTCATCATAGTTGGTGATCATCTTTTTATACATCGTCACCCTGTCATTAAAACCTGTTACAAGAGACGACTGATACACGCTCGATAAATGCATCGTAACAGCAGTATAGAGCACAGCCCCTATGAGCAGGCTTGTGATCACTCTTCCGGCTGCAAAATGGAAATAATTCTTTCTTTTCATGATGTAACTCCTCCCCGTTTACCTGCGGCCGCCCTTCGTGCCCGCCTCATAAGCGAAAAGCTTTTTAAGGACGCTCCTTAATCGAACCTGTATCCGACTCCGATAAGGGTCTTGATACGGTCACCTTCTTTGCGAAGTTTTTTGCGGAGATTCTTGACGCGGTTGTCGATAACGCGCTCGGAGATAAAATCATCCCCGCCCCAGGCCACTGCCAGCAGAAGTTTTCTCGTGACTGCAACGCTCGGGTGCTCCATCATGTACTTCAAGATCGCATATTCCTTAGGTGGAAGATCGACCACGTCCCCTGCCACGCGCACTTCGAATTTCAGGGGATCGAGCTCTATCTGCCCGCTTCTTAAGATCTTGCGCTCCACATGTTCCGTGCCTGCGCGCTCAAGGATCGCCAGGAGCTTTTTATACAAGACCGCTATCGAAAAAGGCTTCACGATATAATCGTCCGCACCAAGTTCGTAGCCGTAAAGAACGTCTTCCTCCCTGACTTTTCCGGTGAGGAAAACGACCGGCTTATCCGACCTCTTCCTTATGATCCTGCAGAGCTCAAAGCCGTCAAGGCCGGGCATCATTATGTCGAGAAGGAAGAGATCATACTCTTCGTTGAGGATCTTACTAAGGCCCAGATTTCCGTCCTCGGCAAAATCCAGCGCGATCCGGTCGCGCCTCCCGAAATAATCACCTATGACCTGCCTTATCTGGCTGTCATCCTCAACGAGCAAGACTCTGTACATGAGAACCTCCGTCAAGAGTATGTTACAGGTCTAGTGTATCGTTAGTGTATTGTTTTGCAAATGGGGCGGACGGAGCGCCCGGAAACGCAAATTTTGTGAAACTGATAATCAGTTTCATATTGACACTCCCAGCACGCGCTCCTATAATACTTTTCCGTACCCTATTAATAAGAAGAGGCATCAATGGAGCAGCTGATCTGCAAGAACTTAAAACTCGGATATGAGAATATCACCCTGGCTGAGGACTTAAGCTTCAGCGTCGAATCGGGCGATTATCTTTGCATTGTCGGCGAGAACGGCGCGGGCAAATCCACGCTCATGAGAACGATCCTCCGTCTCCAGAAGCCCCTCGGAGGCACTATCGAATATACAGACGGGCTCACCGCATCTGTTATCGGTTATCTCCCGCAGCAGACCATCGTACAGAAGGACTTCCCTGCTTCAGTCTATGAAGTAGTCCTCTCCGGATGCCAGAACAGCCTCGGCAGGCACATTTTCTACAACAAGGCTGCAAAGGAAAGAGCTCATAAGAATATGGAGCGCCTTGGAATAGCCGATCTCGCGAAATGGTGCTACCGCGACCTCTCGGGCGGCCAGCAGCAAAGAGTCCTTCTTGCAAGAGCCCTGTGCGCTACAGAGAAGATGCTCCTTTTGGACGAGCCCGTAGCAGGCCTCGATCCCCTCGTAACCAACGAAATGTATGAGCTCATCAGCAAGCTCAATAAAGAAGGCATCACGATCATCATGATCTCTCACGACATATTGTCATCAATTAAGTATGCCAAGCACATTCTTCATATCGGCAATGATTTCTTCTTCGGCACTGTTGAGGATTATAAGAATTCCGCTGCAGGAAGCGCATATCTTGAGGGAGGCTCAAATTAATGGAAACCCTTATTGAAGCCCTCTCTTATCCTTTCGTTAGATACGCACTCATCGTAGGCGTGCTCGTCGCACTCTGTTCTTCACTGCTCGGCGTCATCCTCGTACTGAAGAGATTCTCATATATCGGCGACGGCTTGTCACACGTGGCTTTCGGCGCTATGGCGATCGCTGCCGTAGTAGGCCTTACAGACCAGATGATGCTAACGCTCCCCATCACGATCGTCTGCGCGATCCTCCTTCTTTGGACCGGCCAAAACGCAAAGATCAAGGGTGACGCTGCCATCGCCATGATCTCCGTCGGCGCGCTCGCGTTCGGTTATCTTCTGATGAACCTTTTCCCGACTTCGTCCAATATCTCCGGCGACGTCTGCTCTTCGCTCTTCGGCTCCACAAAAATCCTCACGCTTACTAAGTCTGAGGTTATCTTAAGCATCGTTCTGTCGATCGTTGTAGTGATCCTTTTCGTGCTCTTCTACAACAGATTCTTCGCGGTCACATTCGATGAGAGCTTCGCAAAAGCAGTCGGCACAAAAACAAGACTTTTAAATCTCCTGATCGCCACGATCATCGCGGTCATCATCGTACTTGCAATGAACCTCGTAGGATCGCTCCTCGTATCCGCACTCGTTATCTTCCCTGCGCTCTCCGCAATGAGGATCTTCAAGAGCTTCAAGTCGGTAACGATCTTCTCGGCAATCCTCTCAGTGGTCTGTGCGCTTACGGGAATCATCCTCTCGATCCCCTTCGACACACCCGTCGGATCAACGATCGTTATTACTGACATCGTTGCATTCGCGATCTGCTGGGTTATTGGCGCTGTTCGAAAATAAGGCTTTTAGCCGTATTCACATTGCACAAAATACAGGAACTATTTTCTATACGCCGCTTTTCCTGCCCAATTTATATCGGTTTGTGCTCATGCTATAATTTCAATTGGGGTTTTTAAGGTATACTGTCAGGCACGTATTTAAGAGAGATTCACGATGCCACAGGCTTTTGGCAAGCATTGTGTTCTCAACAATCATCTTTTCAATTATTCCGAATAGCATTAACACAGCTGTTAATGCGGACACCATATAGAGAATCCTTTTGTGTATTAATATGAAAAACAAAAAGCATAGTGCAAAAACCATTATTACAACACTGTTATTTACTATCATCTGGTTCACAGCGGTAAATATCATATTTACTTTGCCTGCTCTAGACTCAAATCATAAACATCCCAATGTTCAGGTTCATCTTACTAAACGCTTGATAGGCGTAAATGGATTTAGCGAAGCAGATAGCAATAATCTCTCATGGTCAATAATTGAAGATGTCCGCGTTGTTGGAAGGTATGACGGAAATGTTGAAATTTCGAGTGATCATCAGGCTTATGTTGATTTAGATAAAACTGTTCTAAAAGATTCCTTGAATGATCAGGTTGTTCTTTCGAAAGAAGAAATTGACAGTTTGTTTGTTAACATCTGTTCCGGTAAAGCATCTGAACTGGAAATTGAGAATATTCCACATCCTGTTTATGGCTTATTGCCATCCGCTTTTACAGTTGATGTTAAAGGCAGATATGAAGGAGTTATCGCATTAACAACCAATCGATTAATACCGGAAACAGAAACCAATATTACTCAGGTCCTAAAGGGATCTCCTGTTCTGCCATGGGCTTCAATCTGTGGATGTTTAGTATCTTCTGTCCTGATTGCTGCTGCAGTATATATCTCTATGTGCAGGTTCTCGAAATCAAAAATGTGTATTCCGGTTATAGGGATCGTTATTGCTTTGTTTATAATTATTGCTTATTCCTTAGCTGGCAAGATGAAGTGAGAACCTTTATATCATGACTAAGAACAAAGACAAAAAGAAATCACCTATATCCAAAGCAGTAATTGTTGCTGTTTTGCTTTTGGCTGTCATTGTGCTTTTCCCACGTAGAAAAGATCTGTTAGATGGCGGCACTGTCAGATATTCCAGCATTGGCATGGGCGCTGTTTATGAGATTGAATGCCGCCACCGTTTACATCCTGAAGACGGCAAGATCTATAACGAGGTTGGTACGATCATCTCTATCTTCAAAAAGGAGATCTATAACAACGTCCATGTTGATTACGAGCATTGGACTAATGAAGGTCATTCCCCTGAAGTTGAAGCGATAGACAGTGAGATAGAGTCGATCCTGAATTCTGCAGATTAAAAAGGGGAATTAAGCATTCCCCTCTTTGAACATCTTCATCATCTCGTTTGTAAGACTGAAGTCGTCGGGCTGTAGCTCGATCTCTTCTCTTGTCCGCCATTCGGCGACCTTGAGCTCGCCCTCGTCCATCTTTATCGTATCGTCTCCGTCGACATCGCAGTAGAAACCTACCAGGATATCGTCGACGATGCCCCACGGCTGTGACTTATAGTAGCGGATGTTCTTGACCTTAAGACCGGTCTCCTCCATCGCCTCACGTGCGACGGTCTCTTCCAAAGTCTCACCGATCTCTGTAAATCCTGCGACGAGCGCGAAATGCGCAAAGCCCGTCTTATACTTGGTCACAAGGATCTTGTCGCCGTTCGTGATGCCCACGATGACTGCAGGCACAATCCTGGGATAGATCACGTTGCCGCATTCACAGCGGAGAGCACGCTCCTTATCGTCGATTCCGGTCTCCTTACCGCAGATGCCGCAGTACTTGTTGCCGCGGTACCAGTTGGCGAGCTGCAACGCCGTAAATGCGAGGAACACGTTCTTCTTTTCGACGGTTCCGGAGCGCCTGAATGACCTGACATTAACGAATTCAAATCCTTCGGGGAGCGCCATGCTCTCGTCACGTGCGTCGAGGAAGAAGTAGTAATCTTCGTCGACCGCGAAAAGATAGATGAGCTTCTCACGGTACTCTTCATTTATCTGGCTTACACGAGGGAATTCCTCGCCTTTAACCAGGATGTCCTGATGTCTGAAGGCCATAACAAAACTGTTGGCGCTTGCTTTTCGGGCCGGATAAAAATGATTATCCAGCTTGTGCGGAAAGATATCTTGAATCATAAGATCTTAGAAGTTAATAGTCTCCTGAGGACCTGTGAATGAGCTGAATGTAGCTGTAGCATTCTTGAAGTAGAGAACCTGTGTGTTGTCGTCATCAGGATCGTACATAGACTTAAGATCAGGGATCTTCTCGAGCATTGCTACCTTAACATCGCGGTTGTCATCATTGATGAGTTCGCCAGCTACACGGAGCCATGCGCCTGTCTGGAAATCGAATGCGCAGATCTCAGCCTTCGGATTAGCTGCAAGCTGCTTTGAAACGGGCTTAACCTTGCCTGTCTGAATGTAGAGCTTGCCGTCATAAATAAGAGCCGTACCAAAAGGTCTTACTCTCGGCTGATCGCCCTCAACCGTAGCGAGATAATAAGTCTTTACCTTGTCCAAAAATGCGAGTACTTTTTCTATGCCTTCCATAATCCTATTTCCTTTCTTGGAATATAAACCAATTATATCAAATATAGCCGTTACTGGGGTTCCCAGGTGCCCTGCTGTCTTAAGCCCGTTGCTGAAGCCTCTTTCTCGATCAGGGCCAGCTCTTCAGGTGTAAGCGTGATGCCGGAAGCTTCTGCGAGCTTTTTGGCATGCGAAGGCTTTGTGATTCCGACGATCGGAACTGCACCTTTGGAGATGGTCCAAAGGATCGGCACCTGTGACGGGTCGATATTGTATTTTTCAGCTATGCCGCGCATCGCATTAAGAAGACCTTCGATCTTCTTAAACTTTGATTTGGGGAATGATAATCCTCTCATTGAAAAGAGCGGGAAATGGTGCTCTGCGCTGTAATGTCCGGACAGTGCGCCCTGCTCTAAGACCATATATGCGTAATAGCGGATGCCGTTGGCGTTGCAGTAATCGATTATCGGCTGCTGGTCGTTTCTAAGAAGACTGAAGTGGTTCTGAACCGCACCGAGCTTAAGACCTTCGTTGGCGAGCACTTCCTGCGCCTTCTTGATGTGGTCGAGCGACACATTGGATGTACCTAAAGACTTGATCTTGCCCTCCTTGATAAGCGGAACTGCTTCCAGGATATTTGCTTCAAGATTATTCGGAACGTGGATCCAGAAAAGGTCCGCGTTATCCCTTCCAAGGCGCTCCATGCTCTCATTGAAAGACTTCGTGAGCGCGCCCTGTTTATATTTCTTCGGCGGGAAAAACTTGGTCGAGATGAAAATATCGTCGTGGCCGCTAATGAGTGTTCCCAGAAGCTTCTCGCATGTGCCCATGCCATAGACCGCAGCGGTGTCCCATTTTGTGAAACCCAGCTTTACCGCCTCTTCAAAGGACTGCTTTAAGACTTCCGGATCCTGCTTGTTTCCGAAGACCATCGAAGAACCATTTGAACCTGTGCCCCACGCCCAAGTGCCGATAAGGATGTCATTCATAGTTTCTACCACCTTTTAAACTTCGTAATCAAAGCTGCTTCTGACCTTAACGAACGGCCTTACCTTAGTGGTTGCGACCTCAACGTGAAGAGGATTGGATGAATAATTCTTCAATGCCTCTTCGCTCTCGAAAAGCGAATCGAGCATTGCATCACCCGAGGAGCTTGCAAGCTTATCAGTGTTTACCTTTATCTCAATAAGGCCGGGGATCTTGCCTGTAAGGCCTTCAAGTCCTGCCTTGATGCCGGCCTTGATCTCAGCCTTCTCGCGGTCTGAATATTCGTCCTTAAGCGTCCAAACGATTACGTGTCTTACCATGTTAATTCCTCCATCTGAGAAGCTACCGCAATTATAACATTGAGGGCTCTCCGTTAAGCTGAAGAATAACGCAAAAGAAATAGGGTATCCGTCAGGACACCCTATAAGATCTGAAATAATTATTTGGCTGTAAAATTATATCTCTTCTTTTGAAGTCTTCTTTTTCGCTGTGCTGAAGAAGAATGCTGCGCCGGCAGCGAGTGCTGCTGCAGAAACAATGTAGACCACTCCGTCATAACCGGTCTGTGCAGAAGTCTTGTCTTTATTGTCATTTGTGTTCGTAGTAGCCTTTTTTACTAAGAATGCTACAGGGCATAGATGAGAAAACGTAACTACTTTACCGGAGAAAGCTGCATCATCCCAGCCGGCTCCGTTCCAGACCAATACTCTCCCGATCTTATCATCCCCATTGAATGTAAATGAAACCATAAGTCCGTCAGGGAACTGGGTAATTTCTTCGCCAGTTGACTTTAAGTAAGCTCTTACATCGTAAACTGCAGTATTAGTATCTTCTGTCACAAAAGCTGAGAGCTTATCCTGCTGCTCAGAAGTAAGGGTTGTATCAAATACTTCAACGATGATTGAATCATCCAGTGATGTACCTTTACACGCTGAGGTAACTGATTGTGTCTCCTCATCATCATAATAATCATCTTCATAATAATCATCATCATAATTATCATCATTCGGTTCGGCTAAAACGGTAACGCCTAAACCCATGACAACCACAATAGCAGTGACCATAGCTATAAACTTTTTCACTATCCGGCCTCCTCACTTCTTCAGGAATGATATGTTTTTATAATAGCAAGTAAAGGATTCAAATCTTTAAGATTTGTAATCACTTAGTAAACAAAAAAGCGGCATTTTCCGTCGCAATTTGCACAAAGCTACTGCGCAGATGAGTCATATATGAGTTTCCCGAAAACTACAAACCTGTTATTGCGGTTACCGTTAAGGCATGTAGAGAGGACTATGACCTTTTCGCCGTTCTCCGGAGCATCCTCTTCATGGAATCTTGCTTCCGTGCTTTTTGTTGACATGATCTTTTCGAAGAAATCCTTATATGCTTCACCGTTCGAAAAGTCGTTGTAATGGAGCATGTGAGCATCATTATATGGAACAGCCGCAAACACGGCATATCTGAGCTCTCTGTCAGGCAAATAAATATGGATTACCGGAAATGCATTCCAGAATCCAATGTCCGTGAAGTAATTCTGCAGATTACCGAACATCTCGCCGGACCTCATATGATGCCCGTAAAGAACGGTTACAGGGTCATTAAAGTCCTTGGAATTATATTCGTGTTCACTGAAGATCGATCCCGCGGAAGAATACTCGCGGTCACTGTTGTGAGTCAGATAAAAACCGTCATCGCCGGGAGACTGAACTACAGGATAGTCAATATTTGTATTATAGATCCAGATCCATGCATAAATATCAGGGTTATAGCCCTGCAGCTTCTCAAAATCCACCGGACATGCGTAAACATCTGCTGTTGCATCAGAAGGATCGGCCGGTTCTGCATCAGAGCTTTCTTCCGTTGAAACGCTGTCAACAGAGGTTGCCATTGTAGCTGTGAGGCTTGCTTTGGGCTGATACAGCATTATTGCAAGCTTAACTATGCAAAATACGGCTCCTAAAGCTAATGCCGTACCGGTAATGATGTAAACAGTCCTTTTCTTCATTTATCTGTCCTCTTGAAAACAACCCGAACTGTATTTTTCGATTATATCATTCTGTTGATTATCCATATATCGTGTGCTATCGTATTATTGAACGCGTACAATAATTGAGGTAAGACCATGCAAAAGGACATAAAACTGGGCATTACAAAGGACAAACTGATAGACGCCACATTCGCGCTGATGGAAGAAGCAGACGATCCGCTCAACGTGACTTCACGCCAGATAGCAGAGCGCGCCGGCGTTAAGCCCTCCATGATCAACTACTGCTTCGGCTCACGCGAGAACCTTATCTATCAGACTTTCCAGAAGCAGTACCTGGATTTTCTGAAGGAAGAGCCCGTCGCCGAACTGATCGCGTCGGACATCTCTCCCAAGGAGCTTTTGAAGAAGCTTCATTTCATCGTCGCTAAATGTCTTGTGGAGAACCCCAAGTTCACGAAGGCGATCTCACCATTCGTGCTTTTCGAACGCGACCTGTCTAAAGAATCCTTCAGCTTCCCTTACGTTAAGAAGCACTACGCCGGCAGGAAGACCGACCGGGAGTGCCGCCTGATCGCATATGAACTGTCTTCCACGATGCAGCTCATGATCTGCCGCAAGGACGATCTGAAGCGCGACTTCGGCATCAGTCTCGACAAGGACAAAGAACTTAAGAAATATATCGATATGAGGATCGACCTCCTGCTGGCATGAAATACATTTTTGACTTAAGATCCATCCCTTCTTCACTGCTCGAAAAGTGCGGCGGCAAAGCTTCGTCGCTGTCACTCATGATGCAGAACCTGAAGATGAACATACCTTCCGGCTACGTTATCACCGCGGATGCTTTCCGGGGCGGCAGGATAACAGATGAGGCAAACGCGGAACTTGGTGCGGTGATCGCGAAGCTGGACCGCCTTAAAACTTATGCGGTCAGGTCTTCCGCGATCGGCGAAGACGGCGCGGGCAATTCATTTGCAGGACAGTATGAGACATTGACCGATCTGATGGTCCCCGGAATCAGGGACGCTGTTAACACAGTCGCCGCATCAGCTGAAAACGCGCGCGTTGAGAACTACAGATTGCAAAATGACATCGCCTCCGAAGGCATCGGCGTCGTGATCCAGGAATTCGTAAAGGCTGATTTTGCAGGCGTCATATTCACCTCCGATGTCATGACCGGCAGAGACGATTACATTATCGGCAACTACGTCCACGGAGAGGGCGAGAAGCTCGTGTCGGGCACAGAAAACGCCGAAGTGTTTAAGATAGGCGCTCTGGAATATTCCTACGAAGGGGGCGCGGAGCTCGAACCATTCGCAAAAACGCTGCGGAAATACAGCCTCGCAATACGCTTCTTCTACGGCGTTCCGATGGATATCGAATGGTGCGTAAAGGGGCGCAGAGTCTATATCCTTCAGGCGCGCCCGATAACGACTCTTACAAGGCTTTACACCAGAAACTACGACGTAAACGGCACGAGATCGGGCTCAAAATTCCTGACCAAGACCAACGTCGGTGAGATCTTCATGAAGCCCGTAAGCCCCATGACCTTCAGCGTGCTGGAGAAGATCAATGAGTTCCTGGGTCTCCCTGACTGGCTTGACAACATCTGCGGTCAGGCGTACATGAACGTATCTGTCATGTGCTCGCTCATGGTGAGCTTCGGAAGATCCCGCGAGAAGGCTTATGAGACCGTAAAAGACCTGGTCGGCGGCATTCCCGAAGGCTGCGAGATACCGGTCTCGCCCTTTGACAAAATGGCGTTCAGAAAAAACCTCCTGCACCTTCTGTTCCCTAAGGAAAAGTCGAAGCTCACAAAGAAGCAGAAGCATGAAATGGTGGCTAACCTTCATATCATTTCCGAGGAACTCATCGGGCGGATAAAGACTATCGGTTCGAACGCTGAGCTTATGGAATTCTGGGATGAGGTTCTCCAGCCTAAGTTAAATGACGGCCTGGCTTCGATCCTGGCCGAGAGCGGCACTTCCCTGGTGCCCCTTTTCTCACTGCGCAAAAAGATCTCAGAGATCGCCGGCGAAGACATGGCAAACCGCCTGCTGGGCGGCTCGCTCGGCATTATCGAGTGCATGAAGCCGACGCTTCTTTTGGAAGACGTCGCATCAGGCAAGATGACCCGCGAGGATTACATCCGCGAGTGCGGCCACAGGTCTGCTGACGAGATGGAACTCATGGCGCCAAGACCTTACGAGGATCCGTCATTCATCGATGCATTGCTTAAAGACCGCGCTGCCAATGCCGCCAGCCTCCGCGCAATGCAGGAGCGCCAGAAGACTTCATACGAAGAGGCTCTCGCCGAATTCAAGGAGAAGTACCCTTCCAGGCGCAAGTGGATCGACAAAGAGATAGGGAAATTTATCCGTGCGAATGCTTTTCGCGAGGACATAAGGAGCAAAGGCGTCCGCATCTTCTGCGTGTTCAGACAGTACTGCCTTAAGGCGGGCGAGCTTAACGGCATCGGCGAAGACATCTTCATGCTGGGCTACAAGGAGATGTTCGCGCTGTTGAAGGGCGACAAGACGGCCGTCTCATACATCCCTGCCCGCAAAGAGACTTTTGCAGGATATCTCTCCTATCCGGGCTTCCCCGGCGTCATCATCGGCAGGTTCGATCCTGATAAATGGATGGCTGATCCTGCCAGAAGGTACGATTATTATGTCAGCGGCCGCCCCTCCGGCACAGACAGCACCGCCGACGTCAAAGGCTTTGCGGGCGCTGCAGGCATCGTAACCGGCAAAGTCCGCGTGATCAACGATGTATCGCGCATTGGCGAACTTAACGAAGGCGAGATCCTTGTCACCCGAGCCACAAATATCGGCTGGACCGTCGCGTTCCACAAGGTGTCCGCGATCGTAACCGACATCGGCGCGCCCCTGTCGCACGCTGCGATCGTCGCCCGTGAGTTCGGAATCCCCGCCGTTGTCGGGTGCTCCAATGCGACCACGGTGCTTAAGACCGGCGATGTTGTTACCGTCGACGGCGAGAAGGGCACAGTGACGATCGTAAGCCGCGCCGGGTGAACCGTTCCACTATCGCAAACGGCCTTTTTATGTGGCGAAAATGACAGAAAAAGGCGATTTTCTATCGCAAACGGCCATTTTTAAGGCAAAAAAGATAGAAAATCGCGATTTTCTATCTTAAAGGCTATTTTTTCGGGCAAATGAGATAGTGACGGCCGGAAACACGCCGCCAAAACTGCAACATTCTCCCCTGCCCGTCTGTAATAGGGGTATATAGGTACTCAAAAGAGTTTTATGTTACTATTACTTGAAGGAAGAAAAAGGGAGAGGCTTTCATGATAGATTTTTACAACGCTTTTATCTCGTACAAGCACGCACCGCTGGATATTAAGATCGCTTCACATGTCCAAAGACAGCTTGAACATTTCCACGTTCCCCACAATCTTAAGGGCAAGATCGAGCACAAGAAGATCACACGTATCTTCAGAGACAAGGACGAGCTCCCCATCACGAGCGACCTTACTGAGACGATTACCAACGCGCTCGAAAAATCCGAGTACCTGATCGTTATCTGCTCCACCAACACTAAAGAATCAATGTGGGTCAAAAGAGAGATCCAGACCTTCCTTAAGACTCACTCCAAAGATAAGATCTTCACGGTTCTCTGCGACGGCGAACCTCAGGACGTAATTCCTGAAGAGCTCCTCACGATCGAGAAAGAGATCATTGATTCCAATGGTTTCCCGCACATGGTAAATGTGCCTGTGGAACCGCTCTCCTGCGATTACAGAATGCCGTTGAGCAGAGCGGACAAGGAAGAGCTCCCCCGCCTTGCGGCAGGCCTTCTCGGATGTTCATACGACGAGCTCCAGAGGCGCTCGAGACAGTACAGGATGAAGCGTGCTGCCGCTATAGTTGCAGCAGCATTTGCAGGCGTTCTCGCTTTCGGCGGATACATGCTCTACAGCAGGATACAGATCAACAATGCTTATCTGGAATCCCTGCGCAGCAGATCGGTCTATCTTGCAAACGAGTCAGAGCAGCTTCTCGAGAACGGCAAGAGAGCTGATGCTATCCAGCTGGCACTGGCATCCCTCCCTTCCAATAAGAGAGACAAGAAGCCCGTAACCGCACCTGCTGTACGTGCGATCGCAGATGCAACCGCAGCATATAAATCCCTCAGCAGTCTGGAATTCACGGCAGCCTGGAACTTTAAGTGTAAATATTCAATTGAAAAGAGCATCCTGTCTGCCGATCAGGCTTATCTTGCGGCAGTTGACTCGGCAGGAACCGCTTATTGCTGGGACACTGAGACCCGCGAACTTCTTTTCGAGCTGACATGCAGGAATAATCCTGTAAGGATCGATATTCCCAACAACGAGACGTTAGTCATCACATATCCTTTTTCGATCGAGGCTTATAACCTTCCCTCCGGAAAACAGATGTGGGTATATAATAAGCCCTCTTCTTCTGTACCGTTCAGTGACAGCTATATCAGTTTCTCATCGACAGATATCATCGTTTATACAGGCGGAGCTACTGTTGTAAGACTTTCTTCGAGAGACGGCAAAGAAGAAACGTCTTATACGGTAAGCGACAATAAATACATATCTGCTGTCTCAGATCTCGGCATTTCCCCTGACTGCAGCCGTTTTGCATATACCGAGTCATCTTTTGCAACTGATGATATCAACATCAATATCTTTGACACTGCAACATCAAATATCAAGTCTTTTTCTATTGATGCTCATTTCGTGCACGAAATAAAGTTTGTTGATAACGATTACCTCTGTGTGGTCAGCACCAAAGACTTAGTCAATACATCTTTCCGGTACACAAACAGGCTCAGTAACCTCGTACCCGCGGTCAAGACTTTTACCATCTATAACGTCAAGACCGGTCAGACGTGGTCAACGGATCTGGAATATACACAGCTGTCAGAGGGTCCCGGCATCATGTATCTGCCTTCGCGCAGCGCAGTTGTCTTCTACGTTGGTGATGTGATCGGCATCTATGATCTTGAGACCGGAAAAGAACTGCACAGGTATTCAGCAGGCAGTTCGGTTGTTGCTGCTGGAGACTTTAACGAGAACGGAATGCCGGAATTCATATTAAGCAGCGGCGAATATATATACTCTGCAAACAAGAAAGATAACAGATTTTATTCTTTCACCACGAACAACAAAAACATCAGTACCGGCGCTATAGGAGATGACGTCTACTTAGTCTCAAAATACGATACGGATATCATATGCTATAAGCGTTCCCTTCAGGATGACGAATGGACGGCTGTAAAAGCTCCGTCCGGCTTCTCGATCGGTTCCACGTCCCAGGCATTTGATTCAGACGGGAATTATCTTGTTACCGCTTCTATCACTACAGAAGAGACCGATAACGAAGATCAGAAGTATATAACACATCTCATAGTCAGCATAATCGATCTTAAGTCAGGCAAGCTGGCTTATACAGAAGATCTCCGTGATGTCGATGTTTTCTCCTCCGAATTAAATGTTGAATGCATTGACGGTAAGTTCTACATTACTTTAGGAAATGACGTCTGTATGGTCGATGCCAAAAAAGAGAAAGTAACTCTCATGAATCTGGATCTCCAGTACAGTGACATCTGCTCTTCTGGCAAGGTCATCTCTTACAGCAAAGACTATTCATCTGACTCTGTAATCTTTACGTTCTTTAATTATGACGGCTCAGACAAAGAGGAACTGAAGATCTCCGGACTTAAGACTGATGATTTTGATACGAAAAAATTCAACGGCACTTACATAAAGAGTCTCGATAAAGCATTCCTTTTCATAACAGATACTATCTATGTCGTTGACATGTCTTCCATGGATTACGATACGATTGATATTCCGGATAACTGGGAATTCTCCAATACGAAGAATATTTATGTTACAACATCCGAAGACAAGTCACTGATATTATTCTCCGACGGAGGCACGATCCTTGTAACGGATAACAAGCTGAAGGAGAAATATACAATTGAACGCAACGGCGACTATGTAGACTGCGCGATCTTCAAGGACAATGTTTTCTACGTAGTCGGCGACGGTTATATCTCTAAATATGACAGCAAGACCGGCGACCTCATAAAGAAGTGCGAGATGAAGTATTTTACGGATGAAAGAAGGACCAAAGCATGGTTCGAGAATAACGGCTCCGAGCTTTATATCCAGGCAGAAGATCTCCTCTTTGTTTATGACCCTGAAACACTGTTTGAGATCGCATGCGTTGAGCAGTTCTATTGCTATCACAAGGAAACAGAAAGGTATTATGTATACTCATATCTCAGCACCTATAGCATCAAGCCGGGATATGTTAAGCATTACACTGTCGAAGAACTGATCGAAAAGGGTAAGAAGATACTTAACGACGCTGCTCTCGATGAAGCAACAAAATCCAAGTACGGACTGTAAGTACTTCTGTAACCTGTAATGAATTAACCAATCAGGGCCGCCTCTAAAAGAGACGGCCCTTAAATTATCTGCATTTTTAATCCGTGATCAGAACGCCTTATAGGACTTGTCCATAATATCTTTGTTGATGATGTAGATATCATGCTCGTCGTCGGCTCTGACAGCGATATAATCGCCTACTCTGCCTGAATAGTACTTGTCCTCGGTCCATGCCGTGAAGAGCTTTACAGGCTGCTCCAGAGGCTTTGCGAATATGATGGATGTACCGAGGGACCTTACTGTCTTTGCAAAGGGAAGAACGTACTTGATCTCGCCTGTGCCGGAATTCCTGATCCTAGGCTCATATTCGAAATCTCTCGTATAGACGAAGTTCGTGAATTCATAGCTGCTCTTGACCTTCTGTTCGGAGATCGGATAGATCTCGCCTTCAACACCGATCATGAGATAAGCTTCCTCGTCGATAACTGTGTCGACGTCGCCTTCCAAAGTTCTGATATTGATATGTGTTCCGACAGGGAAAACATCTGCAAGCCTTACAGTGCCCATCGTCTGCTGGATCTTGGAATAGCGTCTCATCCTGGATGTATCGAGCGTCGTATCCTTTGCATAGATAACGAGATATGTATCGTAATAGAGAGCCAGTCTTTCCCTGATGAGCTCCTTTGCGGGCTTTGTGAGAAGTTCGGGCTTGATGGTGCCGCCGGCCTTCAGGATGTGACCGCCGCCGCCGCCCATTCCGTCAGCAAGGTATGCTGCGAGCTCGTTGGCATAGACTTCCTTGGAGCAGCTTCTTACGGAGAATTTAACTTCGTAAGGGCTTACGTAATATGCGACGCAGACATCAACTCCCTCTGTCTCAAGAGCGAAGTCACTGATGACACCGAGGATCGAAGGATCGCAGGGTTCTGCCTCGATTACAAGATATTTATTGCTCTCGTAGTATTCATAATTAAGGATCGCTTTTCCCGTGATCTGGAGCTCGTTCAAAGAGATGTTGGAGTTGCTCATCTCCGTAACGATAGCCTTGTTGAAATTCAGGGAATCGAGCATGTCCCGGTCAATAGGGTGCGATACTTCCGAGAGTCTGTTCGTGTCGGTGTAAAGGCCGTAGTAAAGGGCTGTTGCGACATACTTATTCTCGTTCGGATCGTATCCTTCCTCCCTCAGCATCTTCCACACGACTGTGGAACAGCTGCCGAGTTCGTTGTTGATGTTGGAGAGCTTATCGTCAGTCTCGACCAGCTTTCTGTGGTGGTCGATGATGGCAACCTTCTTAGCCGCTGTCATGGTAACATTCTTCTCACCGTACTGGCAGTCGACCGTGATCAGAAGGTCAGGCGTCTCTTCGGTACTGATAAAGGGCACATACTCGATCGGGATCTCGAGCTTCTTGACCATGATCGTAAGATTGCTCTTCTTGATCTCATTACGGCCTCTGTAGATAAATCTGACATCTTTGCCGTTCTTCTCGAAAAACCACTTCAACGCAAACCCTGATGCAATAGCATCCGCGTCCGGATTGTCGTGACACTGAATTACAATGTTCTTAAATCTTAATAAGTCTTTTAATCGCATGCGCCCACCAATTTAAGTTACTGATTTTAGCATTGTATCAGAATTTCAGGGCAACTTCATTACAAGAATAAGACTAATTATTAATTGCCTCTATTACAGGCTCCAAATAGGACTTGTCCGTCCAGTCACAACTCTCATCTTCCTTGCATTCCATAAGTGCGCTTTCCCAGAGCTCCCAGTCCTTCGGATCTTTCTTGGCGACCGCTTTCCTGAGCATTTTGCAGAGCGTCCTGTCCGCAAATGACATATTCTTCAAGTCGAACGCACCCCTGCAGTAGTAAACGGGAATGCCCTTCAGGTCGTCTTTCATGTTCATATCTATCAATGCATCAACAAACTTCTTATTGTAGGGTGAAGCCGCACATGTATAGACTAAGATCTTCTTGCCCTTAAGTTTTCCTATGTTCTTCTTAAGGAAGGATGTGCATGAGATGCCTGATGCATACACTGCGCCTCCGACGATGACAACATCGCAGGATGCGACCTTATCCATGTCGGCTTCCTTGGTGGAAACGCAGGGGAAACCGGTCGCTTCAGAGAGCCATCCGGCATACTTCTTCGCTGCGCCGTACTTTGATTTATATATGATTATTCCGTTCATTTACACTGTCTCCGTGAGGTTCTTCTCGATCTTCGTGATCGTCCTGATCGTTGTCTTGAGATCTTTTTCCGGGATACCTTCAAACATCTTTTCCATGACCTTCATGCTCATCCCGTTATTCTTTTCGCAGAATCTCATGCACTTCTTCGTGAGGACGATCCTCTGCTTTCTCTTGTCATTCCCGTCCTCTTTGAACTCTATAAAGCCCTTGCTCTCGAGCTTTAAGAGGATCTGCTTTACGTTCTGGTGCGAGCTGCCCAATATCTCAGACAGTTCTCTTATCGTCGGCGCTTCCTTACACATGTTTATGCATATGATCGCGAAAAACTGCTTCCAGCTGATCTCCTTCATCATGCTGTCGGCCATCGCCTGGAAGCGGTTCTCAAATGCGCTCAAAAGTCCCAGAAGATAATAACTGGAAGGGATCCCTTCGAAATCCAGAGTGTTGCTGTTAACCGTATCTTCAATACTCATATTTCTTCTCCTTATTCCTTTACCATCGGCTTCTGCATTTGCTTTTGCTTCTGCTTCTGCGATAGGTAATATATTACGCATTATGGTAACATATTACCTTTTTGCTGTAAAGGGTCTTTTTAAGGCGGCTGCAGGCATGGTATAATAAATATGTTGCAGATCAATTAGTTATTCGCGTTCTGCAGCCGCGACGCTCATAATCGAGCGGGGTTACTAATGATAAGAACCTTAGAATCTCATCATGAATGACAAAGTAGGACGGGGCATTGCCCCGCAGGTTTTGCTGTTCGTGAAAGGAGGTTCTTTTTTATGTCTCACGATAGCGATTTTGAATATTTCGAGAAGATGGCTCATTGGAGTTTCGATGAGTATGGAATTCACGAGGAGTGCCTGACAGACTGGGATCTTTACGGTCTGCTTCGTTCGTTCGCCACGCCGGATTCACACATCCTGGATCTCGGCACCGCAGGCGGCGAGAAGATCTTAGAGTTCTTCCCTGACTGCAAAGAGATACTAGGCACGGACTACTCCCCTGCCATGGTGGAAACCGCGCGCGCAAATCTCGCAAAGAGCGGCCGCAAAAACATCTCTTTCAAGGTCATGGACAATCTCAACATGGATGTGCCGGATGAGCATTTCGACATCGTCGTTGCGCGCCACACCTGCACCGATCCTTCCCGGATCTTAAAGTGCTTGAAGCCCGGAGGGCACCTTCTCATCAGGGGCGTCGACAAGTACGACTGCTGGAACTTAAAGCTCATAATGGGCGGCGGCCAGGGCTATGAAGATCCCGTGCCGGTCTCGATCACCGACTATGAGAATGTGCTGAAAGCTGGTTTTGCGCACGCAGAGCTCGTGCCAATCCACACGCGCGAATATTTCAAGGACAGGGAATCGTTCAAGAACTTTCTGGAGGCCGTTCCGATACTTGACGGCGTGGCGATCGAAGGCGCGCCTCTGGATGAGGACCTGCTCGACAAATACATCGCGGAGAACACAATTGGCGGCCGGATAATCCTCTACCGCGCGTACTACGGATTGAGTGCGGAAAAGCCCTTGTAAGGTTCTTTTACGACAAATCTGTTCCATTCACGACAATAAAAGTGCCATTCGTGACACTTTCCGTTTTGACGCCCGTTTGCCTGTTACTATTACGCTGTCAAAAGCAAAACCAAAACGAAAAGCGAGGAAAACAGTTATGGAATACGTAAAAGGCACAGATATCAACACACTTTCAAAGTTCTGGCTCAAGAGAGTCGCAGACGGCAGGATCCAGATCCACGAGAGCTTAAGAAGTGTTCTCTCATATGAAGTACTGAGCAACATGCTCACAGAAGCAAAGCAGAGCTTCGTTACCGCTGACGGCAAGACCATCAAGGATCTGCCCCAGTCAGAGATCTTCTTCATGACAAAGAAGATCGACAAGAAAAAGTACATCATCGGTTTGTCAGAGATCAGAAGGATCGCAGGCGAGCCTTCAACAAAGAAGGGCCTTGAGCGCTGGTTCGAAGAATCAACAGATAAGTTCGTTGAGGGCAGAAGATTTTTCGCAGAAGGCCTCGAGAAAGAAATGGCATATTTCGACCACTCCATGATCGAACATTTAAGAAGCTCTGTCGGTTCAGGCCAGGCAAAGGAAGCTGAGTATGAGGATAAGCTCATCTCCAGAGTTGCAACAAAGAAGATCCTTGGGATCACAGTAACAAAAACAGCTTTGTTCATTGCAATGATCATCCTCTGGGGCCTTGCATTCAGGAATCTGGCACTCGGAATCTGCTTCGCCATCTGCTTTGTAGGAAGCTTCACGATAGTTACAAACAAGGCAATGTCAGAGCAGAAGGACCTCGCTGACGCAGAGGTTTGAAGATAAGAAAATAGGAATAGAAACCCTTTTGACATACGTGCCGGTCTTTGCTGACTTTTACTGTTTTCCGTCAGCGAAAGAACCGGCACTTATTTATTCGGCAGACAGGACGCCTTGGCGCTTAAACTGGTACCTGTTATTTGAAAAATTGGGATGCAAAACAATTTTTTGAAGGAAAATTACAAGTCGCTTCATGGCCCGACTCCCGCTGTAAAATTATTGATGCAAAAATGGGGCTAAAATTATACAAAAAGCCGTTTTTGTATAATTATTGGGCTTTTTTTGGGGCAATAATTATACACTTCAGTTTTTGCACAAGCGTCCTCAGAGCAACTGTATCTGAAACCTCGAAAAATACCCCGTTTCAGATACACTTTCACATAACAAAAAAGGCGGTGCCTTCGAAAGACACCGCCATTAATATTTTCACTTAATGCAGATATCAGCCGTTTGCGGAATCGTAGATCTCCTTGCAGGCCTTGAAGTAATCGTATGTGATGCTTCTCAAACGGTATGAGAGGTTCTTCAGGATCATGTCGATCTTGGCAGGAGCTGTCTTGAAAAGGCCGGGGAGATCTTCTGCGCGGATGATCTCGACTCTTGTGTCGCCAACTTCTGCAACGGCTGTGGTGTCACGAGCCTCGCCTGAGAGCATTTCCATCTCGCCGAAGCATGCAACAGGCTCAACTTCCTGGAGCTTCAATTCATCAACTGCACCGTACTTGCTGTAGATGCCGACGCTGCCGCTGTGGAGGATATACATGCACTTGCCGACGTCGCCTTCCTTGAAGATGATCGTTCCGTAGTTGTATGTCTCGCCGTCGCCTGTGCTCTGGCTGGAAACAAGTCTTGAAGCCTCACGGAGCTCTTCTGCGCTCGGACGCTCAAGTCTGAAATTCTTGGATGTGAGGTAGATCGACTGCTGAGCCATCTGAGCGAAGAAGCTCAAATACTTGTCCTTGGAATTTGTTCTTCTTGCATCGTCCAAAGCCTTCTTGGCTTCGTTTGCATCTTCAGTCATCTTCTTGATCCTGCTGCCGAAAATCTCCATGATGGCAAGGATCTTCTCAGGATTCTGTGTGAAGTATTCATTGAGTTCTTCTGCTGCGATCTCGTCGACCTGAGCTTCGCCCAAAGCAACGACTGTAGCGCTTCTGGGGTAGTTCTCGATTACGGCCATCTCGCCAAAATACTGTCCGGGTTCGAAAACAGCGATCTGAACTTCATCAGCCTTGCCGTAGTTCTTGTAAACTGCAGCCTTGCCTGCCAAAAGCTGGAAGAATGTGTTGCCTGTGTCGCCTTCTTTGATGATGATCTCGCCGTCGTTAAAAGTCTTTTCAATCGTGCTCATGGTGTGAACCCCCTTCAGGCTTTTGAAGAATAATATTCAATAAATCGATTGTATTTTCTAACCGCCGGTTTGTCAATTAAAGCAGACCGGCCTTGCGCTTCTCACATTCAGGGCAGTAAGTAATGGGTGTGATCGAGAAAAATGACTCTTTCCTGTATCCGCACTTGGAGCAGATAAAGACATACTTCGTGAATGCCGTGCCCATCGTCGTGCTCACGATCCACGTGCCTTCTGACTCCTTCTCAGCAGGCTTCTCGGCCACTTCCTCAGCAATCGGAACTACAGGAGCAGCGGGAACGACAGGTGCAGCAGGCTCTTCAGGAACACTCGCGATATCAGGAGCCGTCTGGATAGTAATGGTCTCTTCGTCAAACCATGTCCTGGGCTTGGGTTCTTCAAATGTACACTTGGTGATATAGAACGGACAACCGTCGCAATTGTCCCTGTTAACACACATTCTGTAGACGCCTCTTAACAGCTGGTCTACCTGCTGTTCTCTACTGTCATTATTCATTGGCTTTACTCCTTTTCGAGATTTAGCTTTATGTGCTAAAGAATCTAAATTAGGATCATGATCACCACTGTCTAAAGATCTGTAATAGTATTCCGTTCTATATATATTTCAGCGCGTTCGCCGCCTGGAAAACGGTGCGCACGTTTGGTTCCAATTATCAAATGATTTTCAATTGACTTTTATATTATAGCATCTCAAAACCGTGATTTATATCACCTGGCTGTCCTAAGTGCCGGACACGTTTGTCGGGAAATGCCGTATTTTGCTATGTCTCAGGCACCTGAATGCGCATAACAGACGCATTCCGGAGAGCTTCTCAATATCATGTCACGGGGGCATGATGTTCAAACGGAATCTTTAACCTTGCTTCGTTTCTCCTTCAGTAAGGCATCGAAATCCTTAAGGTATTTCTGAAATCTTTCATCGTCTTTTCCGGCAACGCAGACCTTTTTGTTTTTACAAAGATAGTTATATGTTGTGCACCCGTCTTTAGTCGTGACACTTCCGGTAACGTAGGGGATCGTGATGCTGCCGGAAAGGGTCTCCGGAAACAGTACCAGCAGATCGGTCAGTTCGTCCATCGTAAATCTCGCAGGACTTATGTCCAAGACACCGATATTTCCGTTTGCAAGACATTTGTAATCGTGGTCGGAAACGGTCTTTCCGCACCACTCGAAATGCCTGACCGTAGAGTTCGCAACAGGTCTTAAGGAATCAATTACCATGCCTGCCCAGACAATATCTCCGAGCCCGAAGAATTCCAGATCAGGCGCGGTCCTTATCTCGCTGATGTCATGCAATCTGGAAAAGTCATATATGCCAAGGCCTTTCAGAGACTTATTCCCGCTCATGTCCCATAAAGAAACGGATCTCTGATTGAAAAACCAGTTGATGAACTTAATTCCGCTTAGAGTTCCAAGCGGAGATAAGTCCTCAACCATTTTGTTTTTCCAAAAAGAGATCGCGTTAAACTGCTTGCCGTATTGCTTAATGAAATACTCGAAAGTGTCCTGCTTTAAGCCGGAGATGACGATAGATCCGGCATCCGGGTTGTTTCCAATTGCCTCGTCGATCTGCTCGATGGAAACCGTGCCGCCGCCTACTTCATTTTGAACCAGATCAATATCGAAGTTCTCAAAAGATGCGGACGTAAAGTTTCCTATATCTACCATCTTCGGGCTCCTTCAAAACATTGGCTTTCGCTTATTTTAACATTAGCCGTAAACTTCCTGTTTATCCTGAATTACGAATACATAGTCCTTTTCGTAGTATTTTTCATAGAATGCTTTGTAATCAAGATACAATTCGGACTGCTTATCAGAATTGGGATCAAATCCTTTGAGCGATTCCTTGAGTCCATCTGCAAAGAGTGACTTCTCACCAAAAGGTACCCACCTTACTTCGCAGTTCTTCTGTTTCTCGTATCCTTCCCAGTATGCATTCAATGCCTTCTCGTACTGCTCACCGTCTGTAAAAAGCTTGTCAGCTGAATCCTTCAGCCATACTTTAACCTCCTTTGAGCCCGTTTCGGCTAAGACGCTGCTGCCTCCGATCGTATCGCATTTGATCTTGTCTCTGAAGCAATAAGATGAGAACCACAGACTCATTTCCTGCCATCCTGACGGGGTGAAATCCTGGAGCATATAGAAATACTCTCCATCTTTCTTGTAGCAGTCGTACACCGCGGAATGAGCGGTATTTGTAGCATTAAGAGTAAAGTCGCTCGTAGCATCCTGCATCTCGCTCGAGAAAGCAGCGTTCTCCACCTTTACCAGCTTGGAACGGTCCTCAGATACTTCATAGAACTGTGTATAGGAAAATAATCCGGAACCCTGGGCGCTTGTGATAATGAATTCCAGTCTGCCGTTGTGATTAAAATCCATTACCGCAAAATACACGGGGTGTTCTTCCTCGTTATAAGGATATTTCTCATCCAATGAATCGTAATTAGATGCAATGAGATCTAACTGCGCCTCATAATCCTGAGTGTTAAATTCCGGTTGTCCTTCAGAAGGAGAAACCATCTTATTCTCATCGGGAGCTACCGCTTCTGTAGTAGTCTCAGAAGACGACGGCACCTCAGAAGAAGTTACAGTCCCATTAGAAGTACTGCAGGCCGTAAGCATTGCCATACACAATGCTGTCGTAGTAATCATAGTTAATTTTTTCATACCTTTTATCCACCATCTTTCCTAAAGATAATGGGGGTATTATAACAAGCATGAAAAATCTAAATGCGGCATTTTAAAGGGATAAAAGTGTCAACCTTGTTGTTTTTTCACATCAGTAATGGAACCGTCAGGATGCTTTATTTTCAAGCCTTCCAGCTGTGAAGACAGGTTTCCTATGACCAGTGCACGGTATTCATTTCTAAGCTTTGTCTGCTCCTCTTTCTCAACCGGCGTAAGGCCTTCAGTCTTGGATTTTCTGCTTAATTCATTAATGCGCTTGATCAGTTGGTTAAAGTCCATCCTCAGGTTCCTCCTTCGGCAGCTTGGTAAAGAATGCAACTGTAAAAGGTATGCATGTAAGGCTCGTCATGACATCTGCTACGGCCTGCGAGAGCTGGATTCCGGTAAGGCCCCAGGCATAGCTGAACAAAAGGATGACCGGAATAAAATACAGGCCGTTGCGCAGGGACGACAGGAACGTCGCGTTGAACTTGTAGCCGATGCTCTGGAACATCATGTTGTTGCATACCTGGAAGGGCACGAAAAGAAGCGCTATGCACTGCGCCTGCAGAGCCGGGATGCCGATGGCGATTACTTCCGGATCGTCTCTGAAGATCCTTATGCATTCGCCGGCATTGTAAAGCACTGATAAAGATGCGGTGGCAAGGAGAAGCGTTCCGAATAACAGCGTAAAGAAGAAGCCCTGACGGACGCGGGAATATTTCTTCGCGCCGAAGTTGAATCCCGCAATAGGCTGAAAGCCCTGGCCTATACCGAGTACTGCGCTGAAGATAAACATCGTGACCCTGTTTGCTATGCTCATTGCAGCGATAGCGGCATCGCCGTACACGCCTGCTGCGTTATTAAGGAGCATCGTGGAGATGCTTGCAAGTCCCTGGCGGGCAAGGCTTGGAAGGCCCGTGGTTATTATGTCTCCGAGAGTTGATACGTTGAACTTGACGTACTTGAAAGCAAGTGACGTCTGGGTCTTTTTCAGAAGGAACATCGTAAGGAGCAGGATCCATGAGACGTACTGCGAGATCGCAGTCGCAAGGCCTGCGCCAAAAATACCCATGCCCAGCTTCTGCATGAAAAGCGCATCGAGGAAGATGTTAAGCAGACCGCCCGAAGTAAGGCCGATCATGGCAAAGAAAGCGCGGCCTTCGTATCTTAGGATATTGTTCATTACGCAGCTCGATACAAGTGCGGGAGCAGCGCAGAGGATGCAGATAGCGTATGTTTTCGCATAAGGCAGGATCGTCGGCGTGCTGCCCAGAAGTTTCATTAACGGCGTGAGGAATAAGCTGCCGAAAATCAGGAAGAAAAAGCCCATAAAAACCGCAGAATAAAAGCCTGTCGCTGAAAACCTGCGCGCGCTCTCAATATCTTTCTGTCCGAGCTTCCTGCTGATGATGCTTCCGCTTCCGTGTCCGAACATGAAGCCGACTGCCTGAAGGATGGCCATAAGACCCATAACGACGCCTGTGGCGCCGCTTGCGGAAGTATTTATCTGACCGACAAAATAAGAATCCGCCATGTTGTAGATCGTCGTAACGAACATACTGATCATGGTCGGAACACCGAGCTTAATGATAAGGCTCGGTACAGGCTGTTTTGTCATCATCTCATAGCGCGAAGCGTATTTACTCATATTATCACTTGGAAGATTGTACCACGTCCGCACAAAAGAAAAACCTGTCCGAGGCTTATCTCAAACAGGTTTGTCTTTCACTGTTCAATACTTGTCCCTTAGGCAGATTCTGCGCTCAGTCTTCCAGAATATTGAATAACTGTTCTGCTGACGTGAGGTTAAATGCCGCAAGTCTCTCTGTATCGCTTCCGCCATTTTTATTGAGCCACGCCGCCTTTATCCCGGCATTGTGCGCGCCAATTACGTCTGAATCATACATATCGCCGATAAAGATAATGTTCCCGCGTGATTCTGAAGGATTCTCTTCAAGTGCTGTTTTTATAGCGAGCTCGAAAAACTCCCTGCAGGGCTTTATCCTTCCAAAATCAGCACTGGACCAGAGCTTTTTAAAATGCTTTCCAATGCCAAATCTCATAAGTACCTCCATCAGCGCTCCGCCCCTGAAACCGCTGTTTGATAAGACATACATGGGAATGTTCCTTCCGCTGCATGCATCAAGGAAACGGCTCATTGCAGGGTCGACTTCAAAGTCGTTGCAGCGCATCAGGAAATCCGCTTCTTCGGCAACGCTCATATCCAGCTTGCTGCCGCCGTACTTTTCCGCAAAGAGCGGCAGTTCTTCTTTTACAAACGGGTATTCTTCGCCTTCCTTGTGCTTTTCGAGAAGCACGCGGAACAATTCCTCACCGTATTCCTTTATGTCTTCAAAGGTGCATTTATCCTGATAGTAATCTTCCCAGAACACTTTAAGACCGCGGTTAAAATCGATGCTCCTGCTGTTAAGGAGCGTCTCAAAATAATCGAAGATGAGGATCATAGACAGCTGCTTAGTTCTCTTTCTTTTTATTCTTCCCCGTTAAGATTACAGCAACTGCACCTGCTCCTGCAAGAAGGACTACTCCGGCATAGACAAAGATCGCTGGAGTGATCTTCTTTTCCTGAGGCTCGGCTTCTTCGGCTATTTCCGGTGCTTCAACGGGCTTTGCGGTCTGTGTGTACTTTGCAGTGAATGTGGCATTTTCCAATGCGATAGGAAGCTTATCATTTACACTGTAAGTATTCGTTCCATCGGTCCAGCCGTCGAAAGAATATGTGTAGAGTTCTGTTTCAGCCTTAGCCGGCATATTGCCTGTATAAGAAGGTGATTCGCCGAATGTGACATCGCCTGTCTGCAGCTCGGAGCCGTCTTCGTTCTTAAACGTGATCTTATATGTCTTGTATTCCGGTTCAGGTGTTTTCCTGCCCTGAGGAAGCGTATCCATAGGATCGTTCATGGTTCTGTGATACATAGCGAAGTATTTTTCCATACACTTCGAGAAATCGCCGTTCTTGGGCCATGCGTTCCAGTCGTCAACCTTTGTAGGCTGCATGTAGAACGGTGTCCACATATTCTTCTTGTACTTTGCAGTGGTCGGATTCTGGCCTTCGTTGTCGATCCATGTCGGGTCGATTCCGTACCACTCACCGTCAACACAGACCTCGACCCATGCATGAGCCATCGGAGGAGTACCGTAATAATCCCTTGCATAACCGTTGATCAGATATGCATCAACTCCGGCACACTTCAGTAAGGTATATTCGATGGTTGCATATTCATGGCATACGCCGTTCTTGAACTCAATGCACTCATCTAATGATGTGCCGCTGAAATTAGCACTGTCGTTATATCCGTACTTCATGTTAAGCAATACGTATTCTGTTACCTTCTCGATCTTTTCCTTATCGGTGGCATTCTCGGGAATCTTCAGAGACTCCATGATCTTTTTAACTTTCTCAGGAGTGTCCTTCTTGAAATTTGTGTAGTTGATATTATTGTCTTCCCAATGCTTTATCAGCTTTTCATCAACGAAAAGTTCTGTGTAACAGTCGAAAGTAACACACTCCAGATCGTCTATTTCATAAAGAACATCCAGATTATCAACGCCTGAAGGGAGATTGATATATCTTAAATACGGAAGCTCCTTTAGAAATGAGATGTCATCAACATATGTGCCATAGAGGTCAAGGATCTCGATACCCTTCAGATAAGCTGTCAGATATCTGATGTCGCTGTTTCTCATGTTGCAGCATTTGAGGCTCAGTTCTTCGAGGTCTCCGCAATGCTGGAAGAACTCCTGATAGTCTTCAATGCGCTGTGCTATAATTCCCAGGTATTCCAGGTTTTCGAGCTTTCTGTAGTCGGCCTGGCAGAACCCCTCAACGCTCTCAACTACCAAAGTCTCGAGACTCTCGAGATTTACAACATCCTCATAATGTTCAACTTTATTCTGTGTAAGATAAAACTTCTGTATATCCGGATTCTTTATGCCTTCGAGGTTGACTTCACACCACTGCAGGCTAATGTAGAGATATCTTGAACTCTTGAGATTGTTGAAGAATTCCTTATCCAGCTTAAGCCCGTTTACGCAGATGTACAGGGACTCGATATTCGGGCACTGCGTAAGAAGCCCGACCGCTTCTTCGATCTTCTTGCTGTTCTTTTCTGATGAGACGCTAAATCCGTGAACAGCCTCGAGTTCGTCCGGCTTGTCCTTCATCTTGAGGATCTGGTCGACAGTTACATTCATGTAGTCGACTTCAGCAGCATTAACTTCTCTGCCGGTAAGAACAAATCCTGAAATTATGGTTATGGTCAATAAGACCGATATTATTTTCTTTAACATAAGCTCCCCCTTACAAATACAGTATCTCCATCGGTTTATTGTTGTAAACCAATGTTAGTTTACTCTTGTAAACCAGAGCTGTCAAGAAAAATTTAAATCACTTGAAAATGTTATTCAGGAACCTTTCCGACAGGGAGCTGCCTGCAAATTTCTTGAGGTTGTCGTCGTCAATTTTCCTGGACATATAGATGAACGTATCCCTTGTTTCCATCTTGAACTGGTTCTTCAGATCGATATATTCTTCGATGTTCGGTGCCTTATCAATGGTCACGGATCCGTAGAAACGGCTGTCCGAGAATTTCTTTTTAACTATAGGAACGATTATGAGAAGGCCCGTAAGGCTCAGCACGAGCCAGAGAACGCCCAGCATTCCGTAATAGAACCAGTCGGATGCACTTCCTCCTGTGAGGAACATGACCGCAGCATCTGCAAGGAATGAGATCAGGAGTGTCAGACCCAGATATTTCAGGATATCAAGGGCAGATCCACCTATCGCATGCGAATAAACCTTCTTCCTGCTGATGGGAAGAGAGCCTGAGGCTTTGCCGGTCTGGCCGTTAACTGCGATACCATATGTGGAACCTTCGTATTCGATATTTAGGAACCATACAGGCATCAGCGCATAGATCTGCTTGTAGTTATCCGAATAAGAGCCATGGACGCCGACCGCCTTGAAGCTGTCGTATTCTTTGGCAGAAAAATGCTTTACGATGCCCTCAGCGTAGCTGTCCAGACGTATCTTTATGATGTCCATCATGTCCAGAGCAGACAGGTCGTAGCGCTGCGCGAAAAAGCCCGGCAGATACATATCGTTATAGTCTTTTATCTCTTTATATTCGAAAGGCTCGATAGCCTCCATAAGCGTGTTGGGGATCTTCCTGCAGCCGTCAAAAGGCACGCGCCTTACGTTATATACGAGCGTCCTGTCGATCTGGAAATTCTCAATGTTCTCTCCCTGGTATTTCTGTCCGGTGCCGCTTACCTCCGATATGCAGTCGGCATCGATAAGCCAGAATGGGATATAGTAACCCGTGATCTTCGACAGCACGGATTTGGATGTAAATTTCTTCGGGACGTTCTTCTGGGTCTTGGCCCACTTAAGGTAATTCTCTATGGCTTCTTCCTTGCTTATCTTAAACGGAATGAGCTTATCCGGCCTGAAGCATTTGGAAAGGCGCCTGTTGATGAGCGTGGGCGATCCGCAGAATGCGCAGAATGTCGCAGCGGTATTGTAGTCGGTGACCACGGCAGCACCGCAGGAATCGCAGACGAATTCCTGTTTGTTATCTTCTGCCTCGCCTGCAGCATCAGTATCACGGTTCTCGATCCTGCCGGCAGACTTCATGCTCTCAGGATCGAAAAGCCCGCCGCACATTGCGCAGACCAGCTTTCCCAGCTTCTCGTTGAAAAATATGCTCGCGCCGCAGTTCGGACACTTCGCCGAACTGGTACCGTTGATATTGATGTCTTCGTAATTCATGCTCATAGAAAAAGCGGCCCGCGCTGAATAAAATCTATGTGTAATGCCATCCCTTAAAGAATATTATATCACGGCTGCATTAGCAGGTGAATTATGAGGCTTTCGATAGAATTATATTGAAGCATGCTTGCTGTAACCTGCCGCATGTTATAATTATATGGTAAGCCATTGGCAAAAATGAATAAGGGATTTTTTAGCTGGAGGTGCAGCAATATGTATTACCGCAACACTAATGAGAACGTAACCGTTATCAATGACCGTTCGAGCGAAGGTCTGGCTGATGCCAATATACGTATCGGCGATATGAACTGTCAGGTCACCGACCTGGAGATCAAGCTCGAAGCAATATACAGAGTCATGGTTGAACAGGGCGTCGACCCCAAGCTCTTTGACGCAAAGATCGAAGAGATCATGAAGGAAAGACAGGAGAAGAAGGGCCTCATCTCCGCCCAGCCCCAGTCCAAGCCCTGCCCGAAATGCGGCAAGCCCGTCAAGAAATCAACCAACTCCCCGATGCTCGGCAGATGCATGTACTGCGGCACAAACGTCCCGTTCTATCCGTCGTTTTCGAATACAGAGCAAGCCAATCCGGAAGAAGAACTGTTTGGCGAGAAGGACATTTTCTAAATTCACACAAACAAACGGCGGTGTCTCCAAAAGTGAGACACCGCTTTTTTGTTGCTTTTCAACCACTTGTTATTTGGCGTTAATTCTCATGCGACCTAAGCCACTCCTCATGGGCCTGCATCTGCTGCTCGTTTGCTTCCCAGATCACAACTCCATCCGGCGTGGTAAGCTTTGTAATCTTGCCTTTTTCGCAAAACCTTACCTCATAGTCTCCGTGACGGTATAAGGGCCAGATGATCCTGTCAAAAGCCGTCTGTGAGAAAGAGATTTCCCATTCGCCGTCAATTACGCTTCCGGCGCTATACAGGATTGCTCCGGTACCGTGATAGTGAATGTAATACCCGTTGTCATGCTCGTCGAGTGTTATGTTGCTTCCGTTATAGGGAATATCCTTTTGGATCTGGCACATAATTAACACTGTGGAGACCATGATCAGGATCACTGCAATGATCGCAAATGCAATAGCCAGCCCCTTATAGCGTGTAACGATCTTTTTCAATCCTTTAAGTGATCTTGTCTCATCCATCCTGAGCTCTTTGTTAACAGGAATGCTCATCTTGCCCGTCATGTTTTCGAGCGTTTTTCTGCAGGATTCACATTCCCTGATATGCTCTTCGACAAGCTCTCTGGACTCTTTCGAAAGAACATCATCAACGTATAACGGCAACAGATCATTTATAACTGCACATTTAACTTTCATGTTATGTCTCTCCTATTTCAGTCATGTAATTCTTAATCTCGTTTTTTGCACGGTAGAAAGTGACGCGGGCCCAGCTGGCACTCTTACCAAAAATGTTTCCTATTTCCTCAAAATCCAATTCGCCAAATACTCTTAAGTGGAAGACTTCCTTGTATGGCTCTTTCATGCTGTGCAGATATTTGTGAATCAACACTGCGCTTTCCTTATCAGAGATAACTTCCAGAATGTCCTGGTCGGCGGCAGGCATCTCCTCCGGAACCTCCCCGTCCGCGATCCATTTTTTCTTCCGGCACTCGCTGTAAAAGGTGTTTTTCGCAATAGTAAAAAGCCATGCCCTGATATCTTTTGAACCATCAAAAGAATCTATCGAAGCTAAAGCCTTAACAAAAGTCTCTTGCGCAAGATCTTCTGCATTTTCTTCGTTCTTTGTAAGGCTTAAACACAAGCGGCAAACATCTTTGAAATAGTTCTCATAGATATCTTCAAAAAGCATTTCTATTCCTCCTTTCACCTTAATAACGCACGAGTCCCCAAAACGTTACAAGAATTTTCCCCATATCGAAAATTATGATAACAAAAAACCTCGTTCCCCCAAATAAACGGGCCTTTTGGAGTATATCGCTTATTTACGCGTGCTTCTTTTTCCTGACAGAAAAAACTAAGACAACTATTGCTGCTGCAACAATTGCAGCGCTGATTCCTAAGCAGAGATTCAAGTCTGCTGTCTTATACTTCGAGATGGTTATGTCGAGCGTCACGATGTTGCTCGCCAGATCTGTCTTAAAGTCGCCGTTGCACTGCTCGGAAAAGACTTTGATCCTGTAGTTTCCGGGCATCAGATCTGCCGGGACATTGAATGCGGTTTTACCTGAAGCTGCCGCGTCAGGAGAGGTGTTGTCGACGATATTTCCGTAGTAAAGAACGTTGCCTTCCATGTCTTCGATCATCGCAGAAATATATTCATTCGCGCCTGCAGAAGCGCCTTTGTATTTGAGCTTTATAGAACCGTCTTTGAGGATCATTTTAGAGCTTGAAACGGAAGCTTCGAAAACAGGTCTTGTATCGTCTTTTATGGTGAGCTTCCAGTCGCTGCCGGTATATGAACCTACTTCTTTCATTGCTTCTAGCCCCGGCGCGCCCGAAGTCTTGCCGCCCTCTGCAGGTGATGTGAAAAGCACTTTTGAAGTGTCGATATTCATCGCGGGACGCACTGCGAAAATAAAGTTATTAACGTTGCCGCCTCTTACAAAAACATTTCCGGCATTAAAAACGTTCGCCGCATTTTTGGCGTCGCCGGGGGTCCTCAGCCACCACGCGCCCGACATGTCGGGGCTCGTCATGGCACGCTTGCTCTTGGTGTATTCGGTGTTAAGCGCGACGCGCGTGCCGCCCTTGTCCTTCCAGTCCGTGGGGAATCCCAGTTCCGGATCGATTACTTCGTAAATGGATAAAAGATAAACCTTGTCATAGGTATCGGCGCCTGCCTCAGAGCCCTTCGCGCCGTCCTCATTTACGACGAGGGATTCCAGAACAGCTCCCTCCTCCTGTGCGGTAAAGGCCTTATCAATGAATTTGCTGTTGAGCCACTTTCTCAACGAACAGTCTTCCCATGTGACCGTTTCAGCTGATGAATTATATTCGATGCAGTCAAGGTTCTTATCCGATACTACGAAAAGGCTGCCGTCGTTAGCAAGAACTCTCCACTTAACGGGCTCCTTGTTGCTGTCTGTTGCATCTTCACTCTTAACGGACTGCCAGTAGTTTCCGAAATAAATATTGCTTTCCATCGCGCCCGTAATATGGGCCGTTCCGATCCTGATCTCCTTGTCGGAACTGTCTTGGCCGGACTCTGCACGCAGCGTTTTTTGAAATACCGAAAACGGCAGTAATCCTGCCATCAAGACCGCAGCCATTCTCACAAAAGCATTGCGCATACGCTTTCTCCGTTAATCCCCACAAAGTATTCCCAAACTTACCGGACCATTATAACACCTGCGCGGCTTCCCTTACGCACGCCAAGTAAAAAGTCCTTTGCAACCAGTTAATCAGTCCTGCAGTCACTTTCGGTACGACGTTTATGCCGCCAATAGAAAAGCTTCCTTCAACTAGTTAATTTGCCGAAGGCTTCCCTCTTCTACGTCAACAAGAAAACACCTTGATGCTAGTTCCGCATGGCGCGAAGCGCCGAGGACTGTTCGTAGCAGCAAGGTGTTTTCTTAGTTGGCGCTCCAAGCAGGAGTCGAACCCGCATCAACGGTACCGGAAACCGCTATTCTATCCGTTAGACTATTGGAGCTTTTTTCGGACTAATTATACTTATCTTCCGGAGTATTGTCAGCAACAGACCGGTTGTCGTTAAGGATCTTAAGAAGTGCCACGATCTCTGATACCGTCTTTTCCTGCTTTACCGATGAGGGCTTGAAAAGCATGTAAGGCATTGATCCCGTGGCATTGATGTTGACCCGGGCGCCGTAAAACTTGTCCCGCATCAGTGCGCCGAATGCCTGCATGTCGATCTGAAGATTCTGGTTGAGGTAAAGCCTTACGCCTGCATTCTTTATCGATGCCTTTGTAAAGCCCAGAGCGCCGGCTGTAGAGCGTATCAGGGAGATGCCGGAGAGGATATATACCTCTGAAGGAGCATCGCCGTAACGGTCTGTGACTTCATCGATAAAGTCGCTGTAGGAATCGTAATCGGAGATGTCGCCGATACGTCTGTAACAGCTCATCCTGGCAGCCTCGTCCTGGATATAGGAAGCAGGAATATATGCGTCGTAATCGACTTCGACGGAGAAGCCGTCAGTCGAAGAATCAGAGTGTCCCGTGATGAGATCCGTATCAAGGACTTCGTCTTTGCCGGACTTGAGAAGGCGGACTTCTTCATCAAGCAGTCTGCAGTAAAGCTCGTAACCGATAACGTCCATCTGGCCGTGCTGTTCGGCGCCTAAGAGACTGCCTGCGCCGCGGACTTCGAGATCGCGCATGGCGATACGGACACCGGAACCGAGTTCGGTGAATTCGCGGAGCGCGTTGAGTCTTTTCGAAGCTTCCTCGTTAAGAGGCGCATCAGCATTGTATGTGATGTAAGCATATGCCTGTCTGTCTGATCTCCCGACACGTCCCTTGATCTGATAGAGCTGCGAGAGGCCGAAGCGGTCGGCATTCTCGACGATCAGGGTGTTGACGTTAGGCATGTCGACGCCATTTTCGATTATGGTCGTGCAGACGAGGATATCGTACTTGCCTTCTATGAAGTCCGTAACCACGGCTTCGAGGCCGTTCTCAGGCATCTGGCCGTGAGCATATGTAACGCGGACACCGGGCATTGACTTTGCAAGCGCGTCTGCGACTTTATCGATGTCTGATGTCCTGTTGTACAGATAGAAGATCTGGCCGCCTCTTGCGATCTCACGCATGCAAGCCTGGATGATTATCTGCTCATCGTAACCTAAGACGTATGTCTGTACGGCACGTCTGTTGAAAGGCGCCTCTTCCAGAACGGAGATGTCGCGGATGCCTGAAAGCGACATGTGAAGCGTTCTAGGGATCGGCGTAGCGGACAAAGAAAGTACGTCGACGTCAGTCTTCATGGACTTGATCTTCTCTTTGTGATTTACGCCGAAGCGCTGCTCCTCGTCGACGACAAGAAGGCCTAAATGAGGCGGTTTTACGTCGTTTGAAAGCACCCTGTGGGTGCCGATGATGACATCTATCTTACCGCTCTTAATGTCCATGAGATTCTGCTTTATCTGCGCCGGCGAAACGAATCTCGAGAGCATGCAGACGTTTACGGGGAAGTCTTTTACCCTCGCTGAGAAATTCTCATAGTGCTGCTGCGCAAGAAGCGTCGTAGGCGCGAGCATTATTACCTGCCTGCCGTTCATTACGGCTTTGAACATCGCCCTGAATGCGACTTCGGTCTTGCCGAATCCGACATCGCCGCAAAGGAGCCTGTCCATCGGCTTCTCGGATTCCATGTCTGCCTTTATCTCCTGCACTGCGCGGAGCTGGTCATCAGTCTCAACGTAAGGGAACCTGCCTTCGAAGAGCTTTTGCTGCTCTTCGTCGGGAGCGCACGCAAAGCCCTTGTTTACGCTTCTTGCAGCGTAGATCTTAAGAAGGTCGTAAGCAACCTTCTTGATGGCTTCCCTGGCGCGCGATACGGACTTCTTCCACTCGTCGCCGCCAAGTCTTGAGAGCTTAGGCTCCTTCTCGCCGGGGCCTACGTATTTCTGCAGGGAATCAAGATTCTCGGGCAGGATGTAAAGTGTCTCGCCCTTTGCATAAGTGAGCTTAAGATAGTCTTTGCGGATCTCGCCGACCTTCATGTTGATGAGGCCTTCGTAGCGGCCGACACCGTGCTTGTCGTGTACTACATAGTCGCCGGGATTGATCTCGCTGAAGAAATTAATGCGGTTGCCGCCCTTTTTCTTCGGAGTCTGCTTCTGCTCAGAGCCGTAAAGCTCCTGCTCGCCCAGGATCGTGATGCCGAGCATAGGATATGTAAATCCTGCCGGAAGCGGTGAATCGATTATGTCAGCAAAGCAGTCGTAATTTGTAAGGCGCTCTTTTAACTGCTCGTAGCGCCTGCCGTGATGGGCAACAAGATATACGTCAGGATTCTTCTTGAGAAGGAACGCCAGGTCTTCTGCTTTTCCGGAGAAGTTATCGGCCGGAAAGCCCGACACTGTATGGGTTGTGCCGCCCGGCAATCCGTTGCCGGAAGACTGGAACATGGACAATGTAACAATGTTATTCAGGCTGTCTAAGGCCACCATGAGCTTGGTCAGGTTGACCATTGCAGAGGGTGAGCATGTCGGAGCGATACCGATCTCAAATGAATCGCGGCATCTCTGCGCATATTCGCCTGCATAGGCGTTAAGTCTCGCATCACAGTCGACCATCTCGTCCACAAAGAAGACGACGTCATCGCTTTTAACGTAGTCTAAAGCCGTATCAAAGTCCTTGAGGATAAGACCCAGCCATCTCGCGATGCCTGAAGGCTCAATACCGTTCCTGATCTTCTCCGCGTCGCCCGTAGCGGTTCTTGAGAGGAGCTCAGCTGCACGCCTTACTTCTCTTGTAGCGGTATTCATTTTCGAGAGGTCATCCTGAACCTTGGCAAGGATCATCTGTGAGATCTCATCCCTCTTATCCTCCGGGAAAGCATAGATGGATGCGGGCACAGCTACAGTCTCTTCGAGCTGTCCCGTGGATCTCTGCGTCTCCCTGTCGAAAGTCTTTATCTGGTCTATCTCGGTGTCGAAAAAGCTGATTCTGACAGGCTCTGACGACGAAGGCGAATAGATATCAACGATGTCGCCCCTTACGGAGAACTCGCCCTTCTCCATTACCTGAGGGACGTTCTCATAACCGTTAAGGGTAAGTGCTGCGACAAGCTCATCGCGCTCCATCTCGCCGCCTACCTTAAGATCTATTATTCTCTTTGCGAAAACATTTTTAGGCTCAAGCTTGTTTAAAAGAGCTGCCGCGGTCAATACAACTGCCCCGTAACCGCCTCTGACGAGCTCTGAGAGCGCCGCTGATCTCGTCAGCTCTAATTCTCTTGAAGAAGCCTCAGCGCTTACGAGAGACAATTCTGAGGGCGTAAGAAGGGTGACAGGAAGATCTGTAAATGCCGCGCAGTACGCTGCGGTGCTCCTGGCCCTTGCAGCGTCAGGTTCGATGAATACAGCTTTCCGGCCGTTAAGACGGGCCAGAGCCATGGCAACATAGACTTTCTGCTCAGCACAAAGTCCTGTGATGTTAAGATGCTTCCCTGTCTTAAGACTTAAGGAAAAGTTCGATACGAGCTCTTTGTCGGATTCTATCCTGTTAAGAAGCTCAATAAGCTTCTTATCCATTAGCGATGATCTCCTCTATGGCCTCGCACGCCTTTACGAAAGCGTCATTAAGCATAGGCCGCTCATCCTTCGGAACTTCGGAAAGAACGTAATTAACAAGCTCCCAGTTCTCAGGAACCGGTCCTGTGCCGATCCTTACGCGCGGGAATTCTTCAGTGCCCATAAGCTGGATAACGGATCTCATGCCGTTATGCGTTCCGGCGCTGCCCTTGGGCCTAACTCTGATGGTGCCCTTGGCTATATCGATATCATCGTAAACAGTGATGATGTTCTTGGGCGGGACCTTATAGAACTTCGAGATCTCCACAAGACACTCACCGGAGTTGTTCATGTAGGTCGTAGGCTTGATGATGATGACATCCTGGCCGTTGATCTTGCCCTTGCCCCAAAGGCCCTTGTACTTCTCTTTCCCGAGAAAAATCCCATGCTTATCCGCGAGCATATCCACTGCGAGATAGCCCATATTGTGCCATGTATAGAGATACTGTTTACCCGGATTACCGAGTCCGGCTACTATCCACATAAAAGAACTTCTCCGGTATCAGACCTCAGAACGTCTGTCGTCCAGTCTGATATAGTTCTCGCCTCTCATACGGCTCTTGTTCGCAACCCAGTTGTCCTTGTTAAGCTGCTTGGATCTGCCGATACCAAGAGACAGGGCGGGAACGTCAGATGTGATAGTGGAACCTGCAGCAATGTAGCAGTCCTTGCCCAGGACAACGGAAGATACGATATTGGAGTTGCCTCCGATAAATACGTTGTCTTCGATCGTACAGCCGATCTTATCCTGACCGTCGAAGTTACATGTAACGGTACCGCATCCGAAGTTAACGTTGCGGCCGACCTTGGAGTCGCCGATGTATGTAAGGTGACGTGCTCTTGTATATTCGCCGATCTCTGAACCCTTGACTTCAACATATGCGCCGAGCGTAACATGATCGTCGATCCTGGATTCAGGTCTGATGTGCGTATAAGGTCCGATACGGCAGTCCTTGCCGATCGTGCTGGAAGCAACAATGGAATTGTCCACTACTGTACCGTCGCCGATATCAGAGCAGTCGATTCTCGTATTCTCACCGATGATGCAGTCCTCGCCGATATTTGTATTGCCGAGAAGCGTTGTGCCGGGAAGGATGACTGTATCCTGACCGATCTCAACTGCATAGTGGATCCATGTGGCATTGGGATCAACGATCTCAACACCGTTAGCCATGTGGCGGTCAAGGATCCTGTGATTCATGATGTCTCTTACCTGGGCAAGCTGCTTTCTGTCATTGACTCCCCTTGTATCGTCGAAGTCGCAGATTACAGCGCCGACCGTAAAGCCGTCGTTGATGAGGATACCGATAGTATCTGTAAGGTAATACTCCTTCTGAGCGTTGTTGGCGCCGATCCTTCCCAGAGCGGAAAGGAGCAGAGGAGTCTTAAATACGTACATTGAGGAATTGATCTCTCTTACCTTGAGCTCATCAGGTGTGCAGTCCTTGTGCTCAACGATCTTGAGAACGTTGCCGTCCTTGCCTCTTATGATCCTGCCGTAGCCTGTCGGATCGTCAGCCTCAGCCGTGATGAGGATTGCTGCGCAGTTCGAAGATGCTGATTCAAAAGCATCAAGAGCCTTCTTGATAGTATCTGCAGATACCATCGGGCAGTCACCGGGAAGAACGATCGTAAGGCCGTCTCTGCCTTCAAGGAAAGGAGCTGCCTGCATAACCGCATGGCCTGTTCCTCTCTGCTCTTCCTGAAGCACATAAGCGACATTCTCGCCCAGTACGCTTCTGATCTCTGCCTGCTGTTCGCCTACAATATATACCTGATCCTGGCAGCCTGACTCGAAAAGAGCATCAGCTACCCATTGGATAATCGGTTTGCCCGACACCTGGAACACGACCTTAGAGTGCTTGGACTTCATTCTCGTGCTTTTTCCTGCCGCCATAACAACCGCACTGATTTCCATATTAGAACCTCTTATTATTTTTAAATTGGGATTACCCTTGTCATTATAGCAAATCTCAAAACCTTATTAAATAAGAAGCCCTGCACTTTATGGGACAAAGTGCAGGGACTTGGATTTTTTATTTTCGCGCCCGAAAAGCCCGACAGTCAGGCTTTCAGTTATCAGAGACCCTCAACGGAAGCGATAGCCTCACGCATATTTGCCTCAGATTTCTTGAGGAGCTGGTATTCTTCGTCTGTAAGACGCATGTCGATGATCTTATCAACGCCGTTAGCACCGATAAGTGCAGGAACGTCGAGTGTTACACCGCTGATACCATATTCGCCGTTAAGTCTTGTAGCAACTGTTCTGATAGTGTGCTCGTCTTCTGTGATGGATCTGAGGAGCGTAGCAGCACTTACAGCGATACCGTTGAATGTAGCGCCCTTGAGCTTGATGATCTGAGCGCCGGAAGACTTTGTCTGCTGAGCGATCTCATCCTTAACGTCCTGACCGAAAGGTACGCCGATAGCTTCTGCATACTCGTCGATACCCATACCTGCAACGTGAGTGTGGCTCCAGCAAGGGAACTGTGTCTCACCGTGCTCGCCGAGGATATAGCCGTGAACGTTTCTTACGTCAACGCCGAGCTTTCTGGAGATGAGGACTCTGAAACGTGCAGAGTCAAGGTTTGTACCGGATCCGATGATCTTGTTTGAAGGAAGTCCGGACCACTCTGCAACCTTATATGTAACGAGGTCGCAAGGATTGGAGATTACCATGATGACACCCTTGTTGTAGTGCTCCATGATGCTGTCTGTGATCGTGTGAGCGAGCTTGACGTTCTTCTTAGCAAGGTCAAGTCTTGTCTCGCCTTCTTTTCTCGGGATACCTGCTGTGATGATGATGCAGTCAGCATCCTTAACATCACTGTAATCGCCTGAATGAATGTACATATCGCCGATGAACGGAAGTCCGTGGCTGATATCGAGCGCTTCACCTAAAGCCTTTTCCTTATTGACATCAATAAGTACGAGCTCAGAGCAAAGCTGCTGCATAGCGATTGCGAAAGCCGTAGTTGATCCTACAGCACCTGCGCCGATAATGGCGACTTTGGTTCCTTCTTGTTTATACATAATTCTCATAGCCCCCTTTGTAGCAATACGAATGATATCAAGAACCCCCTTTCAAATAAAGTCATTATTCGTTAGGATTTTTACCTAAAATTTGCACTCGGAAAATGCTCGGGAAGTGTATTTTGATAATTTGATAATCAAAGTTTTTCCTTGATTTTGCTGGGTTTTCAGGGCTTTTTGGTCCTTTTAATCGAATTGACGGTTTTTACAGGAGCCGATATAATAATTTCATAGATGAGGCACTACCCAACAGGCGGTTGTCCTCAGTTATAGGTTATAAAAATAAGCCGCACTTTGGACGGGGGCGGCTTATTTCTTTGTTTTAGAACAAAGAGCAATAATTGAAACTATTAACATACCTGTCGTGAGTATCACGATGAGCATTTCATAATCAGTCATATTGCACCTCCTTTCACCATAACCAGGGTCATGGGTTTAAGGAGAACAACCGCCTAAACACATATTGTGTTACGAATTACCGCTAAGGGTAATGCCCCATAAATAGTGTAAATGGAAACTAGAACTAAGCGGTTGCTTTAATGGGACTCATCTCTGTGTCCCCTACCTTCAGCAATCACATTTGTCCCATAATCGGATGTTTAATCTTTAAAAACACAAAAACGGCGCAAGACCATTGTGGTCCTACGCCGCCTTTTCCTGTTATTTAATTACCGTTTAAGAGGATCAGATCTCCTGAGGGAGCTCCAATGTTCTCTCAGCGTTGAGCTTGCTGCAGAGTTCAACGAACTTATCGAGTGCTACGCCCTGAAGCTGCTTATTTGAGCCTCTTACGTTTACAGATACTGTGTTCTCAGCAGCTTCCTTATCACCTACAACGAGGATATAAGGATCCTTCATCTGCTTGAATCTCTTGATCTTGTCTCTCATGTTAACGTCTGTTAAGTCGGATTCGACTCTTACGCCAGCCTTTGTGAGAGCGTCTGCAACCTTCTGTGCATATTCGTTGTGCTCAGGTCTGATAGGTACGACAGCTACCTGATAAGGATTGAGCCAGAACGGGAATGCGCCCTTGAAGTGCTCTGTGATGATGCCGATGAAACGCTCGAAAGAACCGAAGATAGCTCTGTGGATAACGATAGGCATCTTCTGAGCGCCGTCCTTGTCGACGAATGTGAGCTCGAAGTTATGAGGGAGCTGGAAGTCGAGCTGGACAGTACCGCACTGCCACTCACGTCCAAGAGCATCCTTGATCTGAAGGTCGATCTTCGGGCCGTAGAACGCGCCGTCACCTTCGTTGATCTCGTAATTGCCCTCACCATACTTCTCGTCAAGGATAGCCTTCAGAGAAGCTTCTGCAGCGTTCCAGGACTCGATATCGCCCATGAAGTCGTCAGGTCTTGTAGAGAACTCTGCTCTGTATGTGATACCGAATGTCTTGTAGATATCGTCAGCAATAGCGATAACGTCCTTGATCTCATCCTTGATCTGCTCAGGTGTTACGAATGTATGGTCGTCGTCCTGACGGAATTCCTGAACTCTGAAAAGGCCGTTCATCTGACCGGACTTCTCTTTGCGGTGAAGTACGTCGTACTCACTGTAACGGATAGGAAGTTCCTTATATGAGTGCATTGTGCGCTTGTAGGACATCATGGCGTTAGGGCAGTTCATGGGCTTTGCAGCCATTGTATCCTCAGCCTCAGCGGAGAGCTGCTCAGAAACTTCTTCACCGTTGATAGCAGCTGCAGCGTTAACGCCCTTTGTGATGCCGGGAACGATGAACATGTTGTTCTGATAGTGTGCCCAGTGACCGGAAATGAGCCAGAGCTTCTTGTTGTTGATCAGAGGTGCGGAGATCTCTGTGTAGCCGTGCTTGCCCTGGATCTCTCTGGAATACTTCATGAGTTCCTGATAAAGGATCCATCCTCTCGGGAGCCAGTAAGCCATACCGGGAGCTGTCTCGCGGAACATAAAGAGGTCAAGCGCAGTGCCGATCTTCTTGTGGTCTCTCTCCTGAGCTTCCTTGAGCCATGCGAGGTGAGCCTTGAGCTCATCCTTTGAAGGGAAAGCGAAAAGATAGATTCTCTGGAGCTGATCTCTCTTCTCATCACCTCTCCAGTAAGCACCTGATACGCTCTTGATCTTGAATGCTGCGCTGAAAAGTTCCTGTGAATTATCTACGTGAGGACCACGGCAAAGGTCGACATAGTCATCACCTGTGTAATATATCGAAATAGTCTCGTCTGCAGGCAGATCGATGATAAGTTCAGTCTTGAACTTCTGATCCTTGAAGAGCTCCAATGCCTCATCCTTGGAGATGACCTTACGTGTCCAGTCTTCTCTCCTCTTGATGATCTCGTGCATCTTTTCTTCAATTGCAGGGAAATCCTCTTCTGTGACCGTTCTCGGAAGGACGAAATCATAATAGCATCCGTCTTCGATCTCAGGTCCGATCGCGTACTGTACCTCTTTGCCGTAGATCTCGATAACAGCCTTAGCCAGGATGTGTGCAAGAGAGTGACGGTACACCTTCAATACTTCTTCTTTTTCCATTGTAAAAAACCTCCTCTAGAGTTTTATGCACAGAACCGCTGTGCAGAATTTAAAGATTGTACCACAAATAAAAGAAAAATGTTGATTTAGAGGGCTTTGCCGGCCAGGAAGGCTGTTTTCGCACATTTTAAAACATTTGTTTGTGTAAAAGGGCATAAAAAAGGGGTGCATGTAAAGCACCCCTCTCATAACCGTATTATCAAGTATCAGTTTGTGTAGTTATCGAAATAACCCTGAACGAGTACGACAGGTGTTCCCTTATCGCCTGAACCCGAAGTGAGGTCGCACAAAGAACCGATGAGGTCTGTGAGCTGTCTGGGTGTTGTACCCTCACTGGCCATCTTGCCTACGAGGTTGGCGTCCTTAGCCTTGATGCTCTCTGAAATGGCTTTCTTCAGTGCCTCGCCGGAGAGATCTGCAAAATCGTTATCTGCAAGGTACTTGAGCTTGAGCTCATTAGGTGTACCGATAAGTCCGTCTGTAAAAGCAGGTGAAACGACCGGGTCAGCGAGTTCCCAGATCTTGCCCTGGGGATCCTTGAACGCACCGTCTCCGTATACCATTACTTCAACGCACTTTCCTGTCTTATCCAGAACCTTCTTCTGAATGTCGAGAACTAAGTCCTTGCACTCTCTGGGGAAGAGCTTTACCTGATCTTCTGTAGCCTTGTTGGATCCCAAAAGTCCGTATGCCTCGTTGCAGCCGCTGCCGTTAACGGGAGCATTCATTATCTCATCGAGGCTTACTACCTTCTCTGCGCCTGCAGCAAGAAGGATCCTCTTTGTTCTCTTTCTTGTATGGATATCGCAGTTGATAACTGACTTTGTATAATCAAGAATAGCTTTTGCCTGGTTTGCAAATACGATCTCAACATCACATCCGCATGCCTTGATGAGGTCGCCGTAATAAGCAACATAATCAACGCCTGTGAACTCGTGCTTATTCTCTCCGAAGAGCTCACGGTACTTCTCAAGGGAAAGAACGTCACTATAAGGGTTAATGCCTGCCTCATCGATCTTATCGAGGCTTACAAGGCAGTTGCCGACCTCGTCTGAAGGATAAGAGAGCATGAGAACGATCTTCTTGCAGCCCATTGCGATACCGCGGAGGCAGATAGCAAATCTGTTGCGTGAAAGGATAGGGAAAATAACACCTACCGTTCCTCCGCCGAGCTTTGCCTTAACATCTTCTGCAATATCCTGAACCGAGCAGTAATTGCCCTGTGCTCTTGCTACGACAGACTCTGTGATAGAGATGACATCCCTGTCCCTGATCTCAAAACCCTCTGCTTCAGCAGCACCGAGGACTGATTCAGTTACGATCTCTGACAAGTCATCGCCTTTGCGGATGATGGGGCATCTTATACCTCTGGATACTGTACCAACTCTTCTTTCTGACATAGAGCGATCCTCCAATATTTATATTCCGCCGATTATTATATAGGAAATTTATATCGAATTAAAGGAAGATTACTTACTGTACAAATTAAAAACGACGACCGGAAATTCCGATCGTCGTTGTAGGTTTCTGGCGGAGCCGCAGGGATTCGAACCCTGGTGCCCGTGAAGGCAAACGGTTTTCAAGACCGCCTCGTTATGACCGCTTCGATACAGCTCCATTTAAAGGCACTTAATTATACATACATCAGAACGAGTTTGCAAGCACCTTTAATTTTATGTGTTTATCAGTTGCATAGGAATTCGATCAGTCTGTCGAGATCCATATTGTCCTTGTAATCGATGACGATACGGCCTCTTCCTGTTGAGTTATCGAGAACCTTGATCTTTACCTTGGCACCGAGCTGCTTCTTGAGCTTTGTCTCTACTTCCTTTGTGCTCAGTGTAAGCCTGATATCAGGAAGCTCTACCTGCTTCTTTGCACCGGGATTATTCTGTGCATCGATATACTTCTTAACGAATACTTCTGCCTGTCTTACGCTCATATCGCGTGCCATGATGACATCTGCAACCTTGCGCTGGTCTTCCTTCTCCTTAAGGCCGAGGATAACCTTGGCGTGACCTTCTGAAAGATCTCCTCTGCTTACGAATTCCTGGAGGGATTCATCAAGATTGAGGATACGGAGAGTATTTGCGATAGTTGCTCTGGGCTTACCAAGCTTTTTAGAGAGCTGTTCCTGTGTAAGCTTATGGTTCTTGAGAAGATTCTGCATAGCTGAAGCTTCTTCAATAGGATTTAAGTCTTCTCTCTGGATATTCTCGATAAGAGCCTGCTCCATTACTTCTCTGTCAGAAAGCTCCCTTACAATTGCAGGAATAACTGAAAGACCTGCGATCCTTGCGGCTCTCCAACGGCGCTCACCTGCAATGATCATGTAGCCTTCGCCCTTACGCTGAACAAGGATAGGCTGGATGATACCGTTCTCCTCGATAGAAGATGCGAGTTCATTTAATGACTCATCGTTGAAGTTCTTTCTAGGCTGGCCGTTATTGGGGGAGATGTCATTGATCTTGAGATCAACTACTGAATTTCTCTTGTTCTCAGGAATTCCGTCAGATGAGAGTAAAGCGCCAAGGCCTCTGCCCATTGCTCTGCTCTCTGATACTGTCTTTACAGCCGTTTTCTTAGCAGGAACAGCCTTTACGGGAGCTTTGACTGCAGCCTTAACAGGCGCCTTCTTAACAGCAGGCTTATCTGCAGGCTTCTTGGCAGCGGCTTTCTTCGCAGGCTCTGCCTTCTTTGCAGGAGCTTTCTTAGCCGCAGGCTTAGCTGCTTTCTTCGCCGGAGCCTTTGCTGCTGTCTTCTTTGCAGCAGGTTTAGCTGCGATTACCTTCTTCTTAGGAGCTGCCTTAGGTCCTTTTCCTAATCCTTTTGTAGCCATATCTATTCTCCTTTACGCTCTCTTGATTACTTCTTTTGCCAGGGCTTCATAAGCCTTGGAACCCTTGGAGTTCTTATCGTAGTCGCAGATTGCAAGACCGTGGCTCGGAGCCTCTGCAAGCCTTACGTTTCTGGGGATTACAGTCTTAAATACTTTTCCGCCAAAATACTTGTCTGTCTCTTCCTTAACCTGTCTGGAAAGCTGCGTTCTCATGTTGAACATTGTAAGAACAACGCCCAGGATCTCGAGCTCAGGATTGAGCTTCTTTTTAACAATGTTAATTGTATCCATAAGTTGGGACAGACCTTCAAGCGCATAGTACTCACCCTGGATAGGGATTATCAGACGGTCAGACGCTGTAAGGGCATTGATCGTAAGAAGTCCCAGAGAAGGAGGGCAGTCCAGAACGATGAAGTCGTAATTGTCAGAGATCGGGGCCAGTGCATTCTTAAGGATCTGCTCTCTGGAGATAACTGTAACGAGTTCTACCTCAGCGCCTGCAAGATTAATGTTTGTAGGGCAGATATCAACGTTCTCTGCATTTGTCTCATAGATAACATCAGCGATAGGTGCATCGTTAATAAGAACATCGTAGACTGTCTGTTCAAGTTCACGCTTATCGATTCCCAGACCGCTCGTAGCGTTAGCCTGAGGGTCCATATCGATCAGGAGCACCTTTTTCTTCTTTTTGCCAAGGAATGCGGCAAGATTGACTGCGGTCGTTGTCTTACCGACTCCGCCTTTCTGATTTACAAGAGCAATTACTGTCGCCATATATATACTCCTTTTTATAAATATTCCTATTCAGATATGCTAATTCTATCATTTAAGACACATATTATATATGTCAACTTTGATACAAATTTGCGGAAATGTTCCACGTGGAACATTTCATTTTTGGCGTCATGCCGAATTTGTTCATAACACCATTGTTCCACGTGGAACAATCAATAAAAAAACGGGTGCCGGAGCACCCGTCTTAAGCTTTACTGTGTATAACTTATCAGTTATCGATGTTAGCAAGCTTCGCGTTCTCCTGGATGAATTCCTTACGGGGTTCAACCTGATCGCCCATGAGGAGGTTGAATGTCTCATCTGCCTCCTGGGCATCCTTGAGAGTTACTCTCAGGAGTTTTCTTGTAACAGGATTCATTGTTGTATCCCAGAGCTGCTCGGAGCTCATCTCACCAAGACCCTTGAATCGCTGGATAAGAGGATTCTCCCACTTGTGAGCAATCTTTATCTCTTCGATCTCCTTATCATCGTAAGCATAATATGCTTCATCGCCCTTATAGACCTTATAGAGCGGCGGGCAGGCAATATATACATATCCGCCTTCTACGAGAGGCTTTAAGTATCTGAAGAAGAATGTGAGAAGAAGTGTTCTGATGTGAGAACCGTCGACATCGGCATCGGCCATGATGATTACCTTGTGGTATCTGAGCTTTGTCTCATCGAATTCATCACCGATACCTGCACCCAGAGCCATAACGACCGGCTGGAGCTTCTCGTTGGAATATACCTTATCGATTCTGGCCTTCTCAACGTTGAGCATCTTACCCCAAAGAGGGAGGATAGCCTGATACTTACGCTCTCTGCCCTGCTTAGCAGATCCGCCTGCGGAGTCACCCTCTACGATGAAGATCTCGCAGAACTCTGCCTCATCGCTCTGGCAGTCAGCAAGCTTACCGGGCAATGCGTTATTCTCAAATACTGTCTTTCTTCTTGTAAGTTCTCTTGCTCTCTTTGCAGCATCTCTTGCTCTTGAAGCTGAAAGGCACTTATCCATGATGAGCTTTGCAATATCAGGGTGCTCTTCAAGATAGATCTCGAGCTTCTCATATACTGCGCTGTCTACCATCGGTCTGATCTCTGCATTACCGAGCTTACTCTTTGTCTGTCCTTCGAACTGAGGATCAGGAAGCTTAACTGAGATGATCGCAGCAAGACCTTCTCTTGTATCTTCACCCTGGAGCTTAACGTCGCCGTCCTTAATGAACTTATACTTCTTTGCATAGTCATTGATGGCTCTTGTCATTGCTGCACGGAAGCCTACAAGATGCGTACCGCCTTCAGGTGTGGCGATGTTGTTAGCGTATGTATATACGGTCTCCTGATAGGAATCGTTGTACTGGAGAGCGATCTCCACGAAGTTATCTCCCTGCTTTGTCGCAAAGTAGATAGGAGGTGTATTGATAGGTTCCTTGTGTCTGTTGAGATACTCAACGAAGGAGATGATACCGCCGTCATAATGGAGGTGCTTCCTTACGGGTTCTGCACCTCTGTCATCAGTAAGATCGATGGTAACTTCCTTGTTAAGGAAAGCCATTTCACGGTAACGTGTGATCATGGAATCGAAGTCAAATACGATATCCGGGAAGATAGAATTATCAGGGATAAAGTTGGTCTTTGTACCTGTATCTTCCTTGTCGCAAGTGCCTACAATATGAAGCGGAACGGTGGTCTTACCCTTCTCAAATTCGATCTCATAGATGTTGCCGTCACGGCGTACCTGAACCTTCATATGGTCTGCCAGAGCATTAACTACAGAAGCGCCTACGCCGTGAAGACCGCCTGAAATACTGTATGCTCCGCCGCCGAATTTACCGCCTGCGTGAAGCACTGTATGAACGACTTCAACAGTAGGAATTCCAAGCTTCGGATGGTTACCTACTGGGATACCTGAACCGTTATCTGTAACGGTTACAGAACCGTCTTTCTCAAGTACAACATCGATAGTATCGCAGCGTCCTGCAAGTGCTTCGTCGACTGAATTTGCTACGATCTCATAGATAAGGTGATGCAGACCTCTGAGTGTTGTATCACCGATGTACATACCAGGACGCTTTCTTACAGCTTCCAGTCCTTCAAGGACCTGAATATCATCTTCGCTGTATTCGCTGTTGTTGGATGTATCGAAGCTGTCCTGATCACCTTCTGCAGCCAATACGTCAGCCATGGATTCTTCCTTGAAATCCTCAGTTAATGCTCTGGGGTTCTCGGCAAGATTCTTAAGCTCGTCATCGTCACCCTCTTCCACAGGTTGGAAGTATAGATCTACCGCACCGGAAGGGCGGGAGGACGCCTCGGGAGCGGGCTGTGTCTCCTCAAAATTGAAATTCTTCTCGTCGTTTTCCTTCATAAATGCAAAAAACTCCTATTTTTCCGGCAAAACCCGGCAAATGCCTGATATTGCTGTATTTGTAACACCGTTATTGGTCTTTTTTCAGAAGTTATCCGAGGACATCAGTCTGTTTAATAGCAGATTTGCGGAGAGTGAACAAACATATGTTTTGTCGTCTGTGATCACCAGTGACTTGGGTATATCTTCCGTAACATACTGAAGTCTGCCTTGCTCATCCTCGCGGTTGATAAACTCCGTCACGTCCTTCTGGGAAGGGGAGACGGTCTCAAGGTTGACTATGCAGGTAACTGAAGATCTGAGCACTGAAAGATCATTGCCGATATGAATGAACATATTTGGCCTCCCAAATGTCCTTAAATCCTCTTTTAACCTATAAATTATAACATAAAAAGGAAGAATAATATGTTTATTATAATATAAGAATCGGGCAATTCAGGCGCATTTATAGCGCATTTTGTCCTAAAATCAGGCTTCTTTTGTGATTTCTCCGCCGTTTACCCGGTAGAATTCGGCCTTATTTGCGCCCTGCATCACGTCTATCTCTTCGCCGATCATATTCTTGTCCGTGCACGTGATGAAAATCTGAGCGCCCTTCATGGCCGATACAAGGCTTAATCTCCTGGTCTTGTCGAGCTCTGAGAACACATCGTCCAGGATAAGGATCGGGGTGGAGGAGACGAACATCTTTATGATCTCCAGTTCAGAGAGCTTTAAAGCAAGTGCAGCGGTCCTCTGCTGGCCCTGTGAAGAGAAATTCTTCATGGCAAGACCGTCCAGCTTGATGATGATGTCATCCCTGTGGATACCGGTCGACGAGACGTGCTTATCTATGTCGTAATTACGGACGGATTTGAGCTTGGCTAATACCAGATCTGAGAGAATGCCCTTAATTCGCCCATAATCGCTCTCTGAGAGGCCCTTACCCATATACTCGTCATATTTACTGTTTTTGGTCAGAAACGTTTCCAGGGCCCCTACAACGCCAAATATGGTACTGTACTCTATAGAGAGGTTTTCCTTGCCCCCTGAGATGCTTCCGTGATGCTTTGCTGCGGTGTCAGAAATAAGCTTTGCGAACCTGTAGCGCTTCAGTATGATCTCTGCAGACAGTTCAGCCAGTGAGAAATCCCAGAAATCGAGCTGCGGATCTACATTCTCGGCCTTATAGTTCGGCTTTATGCTCTTGAGAAGGGCATTTTTCTGAACCAGGAGCCTGCTGTAATTGCTCAAGAGATTAAAGTATGAGGGCGATATCTTGGATATCAGCGTATTTAAGAACTTACGGCGGAATGCAGGAGCATTTTTGACGATATTTAAGTCCTCAGGAGCGAAAATAACAATGTTACATACGCCGATATATTCCGATACTTTGTCGACCGGAGCGTTATCTCTTATAAGAAGTCTTCCGGGCCTGTTACCTTTGCTTAAAGAGGACTTCTCCGTATAGTAACTTGCCATGAGATTACAGTTAGAACCGTCGTCATCAGTAAGATCCAGGCTTACTTTATATTCGTTTGAACCGAATCTTATGAGGTCTGAATCCTTGCTTGTCCTGTGTGATGTAACGCTTGAAGCTACATAGATCCCTTCAACGAGATTAGTCTTTCCCTGGGCATTATCACCGTAGAAAATATTAACAGAAGGCCCGACGTCTAAATCGAGCCTTCCGTAATTTCTGAAGTTTTCTAAATGTATGCTTCTTATGAACATTATCTTCTGATAGGAAGAATAAGGTAAATGTACTTCTCACCCTCAACAGGCTTGATGATGCAGGGTCCCTGACCGCCGTTAACTTCAACTCTGATCTCTTCATCCTCAATGTTCTTAAGTACATCAAGAACATATCTGGAATTGAAATCAACATCAATAAGATCGCCTTCAAGGCTTATAGAGATATTCTCCTGGAGATTACCTCTTGCAGATGTAGCCTGAACTGTAAGCTCAGAAGGATTATTTGAAAGGAATCTTACAGGGCACTTACGGTCATCTGTCATGATGATCAATGAAGCTCTGTCGACAGCATCAAGGAACTGCTTGCGGTTGATAGTGATAACTGTCTTAGGATTCTTTGTGATGATGGAATCGAAATTAATGAACTGGCCTTCGATAAGACGGGAAACCATTCTTACGTTGCCGATATCGAATAAGAGATTCTGCATTGATGTGTAGATATTGATCTCTGCATCTTCGTCATCACTTAAGATCTTGCTCATCTCAGTAAGAGCCTTACCGGGAACGATGTAATTGATCTTAGGGAAATCATTGCCCATATCCTCACGGTTGATAGCCATTCTGAATCCGTCGATTGATACTACGGAAAGAACAGAACCGTCAGATACTACATTGCTTCCTGTAAGAACAGGACGGGAATTATCACGTGATACTGCAAAGATCGTGTGATTGATCATATTCTTAAGGATCTTCTGACTCATAACGATCTTCTCTGCACCTGTCTCATCGATCTCAGGGATCTTCGGGAACGGCTCGGGATCAAGACCTGCGATCTTAAACTCAGCCTGTCCGCACTTAATAGTTGTCTGGAAGTTGTTGTCTGAAATGATATCTACTTCAGGCTCAGGAAGCTTTCTGATGATATCACCGAAGAACTTTGAATCGATAACAACGGCGCCCTTTTCAGTAACACTGGCTTCCACATCAGCTTCAATACCTGTCTGAAGATCGTAACCCGTAAGCTTGATCTTATCATCATCTGATGCCTCAATGAGAATGCCGTTAAGGATATTTACTGTACTGTTAGTAGTAACAGCTCTCTGGACTATGGATACATTATTAACCAAGTCATCTCTGCTGCATGTGAACTTCATATGAAGGGAGCCACCTTTCATTATTAATAAAATTTCTTAAACATTATACACTGAAATATATTAAAAATGTATAGTTTAACGGTGTTACAAAGGTTTAATTTTGCGGATAGTTTTGCGAAGCGGAAATCCGGTCTTACAGTACTTAAAGTTAGCTCTTATTAGCCTTATTATGTTTTGTTCAAATGTTCAGAAGTGCTCGAAAATGCGTTGTTTCTGCGCTTTTTTCCGAACATGACAATGTATAAAACGCACTTGATTAATGTTCAGAAAAATACCGTTTTGAACATTGTTACATTTGTATACAAACCGTCTACAGGAAATCTACTTTAAGTTTTGCACTTAAGAACAAAAATTGTTCAAATCATGTAATGAGCTTATAGATCTCTTCAGCCTGCTTTTTGAGCTCAGGATCCTCATTTACATTGTCACAGCCGTGCATAACTGTGGTGTGCTTACGTCCGCCGAAGATCTGGCCGATCTTCTCGAGCTTTAATTCGAGATAATCCCTGCAGATAAACATGGCAACATTACGTGCTGTAGATATCTCAGCACTTCTGAGCTTGGAAGTAAGCTTGTCAGGAGTCAGATCGTAGTAATTGGATACTGCATTTATAACGATCTCAGGCGTTAAGAACTTCTTCTTATTCGTATTTACGATAGGATCGATGATCTTGCGGATATCATCCAGAGTAAGTTCACCGTTAGCCAGGGTAATATAAGAAGAGATCGTGTTAAAAGCGCCGTTAAGCTGTCTGATATTGGTCGTGACATTCTCGCAGACATAGTCGATTATCTCGTCTGAAAGCGTGAAAGTCTCATTCTCGAGCTTGCTTAAGAAGATAGCCTTACGTGTCTCAAAATCCGGCGGCTGGACGTCGAACATGATACCGTCCTGGAAACGGGATGTAAGTCTGCTGCTTAACTGTGTGAGGTTGGAAGGAGCCTTGTCGCATGTGATTACGATCTGCTTTCCTGCCTCGATCAAAGCCTCGAAAGTATTGAAGAATTCGGTTTGGACACCTTCCTTGCCGATAAGGAACTGGATATCGTCGATCAGAAGGACGTCTACAGAACGGTATTTATTACGGAATTCCGTGTAATTCTTATTGTTGATGCAGGCGATAAAGGCATTTGTGAAGGCTTCGCATGTGGTATAAATGACCTTCTTTTCGGGATGCTGCTCCAAAACAGCATTGCCGATAGCCTTCATGAGGTGTGTCTTGCCAAGACCTGAATTACCCCATAAGAAGAAGGGGTTTCTCTGCTTCTGGCCGGGCTTGGTTGCGACAGATACTGCGGATGCATGTGCAAAACGGTTACAGTCACCTACGACGAAGTTCTCGAAAGTAAACTCGCCTGTAAGTCCTGTAGGGGTAACTATCTCAGTCTTTGCCTGTGTTGCGGCCTTCTTCTCGGAAATAACGGAAGAATTAAGAGCATTCTCGTCGCCTTCAAGGATGAACTTAACGGCACAGGACTTGCCGTCATTGGCAGCCCTTATAGCATCTTCAACCAGCTTATTGAGCTTCTGGCCCTTAACGAGATTTAAGGAATATTCGTCTCTGGCAGCAAGAACCAGGACATCCTTATCGCAGTGAGCAACGCTCATCTTACAGAGGATAGACTCGTAGGTAATGGAATTAATGTTCGAATCATACTTAAGCAATTCGAGTGCATTTTCCCAGATCTTGCTCTCCATGTAACCCCTCCGTAACAAAAATGACGTGCGTTTAACATAATAGCACGGTCAAAGAGTATAATGAATATGCAATTTATATTAAAAATCGGTGAAAAATCGGGCAGGATAATGAAACGAAAAGCGCAGGGCAACAGACAAAGATCAAAGAAAACAGCTGTCAATACAGTTCTTATAGCAGCAGCGGCTATTCTCCTTATAGCCGGAATAATTCTGCTGCTGATAGAGCCCATTAAGAGATATAACAGGAAAAAGATCTCTGAAGATGCTCTTGCCGCAGTTTCCGAGAAGATAGAGGCGACAGAGGAGGCAGAGATCACATTTACGGTCCCTGCAGCCGGAAATGAAGTCGCAGGCGAGGAAGAAGGATACGACATCATAGATGACAGTGAAGGCGAGGGCGAAGGAGAAGGCGAACCCGACGGCGAAGAAGAGCTTGAATATGAGCTGGATGAAGCACCTGCACAAGACAGCGGCTCTACGGTGTCATTGAAGTCTATCGGCATCCTTTCGATCGGCAAGATAAAGATCAGTTATTCCGTATGGGATGAGGCCACAAAGGTGTCCTTAAGGTATGGTCTCGGTCACTATCCGGGTTCGGTCATGCCGGGAGAGACAGGCAATGCGACGATCCTGGGCCATAATTACAAAGACGGTTCCATGTTCCACAATCTGGGCAAGCTCAAGAAGGGTGACAAAGTGGTCTTCAAGTCCGCAGAAGGCAAGGAAATGACCTTTACAGTCGAAGAATCCAAGATAATTAAGGCCAGTGACCTTAAGAAATATGTGACAGGCGACATAACTGACAAAAAGCAGCTGACGCTTGTTACATGCACCTATGAATACGGCAAAAAAGGCTGGAGAAGGGTCGTTATCTGCAAGTTACAGTAACGTCCTAAATAAACCCAACACATTTTTAAGATTTCTGTTATAATTTGCGCGGGTTTTATATAAAACCTATTAAACCGATACTGATTTTTGGAGGACCTTATATGGTTACGGCAATCGTTGGTGCTAACTGGGGCGACGAAGGAAAGGGCAAGATCACTGACCTTTTGGCAAGTGAGTCTGACATCGTAATAAGATTCCAGGGCGGAGCTAATGCAGGACACACCATTATCAACGATCACGGAAGATTCGCTCTTCACCTCATGCCTTCGGGTGTTTGTTACGACAATATCGTAAACATCATCGGCAATGGTGTTGCGCTTGATATAAGAAAGTTCGTCAATGAATATAACTCATTAAAGGAGCAGGGTTTAAATCCCCACCTTCTGGTATCTGACAGGGTTCAGGTCGTAATGCCTTACCATGTTGATTTCGATAAGTTCGAAGAAGAGAGATTAGGCGGCAAGGCTTTCGGCTCCACCAAGTCCGGTATCGCACCGTTCTTCTCTGACAAATATGCGAAAATCGGCTTCCAGGTTTCCGAGCTTTTCGACGAAGCAACATTGAAGGAAAAGATCGAGAGAGTCCTTGAGATCAAGAACGCGCTCCTCGTAAACCTCTATCACAAAGATCCCATCAAGGCAGATGAGCTCTTGGCCGAGATGCTCGAGCAGGGAAGACTCATCAAGCCTTTTGTCACAAATACCAATGCATATATCTACGAAGCTCTGAAGGAAGGCAAGAACATCCTCCTCGAAGGCCAGCTCGGTACAATGAAGGATCCTGACATGGGCATCTACCCGATGGTTACATCTTCCTCCACATTGGCAGGCTACGGCTGCGTTGGCGCAGGCATTCCGCCTTATGAGATCAAGAAGATCGTTGTAGTTACCAAGGCTTACTCTTCTTCAGTCGGCGGCGGCGCATTCGTATCTGAGATCCTGGACGAAGCAGTTGCTAAAGAACTCAGAGACCGTGGCGGCGACAAGGGTGAGTACGGCGCTACAACAGGACGCCCGAGAAGAGTCGGCTGGTTCGACTGCGTAGCTACACGTTACGGTGTAAGACTCCAGGGCGGTACAGACGTTGCCCTCACTAACCTTGACGTACTTGGTTACTTAGATAAGATCCCTGTCTGCACAGCTTATGAGATCGACGGCGTCATCACAAAGGATTTCCCGAATCCCACACAGCTCGACAGATGCAAGCCCGTTATCGAATACCTGCCTTCATGGAAGGGCAAGGGCGATATCAGAGGCCTCACAGAATACGATAAGCTCCCCAAGGAAGCTCAGGACTATGTCGAGTTCATCGAAAAGGAGATCGGCGTCCACATCTCTATCGTATCTACAGGACCTGTAAGAGAAGAGATCATCAGAAGATAAGCCATAACAAAAACACAAAAATCCGGAGCTGCAGCGACATTTGAAACTGCAGCTCTTTTATATGTAAAACTTACCAAAACATAAAACTTCTGAAGGGCTATGTTTTTCGCTATTAGGCAAGAGATTTTTTGTTTTCGCGGGGCATAAGCAAGAATATAATAAACCAATAAGATTTATATGATTCCGGAGGAATTCCCATGTCCAAGGAAATGATCCTCGTCCTCGACTTCGGAGGGCAGTATAACCAGCTCATTGCAAGACGTGTCAGAGAGCAGAATGTCTACAGTGAAGTAAGACCCCACACCACGAGCATTGAGGAGATCAAGGCTCTGAATCCCAAGGGAATCATCCTTACGGGCGGCCCCTCCACGGTCTACGAAGACGATGCGCCCAAGTGCTCACCTGAACTCTTTAAGCTCGGCATCCCTGTACTCGGAATCTGCTACGGCGCTCAGCTCATGAATTACCTCTTGGGCGGCGAAGTAAAGTCTGCACCCGTCAGGGAATACGGCCACACTGATGTTAATATCGATACAGAAGCTAAGCTCTTCAAAGGCGTTCTTCCCAAGACAGTCTGCTGGATGAGCCACACCGTTTACATCGCAAAACCCGCTCCCGGCTTCAAGATCACAGCACATACCGAGGTATGCCCTGTAGCTGCTGCAGAGAACGTCGAAGAGAATCTCTACTGCGTACAGTTCCACCCGGAAGTTGTTCATACAGTCGAAGGCACAACGATGCTCGCAAACTTCGTTAAGGACGTCTGCAAGTGCAAGTGCGACTGGAAGATGGATTCATTCGTTGAGACATCCATAAAGGAGATCCGCGAGAAGGTCGGTTCAGGCAAAGTCCTCTGCGCCCTTTCAGGCGGCGTTGACTCATCCGTTGCTGCAGTACTCCTCTCAAAGGCAGTAGGCAAGCAGCTCACATGTGTATTCGTCGACCACGGACTCCTCCGTAAGAACGAGGGCGATGAGGTCGAAGCAGTATTTGGACCTGAAGGTCCTTACGATCTCAACTTCATCAGAGTCAATGCCCAGGAGCGCTTCTATTCAAAGCTTGCAGGCGTCGAAGATCCTGAAACAAAGCGCAAGATAATCGGTGAGGAATTCATCAGAGTATTCGAAGAAGAAGCAAAGAAGGTTGGTGCCGTCGACTTCCTCGTACAGGGCACCATCTATCCTGACGTTATCGAATCCGGCCTCGGCAAGAGCGCCGTTATCAAGTCTCATCACAACGTAGGAGGACTTCCCGACTATGTTGACTTCAAGGAGATCATCGAACCCTTAAGGCTCCTGTTCAAGGACGAAGTCAGAAAAGCCGGTCTTGAGCTTGGCATCCCCGAAAATCTTGTATTCCGTCAGCCGTTCCCCGGCCCGGGTCTTGCTATAAGAATCATCGGTGAAGTTACAGCTGAGAAGGTAAAGCTTGTTCAGGATGCAGATGCGATCTTCAGAAGAGAGATGCAGCTTGCAGGCTTCGACAAGTACGCTAACCAGTATTTTGTTGCACTCACAAATGTCCGTTCAGTAGGCTGCATGGGCGACGAGAGAACATACGATTATGCATGCCTCCTCCGCGCCGTTACGACCACAGACTTTATGACCGCTGAAGCAGCAGAGCTTCCCTGGTCCCTCATCAACAAAGTCACTAACAGGATCGTAAACGAAGTCAAAGGCATAAGCCGCGTCTTCTACGACTGCACGGGCAAACCGCCGTCAACGATCGAGCTTGAATAATGAAAAAACTCTGGAAACGCCTGTAAATAGGGCGTTTTCAATTTCAATGTCAACAAAATGTCAACATAAAATGGCACCTCACTAATTTTATGTCAGGGTGTGCCTGTTTTTATTTACTGGTTCTGCAACTCAAAAAGTTATCAAGAGAACTTAACTCGGATGATATAATTATCTTGTCTGAGGGAGTGATCCCTTAGTCGAGAAAATCAGCAGGATAACGAACGTGGGGAAATGATAGGTATGAAGAAGATTATTGTATCGTTATTGATCATAATCACTCTGTTGTCTTTATCGGCTTGCGTTAATAGAGTGGAAAAGTACACATCTCCTAGTGGAAACAATAAAATTACGATTGAATATGACTTTGTCAGCAGACCCTGTGTTATTTATAAAGGCGACTGTATTTGGAAATATCCCGGCAACGGATTTAATGAAGAGGTGTTTTTCGATGTCGAATGGATCGACGACGATACTGTAAAGCTTATTTACAATGATGAGAGTCACGGTGGTAAGTATTACGAAGAGTTTGAGATAGACTTGTAAATAAACAGTTGAGTTGACTAATATTCCCAAAATAGTGCATCGGTCAACTGATATGAACTTTTTAATGGAGAACATATGAAAATATTCATAAAATCTTCGAAGTATAAGAGAATTGCAAGGACAGACGAATCTGACAAAAAACTATATTTTAACTGGAAGCAACTATCTGCTGAGGAAGCTGAAGCGCTTGCTAAAAAGACATCAATTGAAAATCCCGGGATAATTTACTATGTCAGATATAATGATGAAATGAATCCAATCTCTGATACCTATTGGTTAGAAGGAATAAGTTATTCTACTTATAGAGATGCCCTCGAGGCTCAGCAATCATTATAGATTTATGGAAATATAATCATGGAAGACTGATACACTGATTGAGTTCATCCAACAAGCAGATGCTGAAATGTATCTTGTAAAAAAGCTCGAAGAAAACAAAGAATTTAGTTCTCATTGCTATATTGGCAACATAACTGCAGTAAGGTGTTGTTTATGCATCAGATCAGATAATCATTGATGATAGCTATCTTTCCGTGCTCTTGTAATAATGAAGCCACCAATCCAAAAACGGGATTAAAAAGAGGTGGAATTATGCTGATCAATTTGTTTTTCTTTATCCTAAGTATTGTACCTTCTGTACTGATAGTTATCTGGCTCAGGAACCGTAAAAAGCACAATACACTTTATCTTCAAAGCTGTAAATCGGCAATCATACGCGGTACTATCTGCGTGATGCCTATACTGGTTGTCTCGGCAACGTTCCATTTGGCAAGGAATCTTTTGATAAGATTTATCTTCCCGGACATGAACGCTTTAGTTTCCCAAGCTATATACACTTTCATCGTGTTGGCTTTTTCGGAAGAACTTGTCAAATACATTATGTTCCGCCATCTTCTCAGGAAGAATATAAGCAACTATTCATTGGCGGATATTACGGCTTTTATGGTAATCATCGGAACCGTCTTCGGTCTTGTTGAAGATATTCCTTATGCGATAGGTGCGACTCCTTCTATCATGCTGATCAGAGGATTAACAATGGGACATGTCGGTTACGGATTTATAATGGGTTGGTTCTATGGCAAACATATCGAGACCGGCAAAAAAATATACGGCATCGTAGCATTCGGCCTTCCTTTCCTCATTCACGGTCTCTACGACTTCTCGCTCAGTGAGGAATTGCTCAAAACAAATGATAATCTTGCCTTCATCGGAATATCGTTGGCAGTACTCGATGTCGTGCTGATCATACTTATGATTCGTTTCTTCCTGATCTCACGCAAAAAAGAACGCTGTACCAATCAGTTGATCGAAAAGACAATCGAGGTTAATCTTTGATGACTACTCGATAAATGAGGATGTTATTAGTTTTAAGAATTTTTCGATTGTTAATGGTGGCCAAACAACTAACCTGATCGGGAGAACGGTATTTGAAAATGATTTTTCCGTCATATGCAAAGTTATACCTTGTTGGAGTTCTCATATGGTTTAATGAATAACCATATTACCACATGATCGATCCTTTCAGCCTAAGCTGTATTTCTCCTTTACCCGCTCATCAGGTTCATATCCTGACAGGTAATCATCGGTCATGGAGATAAGCTGATCGTAAGTTACGGGATAAACGGTGTAGTGACCTGTGTAATTATTCGGATCACTGAATGTAATATCCATTACGACAAGCGCACCGCTCTGTTTTTCGATGCCTGACAGAATACAATTGCGGATACTGTAGATATTCTTGAAATTACTGTCATATACATCCACGTTGAATGAGCTGATGTAGTAGTATCCGCTCTGCTTGTCATAATAGAACGTGTTCACGTAGCCTTCCATTGAATAGATCGTCTTGATCTGTTCGCCCGTGGAAGCATCAAAAACAAACACGGTACCTTCATATAACTGGATAAGTCCGAGTTCGGCATTATGGCACATAACAACTCTTTTTATCCTGTTCTTTTCGAACCCGGTCTCATTCTGCATTACCAGATCCACAAAAGAGGAAATTTTAGGATCCTTACATGCCAAATCGAGGTCATAGTTATATATCGGCAGTTCTTCATAATCACCTGAGAAAACCGTCATATAATCTGACTGCCTGAATGTGTATGTATAGATGTGGTTATCACCTGTTTGAGCTGCATAGAGTTTCCCGTCTCTGTATTCCTGCATCCATGATAATAATTCATTACTAAGGCCTGTATCATAGCATGTATATCTGCCGTCCCTGATCTTATACATCGAGTCAAAATCATCCAGCAATATAACTTCATCAGAGAAAACAAACGTCCTGATATAGCCGCTGGCTTCAAATTGATCTACATCATTAAGATCTTTATCCAGTATTGATACAGATCCGTCGGTTACAGTGACAACGTAATCATTCAGGACAACTAATCTATAACTGTCATTGACGTACCTGCTTTTTACCGTTCCGCTATTAATATCCATGATCCAGAGAGAATAATCAAATCCTTCGATATGCTGAACATCATCAAAACTCTCGCTTTCCTTCCAGACAATGTTCTTTCCATCTGTTGCAATATCAAAGCATACGGTATTGGCAATAAAAAGCTTGCTGGAACTGCCGTTCAACATATCAATCACAAATGCATTGGTTACACGGTTATCATAATCAGTAATAAAGACCCAGCATTCGTCAGATCCGGGAATAAAATTCACCGCAATCTCAAGCCTGGATTCATCAGAGATCCCCTCGGAAGAATAGTTGAAATTCCATACCTGCTTATTTCCCTTATACAGCACGAAAGACTCACCGGTTCTCGCGGCATATCCTTCTCCGTTAATGTTTGAATATAAAAATGCCTTGTTCACTCCGAGATCTGTCTCGGTTCCTGATTCAAAATCGAAATAAAAATAATTATCGTCCGCTCTTTTGAAAACAAAACCTTTTTCCCCGTCAAAAGCGAAGTAGGAAAAGTCATCTTCTTCAAAACTTAATACAGTTGCACCGGTATTCATGTCAACAACATATCTGACATAGTCAGTATCCTTGACTGAAGCATATCCTCCGTTTGGAGATATGATCATTTCATCAAGTACCGAACACGGAAGCAGGACATCGTTATCACAACCGAACGTGTTCGGAAGGTCATAGATACCGAGCGCGTTGACAAGAGCCTTTGTGGCAAGCTCACTGTAGTTACCGGCGTCTTCATCCGGGAGTGCAAGTCTGGCTGCATATACTGCATCTTTTCTTTTACCGTCGCGGAGAAGATTATCCGATGTTGCGGCGAGCGAGTCTGCGTACTTGAGGCTTATTATTTCGTTTTGTTCCATTATCTCGCGGTTCTGTCCGGCGATCCTGAACAGGAACCCTATACAGACTGCAAGAAAAGCTGCCAGAACACCAAAAACAATAATCACGCGATTTCTAGTGCGCTTATACTGCTCCTGCCTGTGCCTTTGCTGCAGGTCGTCAAACCTTATTCCTAAGATCGCTGCAGCAAGACGGATTACGGCTTTGTCTATCTTGGGATTTCTTTCTTTAGAATTCTCACCTCTGCAGTCTGCAGCAAGCGGCTCCCTCTGCACTTTCGTCCAGAATGGTCTTCCATCTGGTCCGATCTTATACAGGTCTTCATAAATTACCTCAGGAGGGAATGTTTCCATGGGTTCGCCATCTGCGAGCACGAGCAGGACATGTTTCCTGTCATGGAACCTCAGGAAAGTCTCAATCTCTTTACGGCACCACGGGGATTTAAGATACTCGGGAGAACAGATTGCAATTAGATAATCTGAATTTACGATTGCTTCTTCTATAGCCTTGGTCAGATCATCAGCTACGGAAAACTCCGTCTCATCGCGGAAGATGCGGGAAAACCTGTTCCTGCCCACCTTTTTAGCTATATCTTTAGGAAATCGGAAGCTCTCGAGTTTCTTCTGTATTTTTGATGCTATCTCGTTGTCAGGCTCACAATGCCTGTAGCTTATAAAAGCATCGTATTTTTCTGTTTTTGCCATACCCTTACCCACAAAAGCAAAATCAACCATTGGTTAAATCGCCATTCACACATGGTTATTATATCATTTTCTCCGGTGAGTATTCTGGTGCAGCCTGTTTTGCAGCTGCGATGTCTCTTTATACCATCTCTTCTGCAATCTTCTCCGCATATTTTGTGAGAAGGATCACTGCGGCCGCTTCCGAATCGATCTGGGGTCCGATCCAGCATCTGTTTGACTTCGAAGAGTCGCTTAAAGACAAAAACAAGCCCGATTCAAATTTGGTCTTAGGTTCCTCAAACTTGATTGAGCCCTGAGAATTCTGATTAGAATAGCCAATGCAGATAAATTCGGTCTTAAGTTCAGCTAGGTTATAAGATTCACCATTGGCAATGAATGATTTACCGGTCAGTTTTAGATCTGTAACAATACTGTCGATGTTGGATCTGGTCTTCATGATGATGCTTATCCAGTAAGCAGCCAAAAAACCCGCACCGGCAGTTAGGATCACCGCAAGAGGAATATTACTGATGCTTACCACTGCACCGGCTAGGAGAATAACAATAATTACGCCGATAATTATTGAAAACCGGATCGCATCTTTTTTGAACTTGTTCTTATTGATCTTGACAGTGATAGGGCGTGAACCAACAGTCTCTCTGACTACATTAAAACGTCTTTCATTGATAACCTTAATTCCTTCGTTCAGAAATGAATTAAGATCCCGTCTTAGTTCTTTGGCATTGCTGTCCGAAACAGGTCCTGTCCAGAAAATTCTTCTTATCTGCTTTCCCGAATCGTCAGATGAAATAATGATAAGATCCTGACCCATAGACGGTACCAGCAATTGCGCGATACCGGTCGAGAAGTTAAATCCGGTTCCTCTCAGATTGTCGTGATCAATACCTGATCCGTATTCAAAATCATTAACCTTCATTCCTTTTTCAGAAACCGAAACGGAACGGATGCACCTTCTAAAGCTCTTAATCGTACAAAAGATCGACAGGAGAAGATGTCCCATCAGGATACCGGAGATAGCGAGCAGCAGATTATCAAGATTCTGGTGCTGACCGTAAATATCAGCGCAGTAAAACCACACCGATACAGGAACACAAATAACCGCGAATATGTTTTCCGCAATAAGACCAGAGATAACTCTTTTCTTGATGCCTGAATAATCCGGCTCGAAAGTGCGATTCTCCATATATTCTCTACTCCGATTACTTTATTCCGCTATACGCAAACAACAGTATATCATTAACGCAGAGATCAATGGATAATTACTGGTATTCACCGGTGTTCGCCAACTATCTTT
>JAEEGJ010002873.1_pt1 | contig 75160 bp, 61 predicted proteins | sample 8958761 | NCBI WGS metagenome assembly JAEEGJ01 (sample SAMN16246546, study PRJNA631951) | gut metagenome | biome: gut microbiome; feature: rumen; material: RS-attached | host: Bos | place: Iran: Karaj | collected 2018-10 | reverse complement strand
ATCCAATCAAACGCTACAACACATATCGCATGTTTGCGTATGGTTGCTGGATGAATTCCCTGAATATCCCTGTCATTAATAATGTCCGTTGGGGGACCTATGAAACATGGAGCTACTGTTTTTCCGGGATCCCCATTGGAAGCACAGTTGCCATAGGCTCCGTTGCCAGCGGTATAAGAAGGCTCAGTAGCCGCCCGATTTTTGATGAGGGACTGCGGGAAATGGTATCTGTAGTTCATCCTAAAAAAATCATCGTCTATGGCTCGGCAAACTACCCATTGTTACATAATCTTAGCGACGGAGGAATTGAAATAATATCCTATCCCAGCAAGAAAAGTCTGGCATATAAGGAGGTGATTAAATGAGTAAACCAAACAGCGGTCATTTTGTCGGAACGATTGGTGATATAATGTCCAAATACACCGTTGTTAAAATATCAGTAGATACAAAACCAACGGAAAGTGATATTATATTAGAGAGAGTACAGCATCTCGATCTTCGTGAGCATCCCTATAAATACAGACAACTATCCAGGAAGAGATTATCAGATCTGCGTAGTAAAATGGATGAAAGAACGATGACGAAAGTGGAATATAAAACCTACATGTCAAATCAACGTCTTTCAAAGAGAAGGGACAAAGGTGTTCTAAACTTTTGGAATGAAGAAAAACATAGGATTCTAACATGTCAGCCTACATCAAGAGAATGGACATATCAGCAAAAGCACGACATCATTCACGATAAAAAGCCAAAGCAAAACGGAAAAACCATACAAGCACACCACACATACAGTGTTTCAAAGTACCCACATCTGGCAGATAAGGGTGCAATAATATTCCCCGCCACATTTTATGAACACTTGTATGGCTGGCACGGCGGTAATTTCAAACAATCATTACCGGGAAAGCCGATAAAGCAAAGTGTGCTACATCAAAAGCAAATCATTAAGGAGAAACTGCTATGACAGAATTTAACGTTAATAATTAAACTGTCCACCGGTTGGTACAAGCTGCTTATTTCGGAATTGATGGTGAGCGAGTCGGAAAACATGATTTTGGGATCAGAAGAGATGATGAACTTCCTTCTTGTCTCCCAGTATCTGCCCCAACTTACTATGCCCCAAAATCCATTGACAGTAGTCTCACTGAAATTTCCATTTGATCCGAAAGAAAAGCGATGAACAGGGCGATAAGCACAATAATGCCTCGAACTATATTGCCTCGGGGTAAACTGCTTCGGGGATTCTTGCCCGTAGCAGTTAGGTATCACAAGCACCACAAGTGTCCAAAGTATAAAAAGACGATGTTTCATGACAGTTATTCAAATCGGGTGCAAAATTAGAAAAAAATGGTTTGTTTTTGAATATTTTTTAGAAAAATAGTGTAAATTTGCAGCCACTAATTTTACATACTATATGCCCGAAAATCAAGAGAATATTATCGAGAATAATCAAGAAAACAATAAAGAAACTAAGGAGAAGAAGAAGTTCCAGGAGGTAGAGACTGACCACACTCAGGTGGAAAATCTTGACGAATACCTCAATATGGATATACGTGCAGGGGTGAGCAAGGAGGCAGAGAAGATTTCCGCCAACCCCTATCTGTCGCGCGGCATCAGCGCTTATCCGAATCCCGAACAGGTGAACTGTAAGGATTATCACCAGCAGGCCTGCAAACTCAGCAGCTACGACTGGATCAGCCGCCTCGACATCACCACCGACTACCTCGACTGTCCCATCGCGGAGGTGCGTTTCAAAAACAGCCACAAGGATTTCTTCCTGCTCCCCAAAGAGGGCGCCTTTCATGTGGGCGACATCGTGGCGGTGGAGGCCTCCCCAGGGCACGACATCGGCATCATCTCCATGCTGGGCAAGAATGTCTATCGCCAGATGAAACACAAGCGCGTCAACCCCGACGATGTGAAGAAAAAACTCTATCGCACCGCCCGTTACGCCGATATCGAAAAGTGGATTTCTACCGTCAACCAAGAACATACCACCATGCTCTCGTCCCGCTACATTGCTTGGGATTTGGGACTGAAGATGAAGGTGAATGATGTTGAATATCAGGGTGATGGAACGAAAGCCATCTTCTACTATTCCGCAGAAGACCGTGTGGATTTTCGTGAACTGATCAAGATTTTGGCCGAGCAGTTCCGTATCCGCATCGAGATGCGCCAGATCGGTGTGCGCCAGGAGGCCGGCCGTTTAGGCGGTATCGGCACCTGCGGTCGCGAACTCTGCTGCTCGTCGTGGCTCATCAACTTCCAGTCGGTGTCTACCACCGCCGCCCGTACCCAGCAGCTCTCCCTCAACCCGCAAAAGCTGGCCGGACAGTGCGGCAAACTCAAATGCTGCCTCAACTTCGAACAGGCCACCTACGCCGAGGAAATCAAGAAATTCCCCGACCCGAAACTTCGCCTCCTCTCCAAGAAAGGCAAGGGCGTTTATAATAAAATCGACATCTTCAAGAAGATTGTCTGGTACAACTACGCGGGCGACAACTCCACCATGTTCGCCATCCCGCTCGACAAGGTGAACGAGATTATTGAACTGAACAAGAAAAACCAGATGCCCGACGACCTCGAATCCTTCGCGGTGGTCAACCAGAAGAAGGAGGAAGAGGTGAACTATAGTCTCGACGAACTGAAAAATATTGAGGATAAGTAAGATGAAACACATTGCCCCGCTTTTCATGCTTTTTGCGTTGCTGCTGATGGCGGCCTGCGACCACGATGTGGTGAGCGAGCAGATCGCCGAGGTGAAAGGGGAGAAGTGGAAAGCCAACGAGGCCGTGAAGTGCGAGTGCGAAATTGAGGATGCGGATGCCTACTACACTATGGAGTTAGAAGTGCGCAATACGGTGGACTATCCCTACCGCAACCTCTATCTTTTTGTGGATATTGAGACGCCCGACACGATGAAATATTGCGACACGGTGCAGCTGTTCCTTGCCGACAATGCCGGTCGCTGGTACGGGAAAGGCAGTCGCCTGAAAGACCGCAGCTACTATTTCGCCGCCGACCCCAAGTTCCGCACCACCACCCACGAAATCAAAGGGTACGTGCCCTACTCGGTGTCCACCCTGCACGGCATAAGCAAGCATCCCTTCCGCTTCGAGCCGCTGATTGTACCATTCGAGATGGAGTATCAGGGACAGCAAGTGTCTGTTACAGAGTGCTATCCTGTCAAGGTGCGCTTCCCGAAGGCCGGCACCTACAAGTTCACCTTCCGTCAGGGTATGCGCGATGATGAACTGCAAGGCATTGCCAGTTTCGGTCTGAAAGTGAGCCAATATAATGAGGAAAAGTTGATCAAGAAAATAAAAAGGGAAAACAAAGAACGTTTGAAAAGAAATTCAGCAGAATAAACATAATTAACCAATAATAATATCCATCTAAATTAAAAAAAATTATGGAAGTAGCAAAAATCACATCAAGCCAGCAGGCTATGGAAATGGAAGCCCGCTATGGCGCACACAACTACCATCCTCTGGGAGTAGTTATCTCCAAGGCTAAAGGTCCCTACATGTGGGATGTGGAAGGTAAGAAGTATTTCGACTTTCTTTCCGCTTATTCAGCTGTCAACCAGGGCCATTGCCATCCGAAAATCATCCAGGCCATGATCGACCAGTGCCAGAGGGTGACCCTCACCTCCCGCGCATTCTACAACGACTGCCTCGGACCGTACGAGAAATATGTCACCGAGACCTTCGGCTACGACAAGGTCCTCCCGATGAACTCAGGCGCTGAGGCAGACGAGACCGCTCTGAAGCTCTGCCGCAAGTGGGCTTATCTGAAGAAAGGTCTTCCGGAAAATCAGGCCAAGATCATCGTTTGCGACGGTAACTTCCACGGTCGTACCATCACTATCATCTCCATGTCCACCGATCCTGAGGCGTATGCCGGCTACGGCCCCTACACCCCCGGTTTCGTGAAAGTGCCTTATAACGACATCCCGGCTCTCGAGAAAGCGCTGGAAGATCCCAACGTGGCCGGTTTCATCCTCGAACCCATCCAGGGCGAGGCGGGCGTTTACGTTCCCGAAGACGGCTACTTGAAGAAAGCCTACGACCTTTGCAAGGCCAAGAACGTGCTCTTCATCGCCGATGAGGTGCAGACCGGTATCGCCCGTACGGGTAAGATGTTGGCTTGCGACCACGAAGGCGTTCGTCCCGACATCCTCATTCTCGGTAAGGCTCTCTCTGGCGGTACCATGCCGGTATCCGCCGTTCTCGCCGACGACGACATCATGCTGACCATCAAGCCCGGCGAACACGGATCCACCTTCGGTGGCAACCCCATCGCTTGCAAGGTGGCCATCGCCGCTCTTGAAGTGGTGAAGGAAGAGAAACTTGCCGAACGTGCCGCTTACCTCGGAAAGATCTTCCGCGATGAGATGAGCAGCGTGAAGAGCGACATGATCCAGCAGGTGCGTGGTAAAGGTTTGCTCAACGCCATCATCATCCGTCCGAAGAACGGCAAAGAGGCTTGGGACGTTTGCGAAAAGATGAAAGAGCTCGGCGTGCTGGCTAAGCCCACCCATCAGCATATCATCCGCTTCGCTCCTCCGTTGGTCATCAGCGAAGAGGAACTCCGCGAGGCTATCGAACTGATTAAGAAGGCTATCCTTTCGTTCGAATAATAGGATATTTTGATTCCATTGATAATGTGGGGCTGTCATAATATGGCAGCCCTACTTTTATTTTCTTATCACTCTCCCGTTCTTCCGCGGCAAACTTTCCGTCAGGTACTATCTCACTATTAGCGTGCCGCGGTGGGTGTGCGCAGCTGCCTCGTACCCCAGACTGCGTCCGCTGTGCGGTCTTGTCTGGGGTTACTAATATATCTCCCCTTCGGGGTGAATGTTCATCGCAGCCGTCGGGCTTTATCAATGGAGACGCGATGAATCGCGTCTCTACAGCAAATTGATTTACACACAATGGTTTAGAAAGAACGGGGAGACTTCGTATCTCTGGCCGCCTTGTAAATTACGGCGTGAAGAAATCGGCGGCGAGAGAACGTGAAGAACGGCGAACTGTCCGAAGATGTGCGAAATGTATTGAGCACATCAAGTTTTTCGCCGTTTAGTGAACGAACCCCGATTTTAGCCGGAATTTGCACAGCGGCAAAGCGCATTTCTTTTGGTTCGTTTTCTTTGTGCAATCGCAAAGAAAATGAACATATCCGAAAAAAACAAATCATCATGCTGGATGTGTCAATGTGCAAGGATGGGAATCTTTCCCCCTTCATCCATCCGACCGTTCTTCTACGGCAAACAAAACTTTGTGCCCTGAATTCACTGCATTCTGTTGTTGAATGTGAAAAAAGTTGTATCTTTGCCGCCTAAAATCATAATTTGCAATTTATTATAAAGAATATTATTATGAAAAGAATTCTCTCTGTTTTGGCCATTCTGGCACTGATGATGCCCTTCGCCCTTCATGCACAAGATTCGGGCTATAATGGCACTGCTTTTACTGGTGGTATCAAGGTGGGCATCAATTTCAGTAATTATATTGGAAAGAGTACGATGCAGCCTGGCGGCGAGGCGGGTATCTTCCTCCGAGCCGGCCGTTCGTTCTATTTCGAACCTTCTTTCATGTACTCGTTCCGCAGCACCAACTTTGATGATCTCAAAAACGAGTTGGAAGAGAGTTTCGAAGTGGGTCAGCATTTCATTGATGTGCCGCTCCTCGTGGGTTACAAAATTGTCAATAACAAGAATTTCAATCTTCGCATTTTCTTGGGTCCCCGTGTGGGCTTCCGTCTCGGCAGCGACTACGACAACTTCGAAGATGCCGTTGGGTTCGCCCAGTGGGGCGCACAGGCCGGCCTCGGTATCGACTTTTGGATTTTCACCTTCGATGCCAAATACGACATTTCGGCCAGCAAGTTCAAACAGTATGACGAGAAGACTTTCTGGAAACAGAATATGGTCAATCTCGTTTTGGGTGTGAAGTTCAAACGCTAAATCATTATCTATTAGATATTTGTACAGCTTCTACTTTGGCGTAGCATCCCTGCGATGAAGAGTTTTAGCAACACCTATATATTTATATATGTCAGCATCCTTGTGGTGGTGATGGTGGTTTTGCTGTCGGGACTGACGCTCGGGCTGAAGTCGCGGCAGGAGATGAATTTTGCCGCCGACAAGGCCTCGCAGATTCTGCGTGCTGCCGGCTACGATGAGATGTCTGGCAAGGCCGCTGCCGACCTGTTTGCCAAGGTGGCGGTGCGTGGGGAAGGGGAGAAGGAGCGCTATACGATTCAATGTGCTGATGGTACGACCGGTTCCGTGGTGCGTGTGGATGGCAAGGGTTTGTGGGGACCGATTTGGGGTTATGTGGTGATTGCCCAAGATGGGAAAACCATCAAGGGCGTGACCTTTTCGCACAAGTCGGAAACTCCCGGGCTGGGTGCGAACATTACGGAAGAGAAGTTCCAGTCGCAGTTCGTGGGGAAAAGTCTGTACGATGCCGCCGGGCGCTCTACTTCCGTCAGGGTGCTGAAGTCCGGCCGCGAGCCTCAGGTGGCCGCCGCCAACCGTGTGGATGCCATCACCGGTGCCACGCTCACCTCTAATGGGGTGGATGCCATGTTGCAGCAGCTGCCTGCTCTGTTGGATTCTAATCGTCAAACTCAACTCATTGCGCGATGAAAAAGTATCTCGGACCCTTATCGAAAGAGAATCCCATCCTCGTGCAGGTGCTCGGTGTGTGCTCGGCCCTGGCTGTCACCGCCCAGCTGAAACCGGCCGTGGTGATGGCCCTCTCCGTGACGGTCGTGTGCGCATTGTCGAATTTGATTATCTCGCTGTTACGCAATACCATACCGCCACGTGTTAGAATAATGGTTCAATTGCTGGTGGTCTCCTCGTTGGTGATTGCTGTGGACCAGTTCTTGCAGGCTTACGTCTTTGAAATCAGTCGGATGCTCTCGGTTTTTGTGGGACTCATCATCACCAACTGCATCATCATGGGACGGCTGGAGGCCTTCGCCCTGTCGCACCCGCCGGTGCCGTCGTTCATCGACGGTTTGATGAACGGACTGGGCTATGGACTTGTGCTGGTGGTGGTGGGCACGATTCGCGAGCTGTTGGGTTCCGGCACGCTGTGGGGCTGCCAGGTGGTGCCGCAGGCGTTTTACGAAGCCGGCTACATGAACAACGGACTGATGATTCTGCCACCGATGGCGCTCATCATCGTGGGTGCGTTGATATGGATTTTGAATGCTAAACAAAATAAGGTGAAATGAGCGGGTTGGGTGAGCTTTTCGTGCGTTCGGCGCTGATCGACAATATGGTGTTCGCCTATTTTTTGGGGATGTGCTCCTATTTGGCCGTCTCCAAGAATGTGAAGACAGCACTCGGTTTGGGCATCGCCGTGTGCTTCGTGCTTACCGTGACTGTACCTGTCAACTATCTGATTGACAAGTATCTGCTACAAGCTGGTGCTTTGTCGTGGATGAGTGTTTCATTGGCGGGTGTTGACCTCTCGTTCCTTTCGCTTATCATTTTCATTGCCGTCATCGCAGGCATTGTGCAGTTGCTGGAGATGGTGATTGAGAAATTTTCGCCCGCTCTCTATCAGGCGTTGGGCATCTTTTTGCCGCTGATTGCGGTCAACTGCGCCATTCTGGGCGGTTCGCTCTTCATGCAGGAGCGGCATTTCCCGACAGTGGCGCACAGTTTCTCGTATGCGGTGGGCTCTGGCGTGGGCTGGCTGCTTGCCATCGTGGCGTTTGCGGCCATCCGTGAGCGGTTGCGCTATTCCGACATTCCTAAAGGATTGCAAGGTAATGGGATAGCCTATATCATCACTGGTCTTTTGGGCTTGGCATTTATGGCATTTTTAGGATTTTAGAAGGAGGAAGATGGGATGAAGACGATGCTGATAGCTTTAGGGATTGCGCTGGTGGTGATTTGGATATTGGTGGCGATGTTGCTTTTCGCCCGCAGGAAGTTAGTGCCGGGCGGGAAGGTGAAGATCCGCATCAATGGCGAGAAGGAGGTGGAACACGAGCGCGGCTGTTCGTTGTTGCAGGCGTTGTCGGACGAGAAGGTCTTTGTGCCGTCGGCCTGCGGCGGGGGCGGCAGCTGTGGCACCTGCAAAGGTAAGGTGCTGTCGGGTGGCGGCGAGATTCTGCCCACCGAGCTGGCCCATATCTCCCGCAAGATGGCCGCCGACCATTACCGGCTCTTCTGTCAGGTGAAGGTGCGCGAGGATATGGAAATTGAAATTCCCAAGGAGTTTTTCGGCATCAAAAAGTGGAAATGTACCGTGCTCTCCAACCGCAATGTGGCCACCTTCATCAAGGAGCTGGTGCTGCAACTGCCTGAAGGTGAGTGTATCGACTTCCGCTCCGGCGGTTATATACAGATTGATATTCCGGCTTGTATTGTTCCTTTTTCTAATATCAATGTAGAAGAAAAATTCCGTGCCGACTGGCAGAAGATGGGACTTTTCAATTTGAAAATGAAAAATAGTAGCGATACCGTCAGGGCCTACTCTATGGCTAACTATCCTGCTGAAAATCAGATCATCATGCTCAATGTGCGTATCGCCACGCCACCTTTCAACCGCAAGAAAGGTGCCTTCGAGAAGGTGAATCCGGGGGTGGCTTCCAGCTATATCCATAGTCTAAAACCTGGCGACGAGGTGATGGTTTCCGGACCTTACGGCGAGTTCTTCGTGGAAGAGGGCAGGGGAGAGATGATGTTCATTGGCGGTGGCGCTGGCATGGCCCCGATGCGTTCGCATATCTTCCATCAATTCAAGACTTTACACACTCAACGAAAAACTACCTTCTGGTATGGCGGTCGCTCGTTGCAGGAATTGTTCTATATGGATGATTTTCAGGAAATTGAGCGCGAAAACGACAACTTCTCCTTCCATGTCGCCCTCTCCGACCCACTGTCTGATGACCACTGGACCGGTCCGACTGGCTTCATCCATCAAGTCATTTATGATCAGTACTTGAAAGACCATCCCGCTCCCGAAGAGATTCAATACTATATCTGCGGTCCCCCAATGATGCTCCAAGCCGTCCTTCACATGCTCGACTCCCTCGGTGTTCCCCCCGAAAATATTCACTACGACGACTTTGGCAATTAACAATGTACAATTGACAATGAACAATTTACAATTTCAACTCCTTAACTCCTTAACTCCTTAACTCCTTAACTATCAACTATTAACTATTAACTCTCAACTTTCAGTTCAAAATGTCCCTCCTTCCTCTCCTTTCCGAATACAAAGAAACCCTCCAGTATCTTCAAAATTATATTGAGTTGATGGAAGATATGGATGACCCGTCGTACGTGGCACGGGGTAATGGTTTCTGTGACAGTAAGTTCAGCGAAGATTTTTTGAACGGTCAGGTCGAAAAGTATCGTGCGCAGTTGCGGCAGCTCGAAAAGCGGATGCTGTCAGAGAATTATACTAAGCCTGAACTGCGCAGCATCATCCGACTGATGAAAAAATCGCGCTTTCCTGATGAACTCAATGAGATGTCGCGGGTGATCATGAGCCGATTGGAACGCCATCCCGCTTTTAAGAAAGCCCATACGATTCTGTTATATGCCTCGCTTCCCGATGAGGTGCGCACCTTTGAGTTGATTGAAAAATGGCGCAATCGCAAGCATATTGTGCTGCCCACGGTGGTCGGCGATGACATTGTGCCGGTGGCGCTCGATGCGAATACTTCCTTTGTGACTGGCGATTTCAATATCCTTGAGCCCGACAGCGCACCCTACACGGGCGATTTCGACCTCATTGTGGTTCCGGGCATGGCATTCGATGATCACGGTAACAGGTTGGGACGCGGCAAAGGCTATTACGACCGTTTCCTCGCCCAGCATGCTCACGTGCATACCATCGGTGTCTGTTTTAACTTCCAAAAAGTGCCTTTTGTGCCCACTGAAAAGACCGATATTGCCTTGTCAGAAATAGTGTATTAACATTTATTAAGAAAATTATTTTATTGATTATTAAATAGATAATCGAAAATTTTGTATTTTCTGTATTTCGTATTAGAAAAAAGGTGTAATTTTGCCGCCGCAAAACAGAAACCTAATGTTGTTCTAAAAAAAATGATTATGAAAAAATTATTATTAATGATTGGAATGGTAATGCTGATGCTTCCTTTCGCATTGAAGGCACAGGTTTATCAGTTGCCGAATGGCGGATTTGAGGTGTGGGATGGCACATCGAGTTCATCAGAGCCCACCAATTGGAATAGTTTTGGTACTTCAGAGTGTACGCTGTTCATTGGCTGCTCGTCGGCTCAGCAGACACACCACGAGAACTCCTCAGACGTTCGTCCCGGCAGTGCGGGAAGCCATAGTTGTCGTATTTATGCCACCTCTATCATGGGTGTTGTGGCCAACGGTAACATGACCACTGGCCGTATTCACGCTGGCAACATGAGTCCTGCCAACAGTGCCAACTACAATGTCACCTATCCGAACCAGGCCGGTTTCAACCAGCCGTTTAACGGCCGTCCCGACTACATCCATTTCTGGGCGAAAGCGCAGTTATCCAGCTCCTCCGACCAGGCTCGAATGAACACCGTAGTGCATAACAACAGTGAGGTGCGCGACCCCATCCGAACCTCCGACCATGTGAATATCACAGGTGTGGCCACGCTCAATTTCAGTGGCGACAACACTTGGCATGAGTATTCGGTTCCGTTCAGCTACTCGTATGGCAATGCTACTCCCGAGTACATCCTAATCACCTTCACCACCAACAAGACTCCTGGCGGTGGTACGAGTGGTGATGCGGTATATATTGATGACATCGACTTCGTGTATGTTTCTACCCTGAGCGACCTGAAGAGCAATGGGCAGACGGTGGCCGGTTTCGATGCCAACACACTGACTTACAATCTCGAACTTCCTTACGGCTCGGCCATGCCCACCGTTACGGCTACGGCCACTTCTGTGAATGGTGTGGTCAGCATTACGCAGCCCACTGTGTCCAATCCTACGGCCACTATTGTGGTGACACAAGGCCCCAGCACCACCACCTACACCATCAACTACACTTTTGCTGAGCGTGAAAGTGCTGACTTGTTGGATATTCTGTTGGATGGCAACTCCATCAATGGCTACAATGTTACCCCGACTTTCGATGCCAACGTCATGCAGTACGAGGTGTCGTTGCCCTTCGGTGCCGAGCTGCCGGTGGTGAGCGCTGTTCTGGATGTCGCCACCGCCCAGCTGAACATCACCCAACCCACGGCTAGTGTGCCCACAGCCGTTCTCGCGGTTACCTGCGGTTCGCTGTCCAAAACCTACACAGTGCATTTCACCATCGCCGAGGCCATCAGCGCCGATCTCGCTGACTTGCAGCTTGATGGCGTGACCATCGCGGGCTTCAACCCGCAGGTGCTGCAGTACTCGCAGGTGTTGCCGTATGGCCACTCCTTCCCGACCATCACCGCCATTCCGGTTAATGATGCCGCGCAGGTGAATATTACTGAACCTACTCTGGCAGAGCCCATTGCTACTATCGTGGTGACTTGCGAGACGTTGGAGAAAACCTACACAGTTGAGTTCATCATAGCCGAAGCAGAAGATGCTCATCTTTCGCAGATTACGGTCAATGGTGAGCCGATTCCCAACTTCCAGCCGCTGGTGTTCGACTATGAATACGAACTGCCGTTCGGCACGAATCTTACCGCTGTGCAGGTGGGTGCCACCACGGTATCCTCGCAGGCCATTATCGCCCCCATCATTGTGGACACCTTGACGGAAATCAGTGTCACCTGTGGCGCTCTGTCATGCCTGTACACCCTCCATTTCACCATTGCTCCTGAAATCACCGCCGACTTGGCCGACTTGCAGGTGGATGGCGTTACGGTTACCGGCTTCGACCCGGCTGTCACCTCCTACGATGTTATTTACTTCGGTACGGAGATGCCCGTGGTGACCGCTACCCCGCGCTCCACTATCGGTGAAGTGGCTATCACACAGCCCAGTATGGAGAACCCGACCGCTACGGTGGTGGTAACCTGCAGCGGCTTGAGCAAGACCTACACCGTTAACATCACGTTAGTGGAACCCAATGCCGATTTGGCTGACTTGCAGGTGGATGGCACCACTGTGGATGGTTTTTCACCTGACGTTACGGAATATGTCCTTACCTATGCTGACATGATGAATATTCCTGTTGTGACGGCTACCCCTGTTTCTGAGTATGCTACAGTGGAAGTCATTCAGCCCGACTGGACGAATAGCAATCCCGAAGTGTCAGTGGTGGTAACCTGTGGTAGTTTGACCAAAACCTACACGTTGGCTTTCCACGTGGGCGTTCTGGAGTACGCTTTGCGTCCGGTGGTGCTCTATCCGAATCCGGTAACTGACGAGCTGACGGTGGAGGCACCGGCAGGGGCCTCGGAGGTTCGCATTTACAATCCCGCCGGTCAGCTGGTGCTGCGCCAGTCGGTACAGGAAGGCAGCAATGTGCTGAATGTGGGTTCGTTGCGCACGGGTCTTTACCTGCTCCACTTGCAGGGCGAGGGTGTGCTGATGGGCACCAGCAAATTGATGAAATACTAATCGGTTCCGCTCTTTCCGATAATTTTGTACGAAAAGGCCGTCATGCTATGGCGGCTTTTTTTTGTGTAATTCAACAAAAAAATGTATTTTTGCAAGTTCAAATTTTATCTATGAAACTACATAAGGAGGGAATCATACCGATAGCCGTAGCCGCTGTAATAGAGGCAGTTTGTCTGTTTCTCTACTACTATTTCACCGATTTGAGTATTTGGGCGAATGTAGTGGTGACCATCCTATTACTGCTTCCTTTCTATACGGTCATTCGCTTCTTCCGGGTGCCGCGGCGTCATATCAACCGGGTGGAGAATGGCGTGCTGTCGCCTGCCGATGGTACGGTGATATCTATTGAAGAAGCGACTGAATATGAGTATTTTAAGGATTCGCGTATCAAGATTTCGGTGTTCATGTCGGTGTATAACGTGCATGTGAATTTCTATCCGATTGCGGGTATTATCGAATATGTGGCCTACCATCCCGGAAAATATTTTGTGGCACATCTCCCCAAATCTTCTTTGGACAATGAGCACAATACTGTGGTGGTGCGCCGTAATGAGAACGATGTGGTGCTTTTCCGACAGATTGCCGGCTTTGTGGCACGCCGTATCGTTTCTTATCCGAAGCCCGGCGACCAGGTGAAGCAGGGCGAAGAGATGGGCATGATCCGCTTCGGCTCCCGTGTGGATGTGTTCCTGCCGCTGAATGCGGAAGTGAATGTGAAAGTAGGGGACAAGGTGCGCACGCAGAAGACCGTGCTGGCCTATTTCTAACATCTGCATCATGAAGCTGAGCATCATCATCGTCAATTATAATGTCGAGCATTTTTTGGAGCAGGCTCTCATTTCAGTCTATAAAGCCCTCAATGGCATTGAGGCTGAGGTGATTGTGGTGGACAACAACTCCGTTGACCACTCTTTGGAGATGCTAGCGGAGAAGTTTCCGCAGGTGCGGGTGATGGCCAACAAGGAGAATGTGGGTTTCGCGAAGGCCAACAACCAGGCCATCCGCGAATCCACCGGCGAGTACGTGCTGCTGCTCAACCCCGACACCGTGGTGGAGGAAGACACTTTCGAGAAGTGCCTCGCCTTCATGGACGAAACCCCCGACGCGGGCGGCCTCGGCGTGAAGATGGTGAATGGACAAGGTGAGTTCCTTCCTGAGTCGAAACGCGGCATCCCGCTTCCCTCCGTCGCTTTCTACAAACTGTTCGGTCTCTCCAAACTCTTTCCGCACTCCCGTAAATTCGGCACCTACCATCTTACCTACCTCAGCAACGACGAGATTCATTCCGTAGAGGTGCTGTCCGGCGCGTTCATGCTGCTGCGTCGGAGCGTGCTCGACAAAATTGGACTGCTCGATGAGGACTATTTCATGTACGGCGAAGATATCGACCTGTCGTACAGGATTTTGAAGGGCGGTTATAAAAACTACTATTTCCCCAAGACCCGCATCATTCATTATAAAGGAGAAAGCACGAAGAAAGGGAGTCTGAACTATGTGCATGTGTTTTATAAGGCGATGCAGATTTTCGCTTCCAAGCATTTCTCCAAAAATAATGCGAAGTTATTTAACTTCTTGATTAACTGTGCGATATGGTTCAGGGCATCATTGGCAGCCTTGAAGCGAATTGTCAGCCGACTGCTGCTGCCTGCCGCTGATGCTTTGGTGGCCTACGCCGGACTTTTCTTCCTCGCACAATATTGGAACCATACCGTATTGTCTGGACGCGAGAGCGCTTTCCCGCACCACTATTTTTACGCCGTGCTGCCGCTCTATATTTTGGTGTGGCTGCTGTCGGTGTGGATTTGCAAGGGATACAAGCGTCCCCTCGGTGCGGCCCGTGCCAGCCAGGGTATCGCCCTCGGCACGGTGATCATCTTGCTCGTGTATGCACTCCTGCCCGAGTCGTTGCGATTCTCCCGTGCCGTCATCCTGTTGGGCACGATGTGGACGCTCATCGCCGTCAACCTCCTGCGCTCTATCGCCAAACTGCTGCCACACGGCATGTCGGGCTCGAAACCGGTGGGACTGCGGCGCGTGGCCGTGGTGGGCGGCACCGATGAGGCCGAACGGGTACTCAGCATCGTCAGGATGATGGACGACAAATGTAGTTTCTGCGGCATCATCACCACCGACACAGAGGCGAAACCTACCACTCCGCCAGCCATCGGCAACATTGCGCAAATCAGCGATTTGCTTACTCTGTATCGCATCAACGAGGTCATCTTCTGTTCCAAAAATCTCTCTTCCGAACAGATTATCGACCTGATGTGCCAACTGCCTGCCAGCCAGATGGAGTTCAAGATCGCCCCGGAGGGCAGCATGGCGGTCATCGGCAGCAGCTCGATATTCTCGCCCGAGGCGGCCTTCACTATCGACCTGCACTCCATTACCCAACCCGCCAACCGCCGCAAAAAACGGGCTTTTGACGTGGTGACGGCTATCATTTTGCTGCTATTCATCGTCATCGATATCTGGTTTGTAAAACGCAAAGGTGGATTTATCCGCAACATTTTCAGTGTGTTAGCGGGTAGGAAAAGCTGGGTGGGCTTATCGAAAGTTTATGCCGAAGGTCCGCTGGCACAACTCAAACCCGGCGTTCTGCGTCCTACAGACGCTTTCCAAAGCTGCCAGTTTACAGATGAGATGCTCACGAAATCCGACCAGCTTTATGCCCGCGACTATACCGCAAAAAACGATTTGGTGACGGTGATCCGTGGGTTCCGTAAGTTGGGTGGTAATTTGTAAAATATTAGTAATTAACTATATATGTCTGATCATTCGCTCTTTCAGCCCATCGAAATTATGTCGCCTGTGGGTTCGTACGAAGCCCTTACCGCTGCCATTCAGGCCGGTGCGGGTTCTGTGTATTTCGGGGTAGGGAAGATGAATATGCGCTCCCGCTCTGCCGCCAACTTTACCCTCGACGACCTCCAGAATATTACCGACATTTGTCGCCAGCATGACGTAAAATCTTATCTCACAGTTAATACTATTATTTATAATAATGAGATAGAAGATGTGCATCGGCTGCTCGACTGTGCAAAACAGTGCGGCGTGTCGGCCATCATTGCCTCCGACATGGCGGTGATTACTTATTGTAGGAAAGTGGGTCTCGAGGTGCATATCTCCACTCAGTGCAACATCACCAATGTGGAGGCGGTGCGCTTTTATGCGCAGTTCGCCGATGTGGTGGTTTTGGGGCGTGAAGTGGCTCTCGCACAGGCCGCTGATATCATTCGCCAGATCCATGAAGACGGCATCTGCGGTCCGGGCGGCGAATTGGTGCGGGTGGAGATGTTCGTGCACGGCGCGCTCTGCATGGCGGTTTCGGGCAAGTGCTACCTCAGCCTCGACAACTACAATTTTCCTGCCAATCGTGGTGCGTGCTTGCAACCCTGTCGCAGGGGTTATATCGTAAAAGATAAAGAAACCGACCTCGAATTGGAGGTGGATAACCAGTATATCATGTCGCCTAAAGATTTGTGTACCATTGGTTTCATCGACAAAATGATGAAGGCAGGGGTGAGCATTCTCAAGATTGAAGGCCGAGGCCGCTCCGCCGACTATGTTAAAGTAACCACCGAGTGTTACCATGAGGCGGTGCAGGCGGTGCAGGATGGGAGTTTTTCTTTGGTGAAGATCGCCGGTTGGACGGAGCGTCTTCGTACAGTCTTCAACCGTGGCTTTTGGGATGGTTATTATTTGGGAAGAACGATGGGCGAATGGTCGGAACGCTACGGCTCGCACGCCACCACCGTGCGCACCCATATCGGCAAGGTGACCAACTTCTTTGGCAAACTCTCTGTGGCTGAAATCACGTTGGAAGGCGGCGGTTTTGCCGTTGGCGACACCATCGTCATTGAAGGGGCTACTACGGGTGTCTATGAAACTGTGGTAAAGGAAGTTAGACTGCAGCTGGAGCCTGTGCCGGAGGTGAAGAAAGGGGAGGTGTGCTCCATCCCGACCGAAGTGCCGGTGCGCCGTGGCGACAAGGTGTACATCAAACGTGCCGTTGCGGATGAATTTTAGGGAATTGAAAACGGAAAACTGAAAATTGAAAACTGAGAGTTGAAAAAGAATAATTTAATAGTTTAATAAATTAATAATTTAATAATGAAGAAGTTACGCAGGATTGCAGTTGTTGTTGTGGTGATGGCTGTCATGATGAATTCGTTGTTGGGACAGACCGCCACTTACGAGTTCGCTAAACGCGATACTTGTAACCTCTATTTGGATGTGTATCAGCCTACAGCGGAAAACAACCGCTGCTGTGTGTTGTTTGTGTTTGGCGGTGGTTTTGTGATGGGCGAGCGCGACCATAAGGAGTACAAGGAGTTTGCCCGCCAGCTGAATGAGCTGGGCTACACCTTCGTCAGCATCGACTACCGGTTGGGTTTGAAAGGCGCCAACATGAAGGGAGCGCACGTCATCAACTCGCTGCATCATGCCATTGAGATTGCTGTGGAAGACCTCTTTTCGGCTACCGAATACCTGCTGCAACATGCTGATGAGCTGGGTTTTGACCGCGACAAGATTGTGCTTTGCGGCAGCAGTGCCGGTGCCATCACCGTGCTGCAAGGCGACTACGAACTGTGCAACCGCACAGAACTCGCCAGCCGCCTGCCCGCCGACTTCCACTATGCCGGCGTGATGTCGTTTGCCGGTGCGATCTTCTCCACCCATGGTGCCGTGAAGTACCGCGAGAATCCCGCTCCCACGCTCTTCCTACAAGGCACCTGCGACCATCTTGTACCCTACAAGTCTATCCGTTTTGCCAACTACGGATTCTTTGGCACCAAACCGCTGGTGAAGCGTTTCGAGAAATTCAACTATCCCTATATCGTGCGCCGCTACGAGAATCTTGGTCATGAGGTTGCTGCAGCGATGAACCACGAGGTGGAGACCTGCGACTATTTCATCCGACGCTGCGTGCTCAACAAAGAGTGGCTGCAGTCGGATGCCACCATCAACGACCCGGCCGTAAAGCCCCACAAGTGGGGAAAGGTGCGGGCCAGCGACATCTATTAGTCCGTTATTCTTCCACTAAATCGAAATCAATCTGCCGCCGTTGCACATCCACATTCACGATGCGCACCTTCAGTTCGTCGCCGAAACGGTACGACTTGCCGGTGTGTAGTCCGACGAGTGTATAGTTCTCTTCATCAATATAATAGAAGTCATCGTTGAACTTGCGCATGGCGATGAGACCTTCGCATTTCGACTCCTTCAGTTCAGCAAAAATGCCCCATTTGCATACGCCGCTGACGGTGGCTTCGAACACCTGTCCAAGACGTTCTGCCAGAAATTCAGCCTGCTTGTATTTGATGCTGGTGCGCTCGGCCTCGGTGGCGCGCTGCTCGGTCTGCGAACAGTGCTGGCAATACTCTTCAAACTGGTGAGCGTCAACCGACTCGCCTTTGGAGAGGTAGCGGTCGAGCAGACGATGCACCATCAGGTCAGGGTAGCGGCGGATAGGGGAGGTGAAGTGGGTGTAGAAGGGGAAGGCAAGACCGTAGTGCCCGATGTTGTTGGTGGAATAGGCGGCGCGGGCCATCGTGCGGATGGAGAGCTTGCACAGCATGTCGAACTCCTGTTTGCCTTCCGCTTGCTGGAACATGCTGTTGAAGGAACTGGCCACCACCTTGGGCGAACCCACTTTGAAATCATAACCGATCTTTTTGACGAAGTTTTTGAATGTCAACAACTTTTCATCCAGCGGCTTGTCGTGGATACGATATACGAAAGCCTTGGGTTCTTTGTTATGCGGGGTGCGCTTGCCCACTTTTTCGGCCACCTTTTTGTTGGCCAGCAGCATGAACTCCTCGATGAGGAAGTTGGCTTCGGTGGACACTTTCACATACACTCCGATGGGTTTCGCGTTCTCGTCCAATTCGAACTTCACCTCTTCGGTGGCGAAGTTGATGGCGTTGTTCTCGAAACGGCGTTTGCGTAATATTCTGGCTAATCCATTGATGGCCAGTATTTCCTCAGCCAACCGTCCCTTGCCATTGTCGATAATCTCCTGTACCTCGCCATAGTTGAATCTTTCGTTGGAGTTGATGATGGTGTGGCCGAACCACTCTTTCACCACCTTGGCGTTGTCGTCGAGGTCGAACACGGCGCTGAAGCAGAGTTTGTCCTCGTGGGGGCGCAGCGAGCAGAGGTTGTTGGAGAGGGCTTCGGGCAGCATCGGGATGGTGCGGTCCACGAGATAGACGGAGGTGCCGCGCTCGTAGGCTTCTTGGTCGATGAGGGTGCCGGGCTGCACGTAGTGCGACACGTCGGCGATATGCACGCCCACGCGGTGCAGGCCGTTGGACAGCCGCTCGTAGGAGAGGGCATCGTCGAAGTCCTTGGCATCGGCGGGGTCGATGGTGAAGGTGGTGACGTTGCGGAAGTCCTTGCGTTTGCGGATTTCCGCTGCCGTGATGGTAGTGGGGATTTTTTGTGCTTCGGCCTCCACTTCGGCGGGGAATTTCAGCGGGAAGTCGTTCTCGGCGAGGATCGACTGCATCTCCACCTCGTTGCTGCCCGGTTTGCCGAGCACGTTCACCACTTCGCCGATGGGGTTCTTGCTGCCGGGAGTCCAGTCGATGATCTTCACCACCACCTTGTAGCCGTTCTTGGCCTTGCGCAGCAGCTTGCCCGGTATGAGGATGTCGCGCCGGTAGTGTGGACTGTCGGGAATGAAGAAAGCTAACCCTTTCTCTATGTGGATGATACCCACCAGCTGTTTGCGGCTTCTTTCGATGATTTCCACAATCTGACCTTCCGGTTTGCGGTCCTCGCGGGGCGGATATACCAGCACCTTCACGAGGTCGCCGTGAAGGGCGTTGCTGAGGTTGCGTTCGCCAATGAAAATGTCTTCCTCATCGCCATCTTGCAATACCCATGCCGAACCGCTGTATTTCACCTCCAACCGTCCGGTCACATAGTTGCGGCCGGTGGTCTCCTTGTTCATATATTTGCTGTTCAGCCGGTACTTCCCACGACCGCTTTTTAGCAGGATCTTGGTGTTGACGAACTTGTCGATGATGCGTTTCACCTCCTCACGTCCTGCCTTGTCATAGATGTTGATTTTGGCCGCTATCTGCTTGTAATTCAGCTTGTCATTGCCTGTTGAAAGAGCTTGGATAATCTTGTTTTCGATGTTTTGCATAATAGTAAAAATTTTAGGATGCAAAAGTAGGATATTTTTGGGATTTTTATTACAAAGTTCATCATAATGACAATGAAAAGTGTACTTTAAATATTTTTCATCTAAATTTCAGTAAAAACATTATTTTTATCTGCAAATTAAAAAAAATTTTTCAAAAACAAATCATTTTGATAAAAAAATATGTATTTTTGCACAATTAATTTATTGCTAAAATTATACTCGTATTGTTGATTGATTATAATGAAATAAATTATTGAAATATAAGTAGTTGAGATATGACAAACAATATGAAAAGAATTTGTTTATTATTTCTCCTTTTTTCCACAGGTTGGTCTGTTTTTGCGCAAACGGGTAGTGTAGAGATGCCGTTATTGGTGTCGGGATATGCTAATACCGGGGGTATTTCCGCCAGTGTGGGACAGATTTTCGATGCAATGGCACCTGATGGTGCCTCCGTCCCCATCATTACAGAGGGCATACAGCAGGGTGGACAATCGGCCTGCGGGGACATCACCGAGGTGGAGGATGTGGATCACAACATCTACCCTGCAGTGGACCTTGGGCTCTATTGCTGGACTGCGCAAAACCTGAGAACGGTACACTATGCCGACAATACCGATGTGCCCGATGTGATGACATATTTGGCAGCTGGTTACTCTCCATCTGACCTGTTGGATGTCTTTGGGCATCTCTATACGTGGAACGCTGCCACACAATACAATAGCGGCCAAGGCATCTGCCCTGACGGATGGCACATCCCCACCGATGCCGAGATGGAGTACGTGATAGCTACCTATACTCCAGAAGAGTTGATGTCCACCACTCAATGGCTTCCCATCCCAGGCACGGATATTTCGCAATTCACTCTTCTGCCTGGAGGACGATTCAATAGCACTTATGGGCTGTTCGAAAATTTGCTGGTAAACGCTTACGTGTGGACGATCCGTGAGGAAAGCACCCACGCTATTGCCTGTATGTTTGGGGCGGCGTGCGGCACTTCTGAATTCATCTCCAGCGAAAAGGCCAATGGTCATAGCGTACGCTGTGTCTTAAACTATTAGCAGAGTTTTACATTAATATTAGTAATAACCAATCCAATCTTTATACTATGAAAAAAATTTTGTTGTTCACAATAATGGCATTGCTTACAGTAGCATCTGCCGTTGCACAGACCACAACATTGAGCTATCAGGCTGTTGTTCGCGACGCCAATAACAAGTTTGTGCAGGACTCTGATATTCCCGTGGATGTCAGTATCACGACCGAGGGCACGGAGCGGTATTTTGAATCGCGGACAGCCCACACCAACCACAACGGCGTGATATCTTTCTCCATTGGCGGAGCTGGACGCACATGGCCTGTGGCGGGGCATCCCACCAATGACCTTTCGGCGGTTACGGGATGGGCCAATGCCACTATTACGGTGACCTACCACCTGTCCAGCGGTGATGTCACGGTCAACTCGCCGGTATCAGCCGTGCCGTACGCTCTTGAGGTCTCTCCGACCGCCCTCCCGGCACAGGTGCAGGCCGACTGGAATGAAAGCGACAATACCACCGCCGCCTTCATCTGGAACAAACCGTCCTTCGCCACTGTGGCCACTACAGGTAGTTACAACGATTTGAGTGATAAGCCAGACGCACCTGGCAACGCCGCGATTATAATTGCAAAAAACAATACAGCTGTGGACAACGGCCTCTTCTATGTTGACCAAAGTACCAACCAAACCATCAACATCGATGTGCCTACCACCGTGTCGGAATTGTCAGACGCAGCCGATTACGCAAAGGTGGCCGCTGACAACAGTTTCACTGGCACCAACACCGTGCCCAGCGGCTTTAATATGGAGACCACTACCGCTGCCAACTGCGGCAATGTGGTGGTGAACGCCTGCGACCTCCTGTCCGTTTTCGACAGTCTGAGCCGCAGAATCACCGCCCTGGAGGATGCTTTGGACGCGCTGATGCACGCCGTTCCTCCGACTGTAACAGTCTCTTTAAGCGACATTTATTCCACCTCCATGAAAGCCAACGCTGTTGCCAATGACAATGGAATCGCCATCATCTCCTATGAATTCTGCATTTCCGAGAATAGCGACATGAGCTCGCCGACGTGCTTCACCAGCACCACACCTATCTACACTTTCACGGGTCTGGATGCCTACACAACCTATTATGTGACCGCCAAGGCGACCAACCTGGCCGGTTCCGCCACTTCATCTGTGGTGAGCGCCCGCACTCCTGCCCATGCACCTACAGGCACACTCAGCAGCGACCTGCCCGAGATTCCGACGGGATTCCAAGTGATTGTTAACGGTCTCGATTTCAAAGAGCCCGCTGAAGGAACCGTACAGATTTTCTATAAGCAAGGAAGCGGCTGCTCGGCCGACGAGGATGGTTTCACCGCCTGGCCCGTTTCTGGCACACTTTACACCAATGACGACTACATGCAGAATCTCACAGGTCTTGACCCCAACACCGACTATTGCGTAATGGTGAGAGTAAGCAATGAGGACAGCACCACCACCTACGGTCCCGTGAACACCACCAGCGGTGAGGATATTTCGCTGATCATCACACCCGATGCTACATCTTTTAGTCTTTGCGAAGGAGCTTCAGTGGACGACCAGTTTTCGGCGGCACCTTCCTTGGGAGACGTGGAAGAGTACAGCTACGAATGGTCGGACGGCACCAACACGTACACTACCAACCCTGTCACAATAGCGTTTAATACGGCAGGCAGCAAAACCATCTCTTGTACAGCCACGCATATCGTTGAAGGTTATACCCTTACGGCTACAGTTGCCGTTACAGTCACTTCGGCAGGCACCGCCCCGACACTCTCCGCATGCGATAACATGTTGGTTGTGGAAGTCACCTCCTTTTCTTCTGATGTAGTGTCTATCAACTGGGGCGATGGTTCACCTGTTGTGAATAATCCTCAACCGTGGCCTGACACATGGCATGCTTATGCTGCACCAGGAGGCACGTACGACATCGTTGCCACAAACACTTCTGGATGTACGGCCACCCAGACCGTGTCATTGGGCAGAGCAATACTAACTCCATGTACTGGAACAGTGCATGCATTGAATGAATATGAAGGTCAGGGCTTTGATGGGGCAGACGACGGCCGCGAATTTGCCGATGAGAACGGTATTTATGCGGTTACCGACTACGATGGGAATGTCTATCCTGTGGTGCAGATCGGCAGCCAATGCTGGATGGCCGAGAACTTGCGCACCGAACACAGTCCATCAACCGGCTCGCAGATTTTGCTGGGGAAAGATCAGACTTATGGGATTACCAATCCTGGAAGTAGAACCTCCTTTACAAGCAAGATGGCCGTGTGGGCTTCAGGAACTGATCCTAGCAGTAGTGGTCACGTTAAGATACCTCATATCCACAATACCACCCTCGTAAACGGTTACTATTCGGAAATCGTTCCTCGTTTTGGTCTGCTTTACAACTGGTGTGCCGCTGTTGACACCTTTAACACTGCATACGATGAGGTATCTAATACTGCACAGAACACCTCTGGATGGAAACCTGTTCTGAATTTGGTGAACGGAAACCGCCGTGGTATCTGTCCGTTGGGGTGGCATCTCCCATCAGCTGAGGAATGGGACGCAATGATGGAATCGGCTGGAGTGGTGCAAAGAACAGGTACTAGCGGTAGTGCTTTAGGGTCTGGAGCTGGGAAGCTGGCTACAGGCTGCTATTGGGACGATAATAATACTGCCACTGCACCAGGCAACTATAGCTATGATGAACGCAATTCCAGCGGTCTTTCTGCGGTTCCAGGAGGTACGTTCAACGATAGCCAACCTCGTTATTATATTGGCCAATATGCCTATTTTTGGACTACCACACAAGATACGAGCGACAACAAAAAGGGAATTCGTTATAGAATTAATTATGATTGGGCTGGGGCGAAACCAGATATCAATAACAAGAACCACGGTGCTTCCGTCCGTTGCGTGCGCGATGCGGAATAACATCGGGTAAGTTTCATAATTCGAGATATTTTTTCAAGAGGTCGTTCCGGTTGGAGCGGCCTTTTTGTTTGGTATGGGGAACCAGTTAAGCCATGCCTAATGTCAAATGCATGGGGTTGGGTGTGCGGTGTCTGAGAAATCGCGAAAGCCTCACTCGAGTGGAGGGTGATTTTGTGGGATTTTATGGGAAAGATTTTAGTGAGAAAATCTTGTGAAATTCTTCAGTCAAAAAATAGTTTATTTTAGTTGATTGAAAGTTTTTTTTGTAGATTGAAAAAACTTCTTGACCATGTTTAATTTTTTGTATTTTTGCGCCCGTAAATTTTGAGTTATATTAACTTTGTAACTCATTGAAAAAATAGTAGTTATGCTGAAAAATGAGCATCTGAAATATGCAATAATTGCGCCTTTTTTGTTGCTTTTTTTACTTTTTTCATCTCATTTTCTACCTGCCTTCGCTCAAAATTGCCCCTTTAAAGTGCAATTTTCTGTCATAGATGCCACCTGTTTCAACAATGGGAAAATCTGTTATAGCATTTTAGATGATGCCGACAACCCGATTGCCGACCTGTCGGGCACCGGACTCTCTTCCATCCGTGTTTATTATCGGGAAAGGGAGGAGGATTCGGCACGATACGCGGGAAACTACTATTACGGTGGGGTGGACACGCTCATGTTGGATTATGGAAAATACTTTTTCGGGATGGAAGCGCTTTGCGACGATGGAATGGGGGGATATGTCAAAGTGGATACCCAGGCAGTATTGACCATCCATACTTCATATACCGTACCAACAATTTCCGCCATCTACACGACCGCTCAGACGGAGGATGAGTTCGGATTGCACCCCTCTTTGTCGTGCTTCCCCACTGGCCGCGTTCAGCTGATTATTAACAATGGCCGTCTGCCCTACAACCTTAACGTTGTCAGTCACTCCGACCCGTCCGACACGTTGCGTACTGTCGTGTTCGATGCCCCGCAATACAGCGGTACGGACCCCTTCAGGTATGATTTTAAGGATTATTACACATTCGATGACCTGCCAGGTGGTGTATGGGATTTCTCCCTTACAGACGGTTGCGGATACGGCCTTCCCCAAATACAACAAACCGTGGAGGTGGTGTCGGTGCCGCTGCTGGATTCCATCGGCGTGTTCGCCTCTTCTGGCAATCCGCTTGACAGTAATGTTATTAAAATCAACGCCTTAATCAATCCTTACCTGGACTATTATGTTCAACCGCTGCATCCTTATATGCAGTACAGGTTCTCATACGATGGCCACCCCGTTGGGGATTGGAAACCCTTTCCTCCGACCTCTTCCTCCAAAACAATCCTTTATGACACTATTACTGAATTCCATCGCTATTGCGACTCGTATGGGAAGGAAATGCGTTTGGACTATCATTTTTCATTACCGGGATGCATTGATACCATGGTGAGCCGAACATGGTCTTACCACCTTCCAGATGCGGCTTCCTTCAGGACCAATCACACAGAAAGAACGGACTCTGTTGTAAGCGCTGATGACTGCGACAGGAGTGTTCATACCCATACCGATGAGCACACCATTCGCTATAGCTCTTATCAGCCTTCGTACGTTAATAATGCGGAAGACCATGCGGTTTACAGATACCATTACACTCATCCGCTCACGTGGATATATATAGACCCGCTTACCGACAATATCATCAAAAAGGACACGGTTGCTAAAATTGATGATGCCAGCCGACTCAAATTGTCGGATATGACAGCTTACTATTCGGAACAACCGCCCTTTTCACATAGTGTTGAGCGGAAGTTGGTGGATGGCCATGGATGCGTGCTGTTTGACCGGACGGATGTGCTGACCTACGATGTGAACGTCAGCACCACACAGCCCTCCTGGAATTTCCATGCGGATGGCAATGACCATTGTTGTGCGGTGCTCCGTAGCATTCGGGTGAACGAAAGCAACAGCACTGGTGCGAATGCAGACGGGACGGTGGTCCGTTTGGTAGAAAGTCCATATAACAATCGCTACAATTTTGTGGCCACATACGATGCCACATCTCAAGATTGGCAGGTGGTGAAAAGCCATTTCGGGAACACGCTCATCGTGGCGGGCGACCCCTCTGGACACGCACTGACCATTCAGGATTACTGCCTCCCTTCAGGTCCTTATCAGTTCGAGATTATCACCCCGTGCGACTCATTCAACCTGCGTAGAAATGTCTCCTTTGCCGATGTGTATAGTGTGGAATTGTCGGAAATGCCAGAATATACTGTGGAACAGGCTTGTACCGACCAGCTGATTACTTATACGCAGGGAGCATTCGCTCGTGTCAGCCACAATACATCGCCCTCTACTGGCTTGGATATCGCGCCCGTCTCCACCGTATTGAATCCAAGGTTTCAGGTGGTGGAAGGCCCTGTGGGCGGTTATGACATTCGCGAATACCACTTGGGAGAACCTATCCGTATCGCCGTACCGGGTGTATATGTGGTGCGCATATACCCGGAAAACGAATCCTCGTTATGTGAGCCGACTGAGCTGTTCGATACGATACAGTATGCAGGTGGTACAGTGCAGTTTGAATATCTCGTCGCCTATGTGTGTGACTCCAATTCCACCACAGGTAGTGTCTGTGTGAAAGGAACAAACGGGACATTGCCATATACCTATTCTTTGTTTAGCGAAGCCGATCGGCAGGGGACCCTCTTGGGTACGAACTCCGACGGCCGTTTCCCGAGCGTTCCCATGGTCTCCGGTCATTCCTATTCTTGTCTGATTACCGATGCGTGTGGCGCATTCTTCCATGTGAATTTCTATCCCTACACGCTGGCTGACCTGCAAAAGACCTGGTTTGACGGAGGGTTGAGGGTCACCACCACCTGTGAGGGCTCCACCGTTCAGGTTCATGCCTTGCAAGTAGCCAATATCTTCAATTACGAATGGGTGGGCCCCGACGGTTTTCATTCCACTTCGCCTGATCCCAATATCTTCATCGCTCATGGCGCTTCCGATGGCTGGTATAAGGTGGATATTACGCAAACGGGCTGTCAAGATCATATTTTTGATAGTATTTATCTGAATGTCACCCGTGCCCCATGGGTCACCACTTCGGGTGGCGGCACTTTCTGCGCCGGAAGCGACGTTGAGGTTACTTTTACTCCCGACAACGAAGCACATAGTGGTGAAATACAGCTGGTTATGACTTTTGAGAATGGAACAGATGTTGAGACGCGCACATACAGCGGAGAGGCAGGAGTGCCCATTACGGATACATACTCCACCACCACGCCGGCGAAGATCTATCCTTCCCATATTGCCGAACCCGGCGGTTGCGACTATACCTCAGCCGATCCCGGAGATACCCTGTATGTGAATGTGCTCACCAATATGGTGGAGGGGTGCCAGCTGCTGACTCGTTACGATACGGTCTGCTATGAGTACGATGCCCAATTGTGGGCGCGCTCCACCGTGGAACCTCCCTACACCCTCAATTGGTATGGCGATTACAATCTCACCCAATTGTTGAAGTCGGAGGTCATCACCGATGCCGGATGGTCAGTGATCGATACATCAGAAATCCGCCAGAGAACCATTCTCTATACCAGCGTCATCAAAGAGGGTTACTGTCCCAGAATCAACGGCTTGGCCAACATGACGATGAACCTTTCGGATGGCACTACTGTTGTGGGCTGTAATGAGGTGTACCGTGTGTATGATTCCGGCGGCGAGCTGGGGAATTTCGCTCCGCGTGAAGACATTTTCCATACATTCACCAGCACAGACGGGAAGCCCATCACTATTCTTTTTGAGGAACTCAACCTCTCCACCACGTCCCATCTGTATGTCTTTTCTGGTCACGATCTTGATCCGGATTCCATGTTGAATGCTTTTTCTATGCATAGCGCCATTCCCGATCTTATTACCTCCAATGGAAATGAGCTTTCGATCTATTTTACATCGGGTATGAGTGCTGGAGCTGGTTGGAGCGCCATCGTTCAGCACGAACCGGGCATCGCTATCGCTGATGTGTATGAGAAGAACCATGTTACGCTTTACGATGAAGTCTGCCAAAGTCATTCTCTGCCTTATGACGACCTCTACCACATCACTCCCGATGTGGCCTCTCAAAGCGAGCTCAATGAGGCCGTTAAGAAAGCTGGAACATACATCTTTAACCATAATTTTGTGGGTGCTGCAGCCAATGGTTGCGACTCTGTCGTGACCTTCATTCTGACTGTGAATTCACCGCCACACCATGATACCACGGTGGTGACTTCTAATTTTGAATTGAATGGCAATCCCTATATATGGAAGGGGCACGCCTACGACACTACCGGCCGTTATTCTGAGATCATCCACACCGCCAATGGCTGTGATAGTCTGGATATTATCAACCTGATCATCCTGATTATTGACACGACAGACAATGAAATCTGCCGTGGTGAAACGACCACGATGGGCGTGATGGTGACCACACCCAAGCTCACCTGGCAAGAGAATGAAATCCCTGCTGTGATGGCCCCCGGCGACGTGCTGTGCAGCGATGGCTCAGTGATACGGGTTGACTCGTTCCTCCGCTCCGACAAAGTTCCCATCGGAGTGGTATATTACGTTGACTATACGGGGCAACATGGCAAGGCCGTGGCCTTGGTGGATGCCCCCACCACCGTGAAATGGGCCAGAAAAGGAACCTCCACCAACCCGAGCGACTTTGTCTATAGGTCGATACACAGCAAGCAGAGACTTCCGTATCAAAGAGATGCTTTGTTTGATTTGGATGGCATCGGCAATACGCTGGCAATCAAGCAGTATGCTGAGATGGCAGAAGGGGAGAACTTTGCGGAGAATGCGCCGGCAGCATACTTCTGTTTCTACTATGACCCTGTGATACAGAATGTTGAGCCGTCGGAAGCCAGAGGGTGGTACTTGCCAGCCATGGGCGAGTTGAACCTTGTGTTTGGCAATCGGGCGCAGGTGAATAAGTCCTTAAGCCGCTTAAGTGCATACGGTGCCACTACTTTGAGCACATTGACCTATTACTACCTCTCCTCTTCCGAAAAAGATGACAATACGTGTTGGCATCTGGACTACTCAGGGCATTTTTCTCCCAATAACAAACAAGATTTGCACCATGTGCGTCCTTCCATCGATTTTTAATCAGTATTGCATGATATATGAGAAAGAATAAGGCAATGAATTCATTGAAAAAATTTTTCCAGATATGGGTAATACTGGCCGTTGTGACTGCATCCCCATTTCTGGCATTGGCACAGATATATCAAATTGGTGATGTGTATGAGTTCCCCGACGGTTCGAAAGGCGTGATCTGCTATGTCAACCCCGACAATCCGGTGGAGGGTTGGGCGGTTGCATTGAATGATATTGGCTGGGTGAGCAATAGCAACAACAAGTCTTATTTTCTGTTGGACGAAGGCGCCACCATTCCATCCGAAATAGAAAACCATGCGTATGAGTTTGTGGCGCGATACGGTATTTCAGAATGGTCGTACGAGGGGAAGAAAAACACCCGTATTTTGCTGGAATCAGGCCATTCACCCGCTGCCGAGGCCGTGGATTTCTACAATGGTTGGTACATTCCGGACGCCATCCAGCTCCGACACATCTTCGGACTGATTCCTTTTATTGAAAGCTCCATCATTGCTGCGGGTGGGGATGCGAACGGTATGCGATGGATGTATGCGTATAATGGTTCTGACGGTCATGACTACTGGACCTCCACACGAACGGGCAACAACTTCCTCGTTGTCAGGGGAAGCCAGTATTTCTACGACCCCCGAAACCCCATCGACCATTCCAACCCTACTCGTACCAAAGTGCGCATCCGTGCGGTGCGCGACTTTGGCACAGACGCGTACGCCTACTGGCTCGACAACCCCAAAAGCGCCAGCATGACGGTGAGCCCCGATGTGAACACCTCGTATGATGCCTACGTGATTTTCAACAGCGACACCCTGAATGTCACCAGCTCGGCCTGGGTGTATGAACCGTATGACAAGGACACTTGTTATGAGACCGTGACCGCATCTGCACTTCCCTATACTTCGCAGGTCAATCCGATTTTTACGGGACTGGATATTTCCACCCCTCAGGCGGAACCCTATACTTATCGGGTTACACTGCAGTCGGTTCATGGGTGCGACAGTGTGATCACCTTGAAGCTCAAGGTGAATGCGGCGATTGTTGTTGAAATCAAGGATACTGTCTGTTCCAATGCTTTCCCGTATGCAATCGCCGATACTGTTTTTCAAGCGGGTACTGTCTCCGGAAACTATCAGATTCACTTAACGACCGCACAGGGCTTCGACAGCTTGGTTTCGTTGGATTTATATGTGATACCGCCGCTCCCCTCGGTGGCAACCTTTACCTGTCCGACCGACCTTGATGTGGTGCTGGCCTACGGGGACTGCGATACGCTGTTGAATATCGGCAATCCGGTTTTCGACTATCCTCCCGCTCTGGATGGTGTGGCCTATACGATTACCAACGATGCCCCGTCGGGTTACCTTTTTGAGGTCGGCAACACCGACATAACCTGGACGGTGGAGGATGAGTGCGGATTGTCCTTGGATTGTATGCAGCATGTGAATGTGGTTTATCCGCCCTGCGGCACCCCCTCCGATTCGGTCAGCGACTTCGATGGATTCCGCTATTCATCGGTGCGCATTGGATGCCAGTGCTGGACGGGAGAAAATGCGCGGAGCACCCATTATTCGGATGGAACCCCTGTCGCCAATTATTCCTATTACAATAATTTGGATTCTTTGGAGAATATTTATGGGAAGATGTACAGCTGGTATTCGGCAGTGCGGGTACCCGAGGGTGATAACAGCGCTGTGCCGGCCGACTCGATGGGGTACTTTGGTCCATACGTACAGGGAATCTGCCCTGAGGGGTGGGCCTTGCCGACGATGGAGGAATATATGATCATGTTGGCGGCTGCCGGCGGTACGGCCGAACAGATCAAGTCGGCAAGCTCGTTGTACTGGATGTCAGGATATGAGGGCACATCCCCCAACTCGGGTTTCAATGCACGCGGAGCAGGACGATACGATGCCGTTTATGGCCAGTATAAGGACCTGATGCTTTACACCAACTTTTGGACAGTGAACGATGGGGATTCGCCTATCAGTGCCATATCAGTTTATGTGCCTTATATTTGTGGAAATTTGGAAGCCGAACTCAATATCAAGAATATGGGGTTCAGCGTTCGTTGTTTGAGAAAACGGTAAGTTTCTTTTCTGGTTTTGGATTTTTTTTGTAATTTTGTCAGCCCAAATTATTTTGGCATAGAATTTATCAATTAAATCCATATTATATGAAAAGAATCCTTCTGACATCTTTTATCTTATTGTCTGTCATTGTTTTAAATGCACAGATTTTTAATGTTCAGGAAAACTCTTCCAACCGAGTGCGGGTGCATTGCACAGCGTCACCGATGGAGGTGACGAATGTTTCCACCCCTGCTGGCAACTTCTCCCGTCTTTCTATGCAAGGTGCTGCCCTTTCATCCGAAGTGGGACAGCCGCAGGTGCCAGTCGCAGTATCGCTGTTGGAGATTCCCCTTTGCAGCGGCGTGCATTGCGAGGTGCTTTCTTCGCATTTTACCGACTATCCTGCTGAGGAATTGGGCGTTACCGAACTCCTTTTCCCGGCTCAGCCCTCTTACGCCAAGTCGGTGGTAGGGGAGTTGCCTTTGATAAAGGATGCCGCCACATACCAGCGTGATGAGTTTTACCATCGCGATTTGGCAGTGGTTGAAAAGACGGGTATTTTGCGCAATATGAATATTGCCACCCTCTATTTCTCTCCCATTCAATACAACCCTGTCACCCGCACCATCCGTGTGTATGATGATGTGGAGATTTCGGTAGAGTTCGACAACCCCGACCTGCCGGCCACCTACGCGATGAAGTCGCTGCACGGCAACGCCTTCTTCAGCGGTCTCCAGCATCGTGTGCTCAACCCGATGCAGCCGCAAAACCGCGAGGAGGTCTATGAGCGTCCCGTCAAGATGCTCATCGTGGCTCACAGCATGTTCCGCGGTCAGCTTGACGGCTTCATTGCTTGGAAACAGCGCCAGGGTTTGGTGGTGGATGTCGCCTATACCGATGACCCGCAGGTGGGTACTACAACCACTTCCATCTCCAACTTTATCAAGTCATTATATACCTACGCGACCGATGACAATCCGGCACCTTCTTTTGTGCTGCTGGTAGGCGACGTGGCGCAGATCCCCGCCTTCTCTACCCATGTCTCTGGCGAGTCGCATGTCACTGACCTCTACTATTTCACCTGGACTGACGGCGACAATGTTCCTGACTGCTACTACGGACGTTTCTCGGCCCAGAATGCCAACCAACTGGCCAACATCCTTGATAAGACCCTCCAGTATGAGCAGTACACCATGCCAGACCCGTCGTACTTGGACGATGCTGTGCTGGTGGCTGGTACCGACGACAACTTCGGTCCTACCCATGCCAACGGACAGATCAATTATCTGGCGAACAACTATGTAAACAACGCTTTTGGCTACTCTAATGTGTATGTGCATTTGTACAACAGTTCCAGCCAGGCGGCTACCATCCGTGCGGAAATCGGTGCTGGTGTCGGTTATGCCAACTACACTGCACATTGCAGCCCCAGCGGCTGGGCTGATCCGGTATTCGAGACCAACCACATCCCGAGCATGAACAATGCCGACAAGTATGGTTTTATGGTGGGCAACTGCTGCCAGTCCAACCAATTTAATGATGATGAGTGCTTCGGTGAGGCTCTTCTGCGTGCTGAAAAGAAAGGCGCTGTGGGTTACATCGGCGGTAGTAACAGCACTTACTGGGGCGAAGACTACTACTGGTCAGTGGGTTATCGTGCCAACATCGTTTCTAATCCCACCTATGACGCCAATAACTTGGGTGCCTACGACCGTATGTTCCACACTCATGGCGAGCAGTTCAGCGACTGGGCTGTCACCGCAGGTTCTATCTTGATGGGCGGCAACCTGTCGGTGGAGGCCTCTCCTTCCGACAGCAAACTGTACTACTGGGAAATCTATCACCTGATGGGCGATCCGACGCTGCTGCCGTGGTTCACCAACCCCGACCCGATGCCGGTCTCTTGTGCCAGCGATATTGTAAGCAACGTTTCGTCGCTGACCTTGCAGGCGGTTCCCTATGCCTACGTTGCGCTTACCCAAAACGGCAGCGTGATTGGCGCCACAATGGCCGATGCTACCGGAATGGTCAACCTCACCTTCTCTCCGGTCAATACGCAAGATAGTTACGAGTTGGCCGCCACCGCACAGGGCTATCAACCTTATTTCCAAACTCTTAACGTGGTTGAGCCTACCGATGCCTATGTGGTGACCGTCAACCCGCATTTGGCCACCGCCAATGAACCTAACTACAATGCAACGGTGAGTATCAATGCTACCCTTCAGAATATCGGTATCGCCGACGCTTCCGACATCACTGCTACGCTGTCCACCACCTCATCCGCTGTCACCATCGTGGAAAATACCGCCACCCTCGCTTCGCTGGCTATGGAACAGCAGCAGTTGTTGAATAACGCTTTCTCGGTCTATATTCACGACGACATCGCCGACAACACCTTGGTGCCTTTCACCATCACCACCACTTTCAACAATAACCTTACCACCGAATGTAATTTCAACCTTTCGCTGAAAGCACCCATACTTTCAGGAGGTGGCGTGAGTGTCGCCGAGGTGGAGGGTAATGGAAATAATGCCACCAATCCTGGCGAGACGGTCGCCCTCCGCATCGCTACCCACAATGCCGGACATGCCCCCGCAGTTGATGTCTATTCGCATCTGACCTGCTTCTACGACCAAGTGACCATCGTGAATGAAGACCTTGCGCTTGGTAATGTCGATGCTATGGGAAATGCCGTTTCAGAGTTTACGGTTCAGGTCGGCGAAAATGTGCCCGAACCGTTTATCGTGCCTTTCCTTCACAATGTGTATGCGGGCGCATATTCCTATACCGATACGGTTTATCTCTTTGTGGGTGAATGTGTTGAAGATTTTGAAACGGGCGACTTCTCCAAATTCAACTGGACCAATAGCGCTCAGGCCTGGACGGTGGGCAATGGTGCCTATGAGGGAAGTTACTGCGCTATTTCAAAGAGCAATATGAGTTCAGGCAACAGTTGTACGCTGAGTCTGTCGGTTACCGCCGCCGCTCCCGATTCCATCTCCTACTACCGCAAATATACGGCAGGTAACAGTTGGTTCGGCTCAGATGCATTTACGTTCTATATCGACGATAATATGATGGAAACGGTTTCGTCCACCGAAAACTGGACCCGTGCCGCCTTCCCGATTTCCGCTGGCACCCATAATATTCGTTTCGTGTTTAAGCGCGAAGCATACGGCGGTAGTTCTTCCTCCGTCCGCATCGACTACATCAACTTCCCGATGAACGGCGACATGGCTCCGCTGGCAGTGGAAGAGGCACAACGCTCTCTCTTGAATGTCTATCCCGTGCCGGCCACCCAGCAGGTTACCATCGCTTTGCCTTCCTCCGACAAGGGTTATCAGCTGGTGCTGTTCGACATGAACGGTCGCCAGATTCAGCACCGCACCATCACGGGAGGCAGCAGCGAATATCAGCTTAACATCAATGATTTACGAAGCGGACTTTATCTCATCTCTTTATATAATGAAGATGGGGTTTGGACGGGCAAAATCGTTCGTGCTGCTGAATAATTTCTGAAAAGGCTGACGTATTTATTGAACCAAATTATGTAACGTAGAGACGTAGCGCGCTACGTCTCTACAGGAAACGTTAAATCCGAAATCCGAGACCTGAAATCATCATGAATATCGCAGTTTTAGAACCATTAGGCATTCCCGCCGAGGATTTGAAAAATCGTATCGTCAACCAGATCGGCGACGGACATCAACTGGTACTTTATCCTGACCGCAAGGAGGATGTGGAGATGCTGGTGGCGCGCAGTCAAGGCGCCGACACCGTGGTGCTTTCCAACATTCCCTACCGCCGCGAGGTGATGGAGCGTTGTCCCGACCTGAAACGTATCTGCGTGGCTTTCACCGGTATGGATCATATCGACTTAGAATATTGCGCCGACAGGGGTATTGAGGTGAAGAATTGTGCGGGCTACTCCACCATGGCCGTCGCCGACCTGGTGTTCGGACTGGTGCTGTCGCTGGCACGCAACATTCCCGCCTGCAATGTGGTGTGTCGCGAGCAGGGCACTAAGGCCGGACTCGTGGGCTTCGAACTGGCCGGCAAGAAGTTCGGCATCCTCGGACTCGGTGCCATCGGCAAGCGGGTGGCCGACATTGCCAACGCTTTCGGCTGTGAGGTGTATGCCCATACCCGCACCCCGAAACCCTATCCCGGCGTGACCTTGGTGACGAAGGATGAACTGTTTAGCACCTGCGACATTGTGTCGCTGCATACGCCGCTCAACAATGAAACGCGCGGACTGGTGGGACGACACGAGCTCCAACTGATGAAGCCTAACGCCCTGCTTATCAACACGGCACGGGGTGGGGTAGTGGATACCGATGCTCTGGTGGAGGTGTTGCGTGAAAAGAAAATCGCGGGTGCCGGTATCGATGTTTTCGACATGGAGCCGCCCATTCCCGCCGACTATCCGCTGGCACATCTGCCCAACACGGTGGTTACGCCCCACGTGGCTTTCGCTACTCTGCAGGCTTTCGAGAAACGCGCCGATATTATCGCAGCGAATTTGGCCGCTTGGCTGAAATAGTTCTTAATTCATAACGAATAGTTTATCATCATGCTTGTTCTGAAAATCATCCTTATTGTTGCCCTTATTGGGGGGCTCTTGGGATTCATCTTCTCGGGCTTCCGTGTGAAAGAATTCTTTACCGGCTTTTTTCAGACGGGATGGGGTTGTTTCCGTGCTATCTTGGGATTGATCGTCATCATTGCTTTTATTTTGCTCATTCTTCTTTTTGTACTTTAATAGAAAAACCATAATATGTTCCAGAAGGTTATCAGAGGATGTGTCAATGTGGTGCAGAAATATCTTCCTGAACCACTGATATTTGCGATTGTATTGACTTTGGTGGCGGCGATATTGGCTATGCCGATTTGCCATCAGTCGCCCTTGGAGGTGATTGAGCACTGGGGCGATGGCGTATGGGGATTGCTGGCCTTCTCGATGCAGATGGCACTGGTGCTGGTGTGCGGTTCCGCCCTCGCAGCGGCCCCTGCCGTGAAGCGTGTGATCTACTATCTGGCCACGCTGCCCAAGAAGCCTGCTGGTGCCATCGCACTAGTCACCTTCGTATCGGCCATCGCATGCTGGCTGAACTGGGGCTTCGGCCTCATTGTGGGAGCCATCTTCGCAAGGGAGGTGGCACGCCGTCTCCGTGGGGTGGACTACCGTCTGCTGATCGCCTCTGCCTACAGCGGTTTCGTGGTGTGGCACGCCGGTCTCTCCGGCTCTATCCCGCTCACCATGTCCACTGCCGGCGAGTCGCTCAGCCGCGCCACCAACGGCATCCTTACAGATCCTATTCCCATCACGCATACCATTTTACATCCTATTAACCTCATCATGGTGGCGCTCACCATCGGAGCTATCGTGCTGGTCAACTCGCTCATGCACCCGCGCAACCCGATGATGGTGGTGGCGGTGGATCCCGCCCTGCTGCAGGATGATCCCGTCGCCGAAAAGGTCAAGCCCACCACACCGGCCGAGCGACTGGAGAACAGCCGCGTGCTGACGTGGATCATCACCGCGCTGGGACTTACCTACCTGGTGGTGCACATCGGCTTCCGAGGCGGCAGCTTCGACCTGAACGCCGTCATCATGCTTTTCCTGTTCGCCGGACTGCTGTTGCACAAGACGCCGTTGGCCTACGTGCGCGCTTTCGGCAAGGCAGCATCGGGGGCGAGCGGTATCCTGTTGCAGTTCCCGTTCTATGCGGGCATCATGGGTATCATAACGGGCGTTGGAGCCAGTGGCACCTGCCTGGGTACCGTGCTCAGCAATGCGTGCGTAAACGGTTCAGGTCCCATTACCTACCCGCTGCTGACCTTCCTGTGTGCTGCGCTGCTCAACCTGTTCGTTCCCTCGGGCGGCGGACACTGGGCCATCCAGGCCCCCATCATGTTCGGGGCAGGGGAGGTGCTGAACGTGGATCACGGTCTTACCGGTATCGCCATCGCTTGGGGCGACGCATGGACCAACCTCATCCAGCCCTTCTGGGCACTGCCGGCATTGGCCATCGCCAAACTGCAGGCCAAAGACATCATGGGCTACTGCCTCATCGACCTCATCGTGTCGGGTATCATCATCGTAGGCGGACTGTTGGTGTGGTCGGTGGTGTGAGGGAATGGAAAATGGAAAAATGAAAATTAATATAATTGAAAAAGATTGTTTGTTTGATGACGATGGCCCTGATGGGCGTTGTGGCATTTGCCCAAACTGTCACTCTCACCTTTACGGGACGGGATGCGGCGGAACATTGGATTCAGTTGAACCGTGTTGTCATCACCAACCTGACCAAAAGCTGGCAGGAAACCATCTATTGGCCCGACACCACGCTGACGATGCAGAACGGAACCGGCATTGACGAATCCGTTGCCAACGGCAGTTTCGCCCTGTCGCAAAACAACCCGAACCCGTTCACTGGCACCACCGACGTGAACCTGACGGTGGCGGATGCGGGCGCGGTGACATTGGAAATTGTGGACGGGAATGGCAAAACCGTGGGGACGCACCGCGTGCGTCCGGAATTTGGCACCCACCAATAATTCGCAGCGGTACAGCATACCATTCCGACGGTTACCACGAATCCTGTAACGAATATCGGCGCCACCTCCGCCACGGTTGGAGGAATAGTGACCTCTGATGGAGGCGAAAACGTATTCGACCGAGGGGACCACCTCTATGCCGACCCTATCAGACAACTGTATCCATATCGGACAAGGCACTGGCTCATTTTCAGATATAGTAGATGGTCTATCGGAAGAAACCACCTACTATGTGCGGGCGTATGCCATCAATAGCATTGGGGTGGCGTATGGCCAAGAGGAGAATTTCACCACCATTAGCCCTTCCACATTTATTTGTGGTACAAGTACCATAATTGATATTGACGGGAATACATATAATACAGTACAAATAGGCAATCAATGCTGGAAGAGAGAAAATTTGCGAACTAGTTTGTCTAATAGCAAAAATCAAGGATTATCTGTTCGTTGTATAAAAGACTAATGGTTATTCCGCCGGCCTGCGGTCGGCGGAATGGTGCGGGTGCCCAAGGTAAAGGGTTGGGTTGCCCCCACCATTCCGTTGCAAGCGCAGCGCAGCAACGGAATCTTGCGGACATCTGCGTATTTCGCGGATTCAAGCACCTGATGGCGGTCAATAGTCGCGTCTCCTCGAAACGCGTGATAAACGTGGTGCGGCTTCGGTTCGCAAAGCGCATTTCTTTTCGTCTATTTTCTTTGAGCGCAACCAAAGAAAATAGACAACAAACCGAAAAATAACAATCCACGAGAATAGATGTGCTATTGTTGATGTAACTCAATTCGCATTTTTTTTCAAAAATTATTGAACAATAGTTTTTTATAAAGAAAAAAGTTGTATTTTTGCACTCCATTTCCGAGAGGCTCCGGGAATGGAGTTTTTTAGTAGTAAACCTCAATGTATCACCTTTTTAACCTATCCTTTTAAGGATAAAAAATTTTTAGTAAATGGCAGAAGAAATTATTAACAATCCGGAAGAAACCGTAGCCGAGAACCAGCCCGTAGAGGCAGCACCGGCCGTTGAAGCAACTCCCGCAGTGGAAGAAGCTCCCGTAGCAGAAGAGACTCCCGTAGTAGAAGAAGCTCCCGCAGCTGAGGCTTCCGCCGCAGAAGCCGCCGAACTTCCGGAAACTCCCAAAGCCCCCAGAAAACCCCGTGAGATCGAGAACGCTTACGGCGAAATCATGGCCAACTTCGACTGGAACGCCCTCGAGAAGAAAGGTCAGAAGTACAACGCCGACGAGCGCAAGAACTTGGAAGACCTCTACACCAAGTCCTTCAAGTCCATCGACGAGCAGGCTGTGATCATGGGTACCGTCGTCTCCATCAACCAGCGCGAAGTGGTGGTCAACATCGGCTTCAAATCCGACGGTGTCATCTCCGCTTCCGAACTCCGCTACAACCCCGACCTGAAAGTCGGCGATGAAATCGAAGTTTATGTGGAGAGCCAGGAAGACGCTACCGGTCAGCTCATCCTTTCTCACAAGAAAGCACGCCTCCTCAAATCTTGGCTGCGTGTCAACGAGGCTTACGAGAAAGAAGAAATCATCACCGGTTATGTCAAGTGCAGAACCAAGGGCGGTCTCATCGTGGACGTCTTCGGTATCGAGGCCTTCCTCCCCGGCTCACAAATTGACGTTAAGCCCATCCGCGACTATGACGTGTTTGTTGACAAGACCATGGACTTCAAGGTGGTGAAAATCAACCAGGAGTTCAAGAATGTCGTGGTTTCCCACAAGGCACTCATCGAGTCCGAACTCGAAGCCCAGAAGGCAGAGATCATCTCCCGCCTCGAAAAGGGCCAGGTGCTCGAAGGTACCGTCAAGAACATCACCACCTACGGTGTGTTCATCGACCTCGGCGGCGTGGACGGTCTTATCCACATCACCGACCTCTCTTGGGGCCGCATCATCCACCCCGAAGAGATCGTGCAGCTCGACCAGAAGATCAACGTGGTTATCCTCGACTTCGACGAGAACAAGAAACGTATCGCCCTCGGTCTCAAGCAGCTCACTCCTCATCCGTGGGACGCTCTCGACCCGAATCTCAAAGTCGGCGACAAAGTTCATGGCAAGGTGGTCGTGGTCAACGACTATGGCGCCTTCCTCGAAATCATGCCCGGCGTGGAAGGTCTTATCCACGTTTCCGAAATGTCATGGTCACAGCACCTGCGCACCGCTCACGACTTCCTCAAAGTCGGTGACGAAATCGACGCCGTGCTGCTCACCCTCGACAAAGAAGAGAGAAAGATGTCTCTCGGTATCAAACAGCTTATCCCCGATCCGTGGGCTAACATCACCGAGAAATATCCCGTCGGTTCGAAGCACACCGCTATCGTCCGCAACTTCACCAACTTCGGCATCTTCGTCGAACTCGAAGAGGGTGTTGATGGCCTCATCCACATCTCCGACCTCTCCTGGTCGAAGAAGATCAAACACCCCGCCGAATTCACCAAGACCGGTGAGAAAATTGACGTGGTGGTGCTCGAAGTCGATGTCGAGAACAGACGTCTCAGCCTCGGTCACAAACAGCTCGAGGAGAATCCTTGGGATGTTTATGAAACCGTATTCACCGTCGGTTCCGAACACGAAGGTAAGGTGGTCAGCATGACCGACAAGGGTGCTGTCATCGCTCTTCCGTACGACATCGAAGGTTTCGCTTTCAACCGCAACCTCCTGAAGCAGGACAAGACCTACGCTAAGGTTGACGAAGTGCTGCCCTTCAAGGTTGTTGAATTCTCGAAAGAGGCCAAGAAGATCAACCTCTCCCACACCAGAACCTGGCAGCTCAACCAAGAGGAAGAGACCAAGGCTATGGAGGCTGAGGACAAGAAGCAGGCTAAGGAAATCAAGAAACTCAACGAAAGCGTTGAGAAAACTACCCTTGGTGACCTCGCCGCTCTCCAGGCTCTCAAAGAGAAACTTGGTAAGACCGAAGAGTAATCTTTGTAAGTATGAATATGAAATGCCTGCCGTGAGGCGGGCATTTCTTTTAAATGCCACCACCTATGCAACAAGTCACCCCCAAAAAAGCGCTCGGACAGCACTTCCTCATCGATGACGGAATTGCCCAACAGATTGTTGATAGCCTTCAGGCTCCGTATCCCAATGTGCTGGAAATCGGTCCCGGCATGGGTGTTCTGACCCGTTTCTTGTTGCAACGGCCTGGCATTGACTTCAGGGTAGTAGAGATTGACCGCGAGTCGGTGGCCTACCTTCAGCAGCATTTCCCCGAACTGCATGACCGTATTCTGGCCACCGATTTTCTGAAACTCCATCTCGAAGAACTCTATTCCCAACCCCTTAGCATTATTGGCAATTTCCCCTACAATATTTCTTCCCAAATTTTATTTAAAATATTGGAAAATAAGGATTTAGTATTGGAAACGGTGGGGATGTTCCAGAAAGAGGTGGCCGAGCGGGTGGCCTCCGCGCCAGGAAAAAAAATGTACGGCATCCTCAGCGTGCTGTTGCAGGCCTTCTTCGATATTGAATACCTCTTCACTGTTCATGAACACTCCTTCAACCCGCCGCCAAAGGTGAAATCCGCCGTCATCCGCATCACCCGCAACCCCGAAAAGCGACTGCATTGCGATGAAACTCTTTTCAAAAATGTGGTGAAAACCGCTTTCAACCAGCGGCGTAAGACGTTGCGCAACTCATTGAAATCCTTTGAGTTCACTCCTGATTTTAAGGAGAATGAGCTGCTATCGAAACGCCCTGAGCAGTTGTGCGTGGCCGAGTTTGAACAGATTTGCGAAAACATTGTGCGATGATTTACCATTATCAAGCCGGACTGGAGCAGTATGATGAGGCCAAAATGGCCGAATGTCTGTCGTGGTTTCCACAGGAACGGGTTGATAACATTTTGAAAATCAATCACCTGCAGGGTAGGAGAGAGAAGGTAGCGGCGTATGAACTCTTGGTGGAAATGATGCGCGAGAAGGGATGTTTGAAGCAATGGCCATTATTTCATTATGATGAAAATGGGAAGCCGCATTTGAGCAATTATCCCGACCTTCATTTTAATATAAGTCATTGCAAAAAGGCAGTGGCAGTGGCTTTGCACGATGCCGAGGTGGGAATTGATGTGGAGTGCCGCCGTGCTGTGAGTCAGGCGCTAATGGAACGCGTTTGTAATGCAGAAGAGTTGTCGTTGATTCGTTCTTCTGCTGATGCTGAACTGGAGTTCATACGCCTGTGGACACGCAAAGAGGCGTTGTTGAAATGCACGGGCGTGGGTATCCGCGAGGATTTGCGGAATATTCTTTCTTATTATTCTGATTATAAAATAATTACAGAATATATCGCTGAAATTGACGGTTATCTGTCAGTTTGTGTAAAATGATAGATATTTTTTTGTATTTTTGCCCCTAACTTATTTAAGCACAAAATAATTCATGGAGTATCGGATTCGGAAAGGTCTGGATTTGCACTTGGCAGGTGCGCCGCTCCCGATGGTGGATGCTTTGCCGCCGTCGGAATGTTGCTATATCCGTCCGACCGATTACCGGTGGCTCACCCCCAAAATGCTGGTACAGCCCGGCGACTCGGTGCAGGTGGGCACGCCGCTATTTGCCGACAAATCCGATGAACGCATTGTGTTTGTTTCACCAGTAGAAGGGACTGTATGTGAGATTGTCAGGGGTGAAAAGCGCGTGGTGGAGTGTATCATCCTGTCGGTGGACCGCAACCAGCCGACTATCCGTAAGGTGGATTTCAATCCGCCTACCACTCCTGAGGCTTTGCGTAACCTCTTGTTACAGTACGGCTTATGGCCTTCCATGCGGCAACGACCGTTTTCCATCATCGCCCGCCCCGACGACCATCCCAAGGCGCTTTTCATTCCGTGTTTCGACTCCGCCCCGCTCGCTCCTTCCTACAAGGTGCTGGTCAATGAGCATCGCGATGATCTGTTAGCGGGCCTGCGTGCCCTCCGACTTTTGGTGGGCGACAAAGTGCCTATCCATCTCTGTATGAGCCATAAAGAGGATAACCTCTTCTTGGAGTCGCTGCATGATGTGCAGTTGCAATATTTCACAGGGCCGCACCCCGCCGGAAACCTCGGTCCGCAAATCCACAGGATCTCTCCGCTCGACAAGGGCGACATTGTTTGGTATATCCAGCCGTGGAACGTGGCGCAGATAGGACGGCTCCTGTCGAAAGGTGAACTGACGTTTAACCGTATTTTTGCGCTGACAGGCCCGGCCATCCGCCATCCCCATTACTATTCCACTACGTTGGGTATGGATGTCAGCCGCTCTTTCGACCATAATCTGTCAGAAGAACATGCGCGCATCATCAGCGGTAATGTGCTTACGGGCGCCGATGTGGGCGACTATGTCACTCCCCGCTTCTATGATGCCCAGCTGACGTTGCTGCCGGAGGGTGGCGAGCGTGAGATATTGGGCTGGCTACGGCCGAATCTTCATAAATGGAGCTTCTCTCATACCTTCCTCGCCTGGCTGGTCAAGCACCACATTTTCAATTTCAACACCTCTCAGCATGGCGACCAGCGCAACTTCGTCATGACCGGTGTGTATGATAAAGTGTTCCCTTATCAGTCCATTCTTCCTTTGGAATTGTTGAAGGCATGTAAAACGCACAATTTTGAACTGATGGAGGATTTGGGTATCTATGAGGTTGATGATGAGGATTTTGCACTTTGTGAAGTGGTGTGTCCTTCCAAGATGCCATGTCAGGAAATTATTCGGGAGGGATTGCGTGAAATTTTGAACGAAAACCGTTGATGCCATGAAACTCTCCCAACTCAGCGACAAATTCAGCACCTATTTCGAGAAAGGCAAGCCGTTGCACTTCCTCTCTTCGTTGTATGATGCCATCGACAGCTTCTTCCTGACTCCCAAAACGGTGACGAAAAGCGGAAGCCATGTGCGCGATGCGGTGGATATGAAGCGCGTGATGATTACGGTGATGATAGCCCTGCTGCCGGCCCTTTGTTTTGGAATTTGGAATGTGGGAAGTCAGCACTACATCGCTTTAGGAGAAAGTGCAAGTTTTTGGAAATGTGTGGGATACGGGTTTTTGAAGTGGCTCCCGATGGTGATAGTGACCTACGTGTCAGGCCTCACTATCGAGGTGATTTTTGCCCAGCGGCGAGGACATCAGGTGGCGGAAGGTTTCTTTGTGACTGGCTTTTTGATCCCGATGATAATGCCGCCGGATGTGCCGTTATGGATGGTGGCCGTTGCCACTGCCTTCTCGGTCTTGTTTGCCAAAGAGGTTTTCGGCGGCACAGGCTACAACTTCTTGAACCCCGCTCTGGTGGCGCGAGCATTCGTCTTTTTCGCTTATCCGTCAGTAATTTCCGGCGATTCCGTATGGATTTCCGGCGCGCCCGATGCCGTCAGTGGTGCCACGCCTCTGGCTCTGGCTGCCAGCGGTGCGACCGGCCAGATGCCCTCGTTCATGGAGATGTTTGTCGGCACTGTCCCCGGTTGTATCGGCGAAACCTCCAAAATCGCTATCCTTATCGGTGCCCTCATCCTCCTGCTGACGCAAGTGGCCAGCTGGAAGATTATGCTGACGGCCATTTTCGGTGGCTGGGCGATGGCCGAAATCCTGTTCCATTGCGGCGTTACCCCGTTCTGTGGCTGGCAACATATCATCATGGGCGGCTTCCTCTTCGGTGCCGTCTTCATGGCTACCGATCCCGTCACGGCAGCGCACACTTCCGCTGGCAAGTATATCTTCGGACTTCTGGTGGGTATCCTGGCCATTGTCATCCGCGTGGCCAACCATGGGTATCCGGAAGGTATGATGCTCGCCATTCTGGTGATGAATGTGTTCGCCCCGCTGATTGACTATTGCGTGGTGCGGGTTACGGTGAAGAAAAGGAAAAAACGTCTTATGAAAAATCGAATTAACCTCTAAATTGGATACTGATGTTGGCTCGTAGTTTGTGCATAATGATTGCAGGAATGCTGATTTTGGCAGGATGTTCGTCAAAAAAAACTGCAGATACAGTTGATACTCTTGGACTTCCATACGAAGTGAAAGAGAGTTATTGGTCCACCTCATCGTTGTTGGACGAGGCTCCTTCTACTTTGAAAAGTTATCGTATCACCGCTTCCGACAACGACTTACAACTTCTGGTGGAACAGTACGATGAGTTGATGTTTACTTACGATGCGGCAGGCCTGTCTGACGATGCCCGCAAGTTCTGTGCGCACCACAAGTACCGTGTTGATTCACTGCGGCAGGTGCTACGTGGGGTTATCGCTGAAAATCTTGCTTCGGTGCGGCGCACTTTAGTGTATGAAAATGAGCTGCAATTTGATGACGAAATCGAATATGCTTTCTATGTGCCGAAGGGTACGATGATTTATGTGGATTATAAGGTGAGCACCCCCGCCAATGTGCGGCTGTACAATAAGGAAACTCATACCGCCCTGCGTGCCTGGAGCCGTAAACGGCAGATGACAGACAGCGTTTTGGTGAAGACCGATGGGGTTTACATTTGGAAGGTGAAAGCCAAAGGCGGACAATACCTGAACGTGGATATCACCAAAAACCTCACCACTATCGATGAGTTGGACAAGCACTACGAAGCAGAGGGACGGGAGAAGGAGGAGTAATCGCTGATTATCCCTTCATATACGGTCTTGTGACACTCTGCTCGCACGACAGCATTTCGCGGGGAGTGCCGCAGAACAGCAGTTCGCCGCCGGCCTCGCCACCTCCGGGTCCCAATTCAATAAGGTAGTCGGCCTGCTTGATGACATCTAAGCTGTGTTCAATGAGTATCAGTGTGTTGCCTGTGTCGGTCATCTCGTTGAACAACGCCAACAGCTTGCGCACATCGTCCAAGTGCAATCCGTCGGTGGGCTCGTCGATAATGAAGATTTCGCCCTTGCGATGCAGGTAGGAGGCCAGCTTGATGCGCTGCAACTCGCCGCCCGACAAGGTTGTCATGGCTTGGTTGAGATGCAGATAGCCCAATCCCACCTTGTTGAGTGCTTGCAGCTGGGGCTGGAACGACTCGCCCTCGAAAAACGCAATCGCCTCTTCCACCGTCATGTCCATCACCTCGGCGATATTCTTCCCTTTATATAAATATTGTAGCGTCTCCGCATTGTAGCGCGTGCCGCCGCACACGTCGCACACCGTCTCGATGGATTCCATGAAGGCCATGTCCGACACGATGACTCCCTTGCCCTCGCAGGCAGGACAGGCCCCCTTGGAGTTGAAGGAGAACTGCTGGATGTTGCTGTTGTTGGCTTTTGCGAAAAGTTTGCGGATGGTATCGGAAATGTTGAGGTAGGTGGCTGGGGTGGAACGCAGGTTGATGCCGATGTTCTTTTGTCCGATGAAGATGGTCTCTTTCGGGCATTGCTGCTGGAATACCTCCATCAGCGACGATTTGCCCGAGCCGGCCACACCCGCAATGACGGTCAGCACGCCCAACGGAATGTCCACCGACACGTGCTTCAGGTTGTGCAAGGTGGCATTTTCAATATGCTCGAACCCTTTCGGTGTGCGCACTTCCGACTTGATTTCCGTACTGCTGCGCAGCATCCGTCCAGTAATGGTGTCAGATTGTAAAAGTCCTTGATAATCACCTTCGTACATTACCTCTCCGCCGTGGCTTCCTGCTGCCGGTCCCATATCCACGATGTGTTCCGCCATGGCGATGATTTCACGGTGATGCTCCACAATGAGGATGGTGTTGCCGTGGTCGCGCAGGTGCTGCAACGATCGTTTGAGCCGAATAATGTCCTGCGGGTGCAACCCCACGCTCGGCTCATCCAGCACGTAGGCCATGTCGGTAAGGGCGGAGTTGATGTATTTGGCAATCTTGATACGCTGTGCCTCGCCGCCCGACAGCGTGCCGGTGCCGCGACTTAAGGAAAGATACCCTAACCCGATGTCGCACAGGGCTTGCAGCCGTTTCGCCAACTCGCGTTGGATATCCACCGCCAACGGATTGTCGATGGCCGAAATGAAGTTCATCACCTCCGAAATAGGCATGTCGTCCACCTCCGCGATGTTTTTTCCATTGATGCGACAGGATCGAATCTTTTCGTTCAGGCGCGTGCCGCCACAGTCGGGACAAGTGCCCATGGTGAGCATGGGGTTGATTGCTGCAGCATGCAGCAAACCCTCTTCCGAGTTGATGATGCTGCGGTACATACGTGGTACAAGTCCTTCATACTTAGCGGTTTTAGGCCAGTTGGAGGGCGGGTTTTTCAGTTTGATTTGGGGTGAATAAAGAAAAAGCTCGAGCTCTTCGGGCGAGTAGTCTTTGATTTTCTTGTCGAGGTCAAACAGACCGCTGTGGGCGTAGCGTATCCATCGCCACCCGCCTTTGCCAAAGGCGATGTAGTGGATGGTGTCCTCGTCGTTCAGCGACTTGTCGAAATCCACCAACTTGTGGATGTCTAACTCGCGGATCTCACCCAGACCGGCGCAGCGGGGACAGCTTCCGGCAGGATGGTTGAACGAGAACGAGTCGGAGTAGCCCACAAAGGGCTGTCCCACACGCGAAAACAGTAGACGAAGCAGCGGCTGTATGTCGGTATAGGTGCCGACGGTGGAACGGCTGTTGGAGGAGGGTTTCTTCTGGTCGATGACGATGGTGACGGGCATGTTTTCGATGCGCTCCACCTTCGGACGGCCGTATTTGGGAAGATATTGCTGGACGAAACTGGGGAAGGTCTCGTTGAGTTCGCGGCGGCTTTCCGCTGCGATGGTGTCCAAGCACAACGATGATTTCCCTGAACCGGAAACGCCTGTGAAGACGGTGATTTTCCGTTTCGGTATTTGCAGCGAGACCCTTTTGAGGTTGTTTTCGCTGGCGTGGATGATGTTAATCATTTATTCTTATTATTTTGAAATACAAGTATTTGTACTTGCCAAATACTGCTCAATCAAACGCTGTACGTATTTTCCAAAAACGTCGAACTCGATGTTGACCACAGTTCCGGGTTGGAAGTTGTGGAAGTTGGTGACTTTATGGGTATAGGGGATGATGGCCACGGAGAAATGGCCTGGCTCGGAATCCACCACCGTGAGGCTCACGCCATTCACCGAAATAGAACCCTTCGGCACGGTGATGTTGTTCTTGGCGGTATCGTAGCTGAAATAGTAACGCCAGCTGCCGTTGTCGTCCACCACCTTCTCGCAGGTGGCCGTCTGGTCCACATGGCCCTGCACGATATGACCGTCGAAGCGGCCGTCCATGCGCATGCTGCGCTCGAGGTTCACCTCATAACCTACAGTCCAGCTGCCGAGGTTGGTCTTCAGCATGGTCTCGTCCATGGCGGTCACCACATACTGCCGTTTCTCCTTGTCCACCTTGACCACGGTGAGGCAGCAGCCGTCGTGTGCCATGCTCTGATCGATGCTGAGTTCATCAGCAAAATCAACCTCTATTGTGAAATGATAGTTGCTGTTTTCTTTCTCTATCTTGACGATTTTCCCAGTTTTTTCTACGATTCCAGTAAACATAAGGTTTTGATTTTTAGATTAATGTGAATGAGCTGTTATGTAGGCTTTGAGTGCTTTCTTGTCGGAAGAGAAAGTGAGCAAGTTATAGGTGAGGTGGTAGTTGCTTTTGTCCACGCAGAAAGTATAGGCGTATTTCAGGAGGTCAAGTCTGTCCTTATCGAAAGTGAGGAGCTGTGTGAGGCGTACAATTTGGCTAGTAAGGATGGGGCGGGCGGAGACCACTTGTTTGGCCACCATCAGTTTGTCATTTTCAAATGATTGGTTTTCAACAGTTTGATAGGCAAGTGTAAATTCCATTTCTGTATAGACGTGGGGAGCGGGTGGAGCAGGAGGAGTGGGAGTAGTAGGAGGGGTGGGCGGGGTTGGGGGAGTGGGAACACCAGAACCGGGATGAGGAGGATTGTTGGGCGTGTTGGGATGATTTGGGTGGTTGGGATGATTTGGGAAATTGGGTCTTGTCTGTCCAATCTGACCATTGTAATTGTTGTTGCTGCTGTTGGCCAATTCGCCAGACTCTGGTGTGGAGAGGCGCACGACATCGCTGGCAGCTACTATCATCATGGCTTGTATGGTGCGGCGAGTCGGTTCGAATGTCCCCATCTTGTTCTGGTCGTAGTAGCTGATGGCAAAGTTGTTGTAGCCCGCCTGCAGTTTGAGAGTGGCCGACACGGTGTTGTATTCGGGATTGTTGAAGATGATCTCCACCTTGTAGGTGTGGTTGACATCAAGGTTGGTGATGGTGATGGTTTCTGCCGACTGTTCGTTGATGGAATAATCGTTAATGTTTACCCAAAAGTTCTCTTTTTGTGTGTTGGTGATGGAGAGGAAAGCGGATTGCTGAGCGCTCGTGATTAAAACGCACAAGGTGAAGGCAATGAAGGTGATAAAACGTTTCATGGTGATTATTTTTGATTAATAACGGTTTTCTGTAACATGGGTACGAACTTAAACTCACCGAACGTCTCGGTGTTGTATTCGTTTTCGCTGATTTTGGTGATGCGGAGCATCTGCTGTACGCCGTCGCCCACGGGGATCACCATGATGCCGCCCACTTTCAGCTGCTGGAAGAGGGCAGGGGGGACGTTGGGTGCGCCGCAGGTCACGATGATTTTGTCGAATGGCGCTTTGTCGGGAAGACCGGCGAAGCCGTCGCCGTAGTACATAAACACATTTTTGATTTTCAGTTGGTTATTCAGCAGGATGCGGGTCCGGCGGAAAAGATCCAACTGCCGCTCGATGCTGTGAACTTTAGCTCCCATGGCGGAAAGGATGGCCGCCTGAAAACCCGAGCCGGTGCCGATTTCCAGCACCTTCTCGTCGGGATGAATGTTCAGCAGTTGCGATTGGAAAGCCACGGTGATAGGCTGCGAGATGGTCTGGCCGCAGCCGATGGGCAGCGGCGTGTTCTCGTAGGCACGATTCAGCAAAACAGTATTGGGGATGAAGCGATGCCGCTCCACCACGTCAAAGGCGTTGAGTACATTCTCATCAGTGATACCTTGCTCGCGCAGCCACGCAATGAGTGACTTTTTCGCACCGAGGAGCATGAAGTCTGAAACTCCCATCCCTATTCAGCCAAAACTAACACGTGGTTGTCCAGTACTTCCACAATACCTCCCCGAATGTCGAAAAAGAGCGTCTGTTCCTGTGTGTCGGTCGCCTTCACCTTGCCCTCTTTGAGAGCGGCAATCAGCGGGGCGTGGTTGTTGAGCACCTCAAACAGACCGTCGAGTCCGGGAAGCTGCACCAATGAGACCTCCCCTTTGAACAATTCCTTGCCGGGGGTGATGATTTCGAGGTTCATAGTGCCGATTATTTTGCGTTAGCCAATTCTTTTTCACCTTTCTTGATGGCATCCTCGATGGTACCCACCAGGTTGAAGGCGGTTTCGGGCAAGTAGTCGAGCTCGCCGTCCAGAATCATGTTGAAGCCCTTGATGGTGTCGTCGATGCTGACGAACACACCCGGGAGACCGGTGAACTGCTCGGCCACGTGGAACGGCTGTGAGAGGAAGCGTTGCACACGACGTGCACGGTGTACCACCTTGCGGTCCTCTTCGGAAAGCTCTTCCATACCAAGGATGGCGATAATATCCTGGAGTTCGGCGTAGCGCTGCAGCACCATCTTCACGCGCTGTGCGGTGTTGTAGTGCTCGTCGCCGACGATGGCCGGGGTAAGGATTCTGGAAGTGGAATCCAGCGGGTCAACGGCGGGATAGATACCGAGCTCAGAGATCTTACGGCTCAACACGGTCTTGGCATCCAAGTGCGAGAAGGTCGTGGCGGGAGCCGGGTCAGTCAAGTCGTCTGCAGGCACGTAGATAGCCTGGATGGAGGTGATGGAGCCGCGCTTGGTAGAGGTGATACGCTCCTGCATAGCACCCATCTCGGTGGCCAGCGTCGGCTGGTAACCTACTGCGGAGGGCATACGTCCCAGCAAGGTGGACACCTCGGAACCGGCCTGCGTGAAACGGAAGATGTTATCGACAAAGAACAAGATGTCGCGGCCGCCGGAGGTCTCGTCGCCGTCACGGAAATATTCGGCCATCGTCAGACCGGAAAGGGCCACGCGGGCACGTGCTCCAGGGGGCTCATTCATCTGTCCGAAGACCATGGTGCACTGTGATTTGGCCAGCTCGTCGCGGTCAACCTTCGAAAGGTCCCAGCCGCCGGCTTCCATGCTCTTCTTGAACTCGTCGCCGTAACGGATAACGCCTGACTCGATCATCTCACGCAGCAAGTCGTTACCCTCACGGGTACGTTCACCCACACCGGCGAACACCGACATGCCAGAGTATTTCTTGGCGATGTTGTTGATCATCTCCATAATCAACACGGTCTTGCCCACACCAGCACCACCGAACAAACCAATCTTACCACCTTTGGCGTAAGGCTCAATCAAGTCCAAAACCTTGATACCGGTGAACAGCACCTCTTCGGAGGTGGAAAGGTTCTCGAAGGTCGGCGGGTCTTTGTGGATGTTGTTGCGCTTGTCGCACTTGACCTGCTCAATACCGTCGATGCACTCGCCGATCACGTTGAGCAGACGGCCGTTGACCTCGCCCGTGGGCATGGTGATCATGCTGCCGGTGGCCACCACCTCCATGCCGCGGCGCAAACCGTCGGTGGAGTCCATGGCGATACACCGCATAGTGTTTTCACCAATATCTTGCTGGCACTCAAGGACTAACTTCTCGCCGTTGTCCTTGGTGATTTCCAATGCATCATAAATGTTGGGTAGGGTTACGCCCTCGTCAAAACGAACGTCAATGACGGCGCCTACAATCTGGGAGATTTTTCCTTTGACTTGTTCTGCCATAGTGGTAATGTGTATTATATGAATATTGATGTGAATTCAAAAAGCGGCTGCAAATATACACATTTTTTATGGATTTTACTCCTTTTTGAAAATAATTATTTTCAACCCAATTTCACCCGAAACCGCCACGGCAGCTTCGCATCCTCGCCAGCATAGTCGATTCCTACTCGTGGACCGACAGACACCTCTTTATCGCTAAAATTTTTACCTCTATCTTCTAACCATAAAGTGTTACTATTGAGTAAAATGCCATTTTCTGTTAAAGTAATACCTAAAGCCTTGCAAACTTTGCCGGGGCCGTCGGTCAGCGAAGGACCGCTCTTGTTTTTTCCTGTCCGTTTCAGCATCAGCTCCTCGCCGTGGGTTGGCATGATGCCACGGATAAGTACGGCATCGGGAATGCCTTCTTGGTTGGAGACGAAGTTCAGCATACAGTGCATCCCGTAACAAAGGTAAACGTATGCCCTGCCGCCCTTGGCGTACATCATCTCGTTGCGCTTGGTGCGCCGCCCCCCAAAAGCGTGCGACCCTCGGTCGTTGAAACCCTTGTACGCCTCTGTCTCCGTGATGTAGCCTCCAGCCATCTGCCCGTCTATCTGCGTGAACACGTACTTGCCCAAGAGGTCGCGGGCCAGCCCCACCACATCATCATTCAAAAAATAATTGAGATTGATCATTTTCAATAAAAAAGGCAGATGGGATTGTGTCGCCGCATCTGCCTTGTTGTTAATGAATTAGTCGTTCTGTTTGGCCATGTAGCTGATCAGCTCCAGCACCTTGTTGGAGTAACCCCACTCGTTGTCGTACCAGGAGATGAGTTTCACAAAGTGGTCGTTGAGCATGATGCCAGCGTTGGCGTCGAAGATGGAGGTGTGCGGATCGCCCACAAAGTCGGAGCTCACCACGCTCTCTTCGGTGTAGCCCAAAATGCCCTTCAGCTCGTTCTCGGAAGCGCGCTTCATGGCAGCCTTGATCTCATCGTATGTGGTCGGACGCTCCAAGCGGCAGGTAAGGTCCACCACGGAAACGTCTAACGTGGGCACGCGGAACGACATGCCGGTGAGACGGCCCTTCAACGAGGGGATGACCTTGGTAACGGCCTTGGCGGCACCGGTGGTTGACGGGATGATGTTGCCGTTGGCGGCACGTCCGCCACGCCAGTCTTTCACCGACGGACCGTCCACTACCTTCTGGGTGGCCGTGGTGGCGTGTACGGTGGTCATCAGACCCTCCACCATACCGAAGTTCTCGTGAATCACCTTGACCAGCGGAGCCAGACAGTTGGTGGTGCAGGAGGCGTTCGAAACGATGTCCTCGCCCATGTATTCGGTGTTGTTCACACCCATCACAAACATCGGAGTGTCGTCTTTGGAGGGAGCCGACATCACCACGCGCTTGGCACCCGCCTGGATGTGTTTCTCCGCATTCTCGCGGGTCAGGAACAAACCGGTGGATTCCACCACGTATTCCACACCGACCTCGTCCCATTTCAGGTTGACGGGGTCTTTCTCAGCGGTGACGCGGATGGGACGGCCGTTCACCACGAGGTTGCCGTCTTCCACGGTGACAGTGCCGTTGAAACGTCCGTGTACAGAGTCATGCAGCAGCAGGTAGGCCATATAGTCAACTTGCAGCAAGTCGTTGATAGCCACCACTTCAAGGTCTTCATGTTCGATGGATGCACGCATCACGAGACGGCCGATACGACCGAATCCGTTGATACCGATTTTTACTTTTTTCATGTCTAAAAATTTTAAAATTTATTGATTAATGATTGTATATTGCAAATGTTTGAGTTGTACCAAGCGTACTCCGTAGTTCTCGAAGCCGTTGGCTTTGTCGCCGCGGCGGAATTTGAGTTTGCAGCAGAGCGGGGTGAAATCTTTGGGGATGTGGAAGTTGTTGATAATGAGTTCGCAGAAGAAATAGGTGGCGTCGTACCCTTGGTAGGCAAAGTTCTTCACGGTAGGGAGCGTGCTGTACGTGCGCACGTACTTGTCGCAGAACACCTGCGCATCCTCGCCCTGATCGTCGGCAAAGAAACCCGAGAGGAAGTAAAGGTCGAAGGGGCTGAGGGTTCTGAGGTCGAAGCCGTTGTCGTTGAGCAGGCTTTCGGGCAGCACCCAGTGGAATTCGGGCATGCGGCTCCGGTTCACCAACATATTGGCTACCTGCGCGTAGGCGTTGGTGTGCGCGGGACAGGCGATGACTACATTGTCAGCATCCGATTTCAGATGGCTGGTGAAAGAACTCTCCTCGTCCACCACCGTGTAGGCGATGTCGTGTTCGTTGAAATAGCGTGTGTACTCCTCCGACTGGTGGTTGCCCCAGATGATGAAATGGGCATTCTCGAAATGCTCCACAAGGGCTGCGGCTTTGGCATCTGGATGTGGGAACATCTTGTAAACAAATGGGTTGCCCTCCACAATCTCGCTGTTGGGCGACATGGGGTTGACGACCGGGATACGCAGCTCTTTGGCGTGTGCCGCCACTATCGGGAACATTTTCTTCGTTACCGGCGCGATGATGAGTTGTGCGTTGCGGACATCCTCTTCCTCAAAAATGCGTTCAATCTTCACGCTGTCATCCCCGTTCACTTCGCGGGCGATGACCTTCAGGTTGTGACCTTTTTCGGACAACTCGTCCAAGGCGATTTGCGCACCACACCAAAATCCGATCACCGACTTGGCAAAGGTGCGGTCGATGTCTTTCGACTCCTTCATGTCCGCACTCTTCGACTGTTCAATGCCGGAACTATTGAGGGGGAGCAGATAGACCACTGTAATCTGCTGGGAATCAGTCTTGTACTGAGCCCATGCATAGGGTGTGAGGATGGCGATAAAAAGAAAGATGGTCAAAAATCTCTTCATGATGCGTGTTGTATTTCACTCAGGTCCACAGGGTGTTTCCAGCGGCGGTGGCTCCACAGCCAGTATTCGGGCTGCTGGCGTATCGTAGCCTCCAACAGTCGGGTGTATTTCTCCGTAATCTCCCCGTCGGCGGTCTCCTGCGGATTATCTGTAATAATATGATTGACAATTTTATAACGACCGATTCTGGTTTTTATTATTTCATAATAAATGACCGGAATGTCATATTTTTTTGCGAAATGCTCCGCTCCGAAAATCATGCCGGAAGGCTGGTTCAGGAACATGGTTTTGTAGCTCCTCGACATGTTGTTGGGCGACTGGTCGCTGAGCATCATGTAGGCGCTGAGCTGGCGTTCGCGCTCGCGCAGCTCGAACAGTTCGCGCACATGGTCGGCAAACACCACCGTGGTGCCGTAGCGGGTGCGGGCGCGATTGATGAGCTTCTCGAAAGTCTTGTTGCTGTTGGCTTTCCCGACGCCCACCGCCAAATGACGATACTGGAGCGGGAGACTCAGAATCATCCATTCCCAGTCGTTGTAGTGGCTCGACATCAGGATGACGCTCTTGCCCTCGTCGTAGAATCGGTTCACCAGCTCGGGGTTCTCGCACCGGTAGCGACGCATCACCTGGTGGCGTGTCAGGGTGAGCATCTTCAGCATCTCGGCGGCAATCTGTGCCAGATGGCGGTAGTAGCGCCGGCCGATCTTCGCCCGCTCGCGCTCCGACAAATCTGGGAACGATTTCCGCAGGTTCTCGGCCACCACCTTCCGGCGGTAACGCACCACATAGTAGATGATGAGATAGAGCAGGTAGCCAATGCCGTACAGGATGAACAACGGCAGCACAGACAGCGGGTAGAAGATGAAGTAGAAGGCGAATCTCATGACTACAGGTTTTGAAAGAATTGGAGAAGGGTGGGGGAGATGAAGTCGCTGTTGGCGGTAACGGTCTCGCGGTTTTCGGGCGTGACGGCGCCGATGAACAGCGTGGGAATGCCAGCGGCGCGACCGAACTGCATGTCGCTCAAGCTGTCGCCCACCATCAGCGAGTGGTGCAGCTTGATGTCGGGGAAATCGCCGAGGGCTTGGTCAATCATGCCAATCTCGGGTTTCCGGCACCCGCAGCCGCTGCCGGCCACGTGGGGACAGAGGTAGATGGCATCGAAATGGAACCCATTGTCTGCCAACTGGGTACACATGTAACGGTGCACCTCTTCCACATCGGCCTGTGTGCAGATGCCTTTGCCGATGCACTGCTGGTTGGTGACAAGGATAAACCTCCGGAAATGCTGCTTGAGGTACGGGATGGAGTGCAAAAAATCCTCCCTGAGCACCAGTTCCGACGGATTTTTCACATAGTCGCCTACCAGCTGCACGTTCACCACACCGTCGCGGTCCAGAAACAGAGTGTCATTCAGAATATTGCCTTTCATCTTTTGCTAAAGCGCATTTTCACAAATCGGTTGCAAAGATACTAATAAAATGAAAATTGAAAGGTGAAAATTGAAAAGTTTTTGGGGATGATACGAGGTTGCGATACGGAGGCCGAGGCGCAGAGATGCGGAGTAAAATGTTTCACGCTACAAAACAATAACGGAAGCGATTATACGTTCATATTCAATATCGTGAAGCAGAATTTGATTTTGCAAATGAATTCAGCATTATAAAAATTAATATCATGAAAAAATCAATTGCGTTTCTCATTGTCCTTACTTGTTTGATGACTGCAAAAGCCCAAAACAGTGACTGTTCATTAGACGGCTGGCATTTAGGGGGACGTGTGGAGTGCAACATTGGCGAGGCGGCTTCGATGTCCACATCTCCTACGCATTACCCCGGCAAACCTTACGGAAATTACGTAAAATCCCTTCCCACAATGGGGTGGCTGGCTGGAATCGAAGCTTCTTACAATTTTGCCAAATATTTCGGAGTATCTTTCGGACTTGAATTTGGCACCTCTTCCAACATTCGGTATAAGGTGGATGGCTTGGAGTTGGACATGCATGAAATGGGCTACGATTTCCATATCCCCGTAAATTTCGAGATGCATATACCACTGAAAAACGACTGGTTCTTATTTAGCGCAGTCGGGCTTCGATTCTCTAACATCGCGGGTGGAATCGAAAAACTGTCTTGGGGCGATGATTTAAGTAGCAGTGTCAATAATATACAGGGCGACAGAATGACATTTCTTTCTCTTTCAAGAGAGGATCCTTACTGGCTTGCAGTAGATGCCAACTTGAAATTGGGCGCTATGTATCAGCTGCCTTACGGCGATGTTCTCCGCTTCGGGCTGGTGGCCAATTTTGCCCTCTGCAACAAATACTCTGGAGAATATAGCGTAAATGAGCAGAGGGGGGTGATGTACGATTTGGAAGTGGGATCCATTAGCTACCGTCATAACTGCTATGGTTTGGAGTTCGCATACATCCACTGCTTCAAGCCGAATGGGAAATAACCACTACCCTTTATTTTCGTTGGAAAACAAAAAAGCCGCTTTTCAGCGGCTCCATATTGCAATTTCTCTTTTTACGTTTGGGTGTCGGCCTATTTTACGAGGTCAACGATAGCTTTGAATGCCTCAGGATTGTTCATCGCGAGGTCGGCGAGGGCTTTGCGGTTAAGCTCGATGCCCTTCTTTGCTAAACTGCCCATGAAGGCGGAATAGGACATGCCATATTCGCGGACGCCCGCATTGATACGGGTAATCCATAAACTTCTGAATGCTCTTTTCTTTGCCTTACGGTCGCGATAAGCATATTGCTGTCCCTTTTCCCAGGTGTTTTTCGCAACTGTCCAGACATTTTTCCGTTTTCCAAAGTAACCTTTGGTACGGTTCAAAATCTTTTTTCTTCTTGCTTTGGAAGCAACGTGATTGACTGATCTTGACATTTGATGTTCTCCTTTCTTTAAGTCAGCGGTTTTATTCTAAAAACTCTTAATTTGCTGATGATAAAGTTAATAAATAATGTGAATTAGTAGCCCAACATGTGTTTGACCGTGTTCTCCATCGTTGAATCAACGAGGGCGCTGTAAGCCAAGTTACGTTTTCTTTTCTTGGACTTTTTGGTCAGAATGTGGCTGTGATAGGCGTGGTGTCTTTTCACCTTGCCGGTGCCGGTGAGAGAGAATCTCTTCTTAACGGCAGCTTTGGTTTTTACTTTTGGCATTTTCCAGTTTGTTTTTAAGTTAATGTATATGAGAAAATTGCAATTATTTCTTGATGGGGTTGATGACGATGAACATACGCTTGCCTTCCAGCTTGGGCATCTGTTCGGGCTTACCGAACTCCTCAACAGCCTGTGCGAATTTCAAAAGAATGAGCTCACCCTGGTCTTTATAAACGATGGAACGACCTTTGAAGAAGACGCCCACTTTCACCTTGCTGCCCTCTTTCAGGAAGCGGATGGCGTGGTTGGTCTTGAACTCGAAGTCGTGGTCATCGGTCTGGGGTCCGAGGCGGATTTCCTTCACCACCACCTTCACCGATTTGGCTTTCTGCTCTTTCTCTTTGCGTTTCTGCTCATAGAGGAACTTCTGGTAGTCCATGACCTTGCAAACCGGCGGTGCGGCTTGGGGAGAGATCTCCACCAGGTCAAGCTCCATGCGCTCTGCGATGGCCAAAGCCTCGCGCAATGAGACGATTTGCGGCTCCAAGCCGTCACCTACCACACGTACGGTGGGAGCGGTGATGTATTCGTTAATCTTGTGTGCAGCCTCCTTTTTTGGCGGCGCGCCCCTTCTGATGACGGGTCTGTTGAATTGTGTTGCGATAAGAAACCTCCTTTGTATTAAGTGTTTATAATTCTTTTTGCCTTTTTAAATTAAGCCTGCAAAATTACATAATTTTTCTTTATCACCATCTATTGTTAAAAAATTTTTTAAGTGTCTCTGTTTTCGGGATTTTCTTGTATTTTTGCAAAAATTTTTTTACGATGAATAAAAACGATAACTTGCAGAGTAAGAGGAGTTTCAATAAACAGCGTCCTGGTCGTTCCGGCGATTCCGACAGGGGAGATGCTCCCAAACGTCGCTCTTTCGACCGCCGTCGTGAGGGTGGAGATGCCGCTGAGGGCGATGAAGCCCGTGAGAAATCACCCCGCCGTTTCGACCGCAAACCTGCCGGTGGAGGCCGCTCCTTCAACAAGGACCGCTCTTTCTCGAAAGACCGCGACCGCAAGCCTTTCGGCGACCGCAAACGCTCGTTCTCTTCCGACCGCAAGCGCAGCCCCCGCACCGACGACGACCAGCCGCGCCGCCGCGATGTGACCGCTGAGTCCGAAATCCTTACCGAGATTGTCAACAAACGCCGCAGCGAAGGCCGCTATGCCCCGCAGAAGGTGAAAATCCGCTCACTGGAGTATGAGGATCAGATCGGTCCGGTGCGCCTCAACAAGTATATCGCTAACGCCGGCGTCTGCTCCCGCCGCGAAGCCGACACCCTCATCGCCGCCGGCGCCATCACCGTCAACGGTAAAGTCGTCACCGAGATGGGCTTCAAGGTGATGCCCACCGACGAGGTCCGCTTCGGCGACAAGGTGCTGCAGCGCGAGAAACCGGTCTATATCCTGCTCAACAAACCGAAGGACTATATCACCACCATGGAGGATGAGTTCAACCGCAAGCATGTCATGCAGCTCATCAAGGGCGCCTGCAAAGAACGCGTCTATCCCGTAGGCCGCCTCGACCGTATGACCACCGGCCTGCTGCTGTTCACCAACGATGGCGAGATGGCCAAGAAGCTCACACACCCCCGCAGCGGTGTCCGCAAAATTTATCATGTCTCCCTTGACAAGAATCTCAAACCATCTGATTTAGACAAGATTGCGCAGGGGCTTGACCTCGATGACGGCATCATTCAGGTGGATGAAATTGCCTACGTGGGCGACCGTAAAAACGAGGTGGGCGTCACGCTCCACTCCGGCCGTAACCGTATCGTGCGCCGCATCTTCGAGTCGCTCGACTACCAGGTGGAGAAACTCGACCGCGTGGTGTTTGCCGGTCTCACCAAGAAAGACCTTCCGCGTGGCAGCTGGCGTTTCCTTACGCAAGCTGAAGTCAATATTCTGAAAATGAGTATCAAAGGAGAAATCTAATTCTCCTTTTTTTATTCCACAATTTTTAAGGTAGCCTGCGCCTCAGGACCGCGCATCAGTTCGAAGTGCCACCACTCTGAGCGGATGGTCAGCATCCCATTGTCGGTCATGAGTTTGCGAAGCAATAAACGGTTGTCTAACTCCTGCTGACTGATCGCGCCGCTCCTCACCAGCGAGTCTTCGTGCGTGATGTGCGCCTCCACCCCGAACCAGTCGAACGGAGTGCCCATGGAGATGGGATCGCCACGTCCGTCCACGATGGTGATATCTACCGCTGCTCCGTAGTTGTGCAGTCCCTGTGCCTTGCGCGGGTCGGCCACATAATAGGTTGTGTTAGTGGCTTTTGCCACCTCCCACATGTCCCACTGCACGCTGAGCGGACGCGCCGCATCGTAAACCAGCAGACTGTAGTCGGGATGCTGTGCCTTGAGCTGCGCCTGCGCCCGCTTCAATATGTCGGCCACCACAGGCAGCATGAAAGCTTTGTGGATGTCTTTATATAATATAGTATGGGTGAAATTGTCGGGTGTGGAATAGACCAGATGAACCTGAATGGTCGGCTCGATTTCCTGAATATCCACCAACCCTAATGCTCGCATGGCCGCCTCAGTCTCGGTGTCGGGAGTGAGTGTGTCAGCTTTTGTAACTATTTGCTTTACAGTGTCTTTTTTTGAAATTGAATCTGGAGCAGGGAGCTTAGGATGTTTGCAGTTGGTGCAGCATAGAAGTGCGATAATGATGGGGAGGAAGGATAGGATTTTTTTCATATTATTGAATGGTTTAATAGATTGACGTTGTTGGAGTTTCGGTTTTGGAAGGGTAGGACTGGCGTACGAGTTTGCGGGTTGCGAAGGCCATGACCACTGCCGTTACCGCAGCGGCACAGAAGTCGGCTGCTGGCATCGACCACCACACTCCGTTGATGGACAACATTCGGGGAAGAAACCAGAGGAAAGGCAGCAGGAAGATGAGCTGCCGCAGGAGCGACAGGAAGATGGAGACCACGGCCTTGTTGATGGCTTGGAAAAAGGTGGAGGTCACAATCTGGAAGCCGACCACCAGCATGGCGGCGCAACTGATGCGCAGGGCAGAGATGGCAGCGCTAATCATCTGTGAATCATCGGTGAAGGCGTGGGCAATCTGCTCTGGGAAGCATTCGATAGCCAAGAAGAAGGTGGCGCAGATGATGGTCGCCCACAAAAGCGTGAGTCGGTAGGTCTTCATCACACGGTCGTTGTGGCGTGCCCCGTAGTTGAAGCCCACGATGGGCTGCATGCCATGGGTGAGCCCCAGCACCATGGTGACGACCAGTGACTGCAAGGCCGCGATGATACCGTAGGTGGCGATGGCGAAATTGCCGTATTGGTCTAATTGTCTGTTAATAAATACATTGATAAGCGATGCGCAGACGTGGATAATGAAAGGGGAGAGGCCGATGGCGAAAATGGCGAGCGCGGTTCTGAGGTGGATACGGATGAACTGTTTTTGGAAGTGGATGCGTGATTTCGACTGGCTAAAATGCGCCAGCACCCAGCACATGCCGATAAACTGCGAGATGACGGTTGCAGTGGCCGCCCCGCGCATTCCCCACTCGAAGGCGAAGATGAACAGCGGAGCAAGGATGAGGTTGCAGGCCACGGTGATGAGGATGGAGAACATGGCCTTGAAGGGGTAGCCGCTGGCGCGCATGATGCTGTTCAGCCCGAACAGGATGTGAGTGAACAGGTTGCCGGCAAGAATGATCTGGAGGAAGGCCCGTGCGTAGGGGAGGGTGACCTCATTGGCTCCAAACATCAGCAAGATAGGATTGAGGAAGAGAAGCATGATAACGGTGAAGGCAATGCTGATGATGATGTTGAGCAGCAAGGCGTTACCCAATATCAGCGTGGCTTTGTCGTTCTCTCGCTCACCGAGACGGATGGAGGTGAGCGCAGCGGCTCCGGCTCCCACGAGCGTGCCAAAAGCAGTGGCTAAGTTCATCACCGGCAGCGCGATGGTCATGCCGGCTAATCCCAATTCACCCACCGCATGACCGATGAAGATGCGGTCGATGATGTTGTAAACGGAAGTGGCCGAGGTGGCGATGATGGCGGGCAGCGCAAACACAAACAGCATTCTGCCGATACTACTCTGCTCCAGTTGTGTCGCTCGGTCGGTCATGGGAGTCGGTTAGAAAGTGTCACCGCGCAGCTCGCGGTAGCGTTTGCGCGAGTCGTTGGTGTAAAGACTGTCGGGATGCTCTTTCAACATCTTCTGATACAACTCCATCGCTTTGGCAGTATCTTTCAGATAATAGTCGTAGAGTTGCGCCATCAGGTAGGTGGCATCATCGGCCAATAGGTCGTACGAGTAGTTCGAAACAATCTTCCCTAACAGCTGTTCCGCTCCCAAATAGTCTTTCCGTTTGATGGCCAGTTTCGCCTTCTGGTAATACACGTCATCGGCGAGTTTCCCGTAGGGTGACACCATCAGCACGGAATCCAGCATTCTATCGGCTTCATCATCTTTGTTTTGGAAGATGAGGAAGTCGGCTTTGGCGTAGTAACGCAGCGGCTGGTTGGTCTGATTGGTGTCGGCAAAAAGTCCGATGTCTTCATCTGTTTCTTCCTCATTATCCGTAATGAGCAGTGAAAAGTACATAGCATCGTTGGCAATGAGTTTGGAGGTGGCGGCACGCAGCACGTCCAGCTGACTTTTCGCCCATTCAAACTCCCCGATATAGAAAGAGAGTTTCGCATTCTTGAATTTGGCATTCTGACCGATCACATCGTTGGGCAGGTCTTTATCCACTTGGGAATAATGGAGGGAGGCTTCCCACACATCACCCATATAAAGCTCAATATCAGCGAGATCAGTCTTGAAGAGTGCCTTCTCTTTGAGGTCGCGGGTGGAGTTGGCAATTGCTTGATTCAGAATCTTTTTCGCTTCTTCGGGCTGGTCGATATAGAAGGCTAAAAGGTGGGCATATTTGCGGGTCCAGTCGGCTGTACCCTGGTGCAGCCCGTACTCTTGCAACTGTTCGGCATATTCATCGGCGAGCCGTTGTGCCTCCGCCTTGTCGATAGGAGAGGTGGAGGAGAGTTTGTCGTACTTGACATCCAACAGCAGAAACTTGGCATCGGCGTAGTACTTGTTGTCAGGCCCTCTCTGGATGATATTTTCTAGTGCGGCGATGGACGCGTCGTATGCCTTGGCGCGGTTGGCGTCTTTGGCGAGGGCAAACACACGGTGGCCTTCCCCTTTCTGCTTGCGGTCTATCGCTTTGGCCAGCACCAAAGCATCATCGTAATTTTTATCTAACTCATACACCCACTGCAGAATGATTTCATAGCAAATATTCCCCGGCTCCTCCTGCGTTTTCTGTTGTAAAGTGTTGAGAACGATAGTGTATTTCTGCTTGTCCTCGTCGCTGGCGAGCAGGTTCTGGATGATCTTTTGCACCTCGGGCACTTTGCCCTGCACGTCATCGCTCACCAAGCGCAACGCCTCCTGCACCACCATGTCGGTACGGTTGGTCTGGATATACACATTCGACAGCTCGCTGACAAACAGCTGTTGGTTGTTAAGCAGCTTACGACCGCGCTCCAGTGTCGCAATAGCATAAGAGTATTGTTTTCGTGCCAGAAACGCGTTGTATAATTCCCTCACACTCTGTTCTTTTGCAGGAACTTCCTTAATGGCAGTGTTATATACCTGCTCCGCTTTCTCCATATCGCCCGAGCTCTCATAAATGAAGCCAAGGTCGATTTTGTAGCGTTGGGTGGTCGGGAATTTCTTTTGCTGTTTCTTCACCACCTTTTCCGCCTCTTTGAAATCGCCGAGTTGCAGAAGGGTTTGGTAATAATAATAGTAGATGTAGGAGTTAGGATTGGCGTTATATACCTTCTCAAACATGGGGGCTGCCTTTTCGAACTCTCCGTTCTGATAATACTGAATGCCCAACTGTTCCTCTTGGGAACGCTGGTTCTGTCCCATGGCGGTGCACAGGACAAGGGAGAGAAGAAGAAGGGTGAGCAGCCTTTTCATTAGTTGATGAGGTCGAAGCCAGTGAAGGGACGGAGCACTTCGGGCACGATGATGCCGTCAGGAGTCTGGTTGTTTTCGATGAGGGCGGCCATGATACGCGGGAGGGCGAGGGCACTTCCGTTGAGGGTGTGGGCGAGGCGCATCTTGCCGTTTGCATCCTTGAAACGCAGGTGCAGACGGTTGGCCTGATAGCTTTCGAAGTTAGATATGGAGCTGACTTCCAGCCATTTCTGTTGCGCTTCTGAGAAGACTTCCAAGTCGTAAGTGAGGGCTGATGTGAAGCTGATATCACCACCACAGAGGCGCAGCACGCGGAACGGAAGTCCGAGCTTTTGGAGCAGCGACATGCCGTACTGTTTCATCTGCTCCAAGGTCTCATACGATCTGTCAGGATGCTCAATCTGCACGATCTCCACTTTGTCGAATTGGTGCAGACGATTGAGGCCGCGCACATCTTTGCCATACGAACCGGCCTCGCGGCGGAAGCATGCCGAGTAGGCACAGTTCTTGATGGGGAAATCACTCTCTTTCAGAATGACGTCGCGGTAGATGTTGGTCACCGGCACTTCTGCTGTCGGGATGAGGTAGAAGTTGTCGAGGGTGGCATGATACATCTGGCCTTCCTTGTCGGGCAGCTGGCCAGTGGCGTAGGCGGAGGCCTCGTTCACCATGTACGGGGGCTGCACCTCTAAGTAGCCAGCTTCTGTGGCACTGTTCAGGAAGAAGTTGATGAGTGCGCGCTGCATCTTGGCACCTTTCCCTTTATAAACGGGAAAACCTGCGCCAGTAATCTTGCTGCCGAGGTCGAAGTCGATGATGTCGTACTTTTTCACCAATTCCCAATGAGGCAGACAGCCCTCGCCCAGCGGGGTGGCATCGCCTTCTTGATAAACAATCTCATTGTCTTCTGCACCTTTCCCGTTAGGCACTGAGGCGTGCGGCATGTTGGGCAGCAGCACCATCATCTCGTTGATTTTCTGACTTTTCTCATCCAACTCGGCTTGCAACTCTTTCTCTTGTGCCTTCAGCTCGGCGGTCTGTGCCTTCATCTGTTCTGCCTCTTCGCGGCGGCCTTCCTTGAACATCTGTCCGATGGATTTGGCAATCTTGCCCTGCTCCATCAGGTTGTTGTCAAGATTTTTCTTCATCTGGCGCAACTGCGTGTCAAGCTCGAGGATATTTTGGACCAATTCGGTGGCGTCGAAGTTTTTAACTTTCAGTCTTGTAATGACTTCTTCTGGATTTTCGCGTAATAATTGAATTTGTAACATGATGTGTAAATTTAGTGCAAATATACGACTTTATTTTGTAATCATTTTTTCGTCTTCTATCCCCATCACGGCGTTGCCGGCCTGATAGGGGGTGATTTCGCCTGCCTGCACCTTGGGAAGCTCGTTCTCGATGGCGGCTTGAACGTGGGGATTGTTGAAAAAGTTGTTGCGGATAGTGAACTCTATCCAGTCATAGAAAATCTTGACATTCTGCTCGTTGCGGTTCTTGGCGAAATAGCCGTTGCCTTTGGTGAGCACCTCAAACTCGGTGATGATGTCCCACACTTTGTTGATGTTGGTGTTCTCTAACGACGAGCAGGTGGTGACGGGCACGTTCCATCCGTTTTCGTTCTTGGGAAACAGGTGGAGGGCCGACTGGTATTTGGTTTTGGCCAGTTCGGCGGGTGTCACGTTGTCGCCGTCGGCCTTGTTGATGACGAGTGCGTCGGCCATCTCCATGATGCCGCGCTTGATGCCCTGCAGTTCATCGCCGGCACCGGCCAGCATGATGAGCAGGAAGAAATCGACCATCGATTTGACGACGGTTTCCGACTGTCCCACGCCTACGGTCTCCACGATGATGACGTCGAAGCCGGCGGCCTCGCACAGGATGATGGTCTCGCGGGTCTTGCGGGCCACGCCGCCGAGGGTGAGGCCTGAGGGGGAGGGGCGGATAAAGGCGTGCGGGTCGGTGGAGAGCTGCTCCATGCGCGTCTTGTCGCCCAAGATACTCCCTTTCGACCGCTCGCTGCTGGGGTCGATGGCCAGCACGGCGATGTTCTTGCCGATGGAGGTGAGGTGCGTGCCGAAGGCCTCGATGAAGGTGCTCTTGCCGGCCCCCGGTACGCCCGTGATGCCGATACGCAGCGAGTTGCCAGCGTAGGGCAGGCAGGCCTCTATGACCTGCTGCGCCACCTTCTGGTGGTCGGGATGGGTGCTCTCTATCAGCGTGATGGCACGGCTCAGAATGACACGGTCGCCCCGCCGGATGCCCGCCACATAATCCTCTACCGAGAGGTCGCGACGCCGCTTCCGCTGCAAGTGCGGGTTCACCTGAGCAGGCTGCTCTATGCCCTCGCGCTCGTGTAACGCACTGTCAAAGTTGATCTCTACCATGAGGTGGAACAGGATACGTTGCTGGCTACCACTTCGTTGCCGTTGACCTCAACGGTGTTGTCGTTTTCCATTCTGGCACAGTCGTTTGCATTCATGTCGGAACCGTCCCAGCTGTCGTAGCCGAGCAACTGGTCATTCTCGTCATAATATTTGCAGAGACAGTCGCTCTGTTCGCAGGAACTGAAAAGGGCCAGTGAGAAAACGGCCGCGCCAATGATGGTTAAAATCTTTTTCATTTTTTATGAAGTTTATGATTTCAAAAAATTAGTCTCTTGCACATTCTACTCTCAGGTTCACCAGTTCGACATCTCCAACGGGGAGGTCGGTGAGTTCGTCTATGGGGACAGATACCTCACGCGAGTCGTTCATCCCTTCACAATCTTCATCCGTCACATGCTTGTCATCCCACGTCTTGATGTCGTATAATTTGCCATCCCGATAGTATTTGCATACACAATCTTTATGACATGATGTCATTGATATACAAATAATTGATAAGATGATAAAGGTTAAAAAGAGTTTTTTCATACTTCAAAGAGTTTGAGGTGCAAAAGTAACAATAATCTTTTGATTATGTGCAGTCCTGCCTCTATTTTTTAGGCGTTTCAGAAATTTTTTGTATTTTTGCACTTTGTAAAATGAATAATATTGCTTTATGAAGAAAATTCTCCTACTCTTATTGCTTTGTATCCCGTTGATTGTTCCGGCGCAACAGCTGGTTTCTTATACCAACCGCGTCAGTAATGGCTATAATTTCTGGGTATATACTCCGTCAGGATATGACTCTACCGTGGCCGATAAGCCGATCGTGCTTTTTTTGCATGGACAGAGCCTCTGCGGCAGTGACCTGAACCGTGTGCGCCGGTATGGTACATTGGATGCGCTGAATATGGGTCGCCAGATTGATGCCGTGGTGGTGGCTCCGCAGAACCCCGGCGGCTCGTGGAACCCGCAGCGCATCATGAGTGTGCTGGAATGGGTTGAAGCACGTTATGCTGTGGATACCAACCGTTTGTATGTGTTAGGGATGAGTCTCGGCGGCTACGGCACTATCCATTTCGTGGCGGCCTATCCCGACAAGGTGGCGGCGGCAATGGCGCTGTGCGGCGGCAGCAACCTCTCCGACCACTGCTCGCTATGCCAAGTGCCCCTCTGGATCATGCACGGCACCGCCGACAAGGCGATCTCTTTCTCCCAATCCCAGAAAATTGTCAATGCGATGAAGGCCTGCGGAGACACCTCCCGCCTGCGTTTTACCAAACTGCCCGGACAAAGCCACAGCGCATTAGCCAAGATTTTCTACCTCGAGGAAACTTACCAATGGCTATTTGCCCACCGTCTCAATGACACCAACCGTCCGGTCAATAAAGAGGTGGACATCACCGTCGCCACGATGTCGAAGGCATACACCAATATCGACCGCTCCACCCAGCATTTCACGGTGTCGAATGGTAATGGAAATACCCCTGCTGCACAGACCGATACCACGGCACAGGCTACCAATGTTAATGTGCAAAATGCTAACAGTCAAACAACTGCACAACAGAATAACGCCCAGCACAACCGCAGTACATCTTCTCCACAGTATTACAAGGTGCGGAAGGGCGACACCCTTAGTTCCATCGCCCGCAAATACCATACCACTGTGAGTAAACTCTGCAAACTCAACAAAATTAAGGAGACGACCATCCTTCAGATCGGGCGCAAACTGCGGGTTAAGTAAGCATGAACTATATAGGTTCCAAAAACAGGATGACAGGCTTCCTCCTCGGCGCCATGCGCGATGTGGCGGGAGAGGATTGGTCTGACAAGGTTTTCTGTGACCTTTTCGCAGGTACTGGTGCGGTGGGAAATGCCGTCAAGCCTCTCGTGCGCAAGGTCATCGCCAACGATCTCGAAACGTATAGTTTTGTGCTCAACCGGCATTATATCGGAAATTGTAAACCATTGGCCGAGTGGAAATTCTGGCTTAGCGAACTCAATAACCTGCCACCCGTCAGCGATGGATTCATCTATCAAAATTATTGCCTTGGCAGCGGCAGCGGTCGTTGCTATTTCTCGGATGCCAACGGCATGAAAATCGATGCCATGCGGCGCGCCATAGGGGAGTGGTTGGACGAAAAAAGTATTTCGGAAGATATGTATTTCTTTCTGATTTGCAGTTTGTTGGAAGAGGCTGACCGACTCGCCAATACCGCCTCGGTTTATGGAGCCTTCCTGAAAAAGTTGAAGCCTATGGCGATGAAACCCTTGGTGATCACCCCCGCCAGCTTCGATTGCACCGACCAGCAAAACGAGGTCTATCAGGAGGATGCCAACGCCTTAATCCATCGTATAGAAGGCGATATTCTCTACCTTGATCCACCTTATAATGTGCGTCAATATGGCGCTAATTATCATATACTAAATACAATAGCTGACTATCAACCTTTTGTTCCTAAAGGGAAAACGGGTGTCGGACCTTATCAGCGTTCCCACTATTGCAGCCGCGTCAAGGTATTAGACACATTCGATGACCTGCTCAAAAATGCCCGTTTCCATTATGTTTTCCTTTCTTATAATAATGAAGGATTGCTTTCCCCCGAAACCATCCGACAAACTATGTCAAAATATGGTCGGTACGATCGTATTGAGGTGCGGAATCAGCGGTTCAAGGCCGATAGGGATGAAAACAGAAATCACCATGCCCACAACACTACTGAGTATTTGCATGTGATGGTGCGAAAATAGGATTTATACTGCAGCCTCCACCACCGCGCCGTCCACTTTCCGCAAGGCTTCTAACAGATTGTCGGCGTCGCGCTTTTGCACTATGAAACGGATGATGCAGTCGGTGTCGTATTGCTGGTCGGTGATTTTCACCGTTTCGCGCTTCAGCAGCTGCATCACCTTGTTCATCGACAGGGGAGGGAAGCGCAGCTGATAATCCTCCTCCACGAATTTCTCTACAATCGTATTGTTGTCCAGCGCGTCTTTCGCCGCGGTCTTATAGGCATTGATTAATCCGCTGACTCCCAGTTTGATACCGCCAAAATAGCGAATGACAATAATCAGCGTGTCGGTCAAATCTTTCGACAACAGCTGTCCGTGGATGGGCCGTCCTGCCGTGCCTGAAGGCTCGCCGTCGTCGTTCATGCGGTATGCATCCTTATTGGCCCCCAAGATGTAGGCATAACAGTGGTGGCGGGCATCGTAGTACTTTTTCTTCACGTCGGCCACATGCTGCTTCACCTCCTCCTCGGTGCGCACAGGGTAGGCGAGGGCGATGAAACGGCTGCCCTTCTCTTTGTAAAGCCCCTCTGACTCTTTTGCGATGGTGCGGTAGGTGTAATTGAACATGATTAACGGGGTTGAACAATGAGGTTGCCTGTGCCGATACTATAGCCTTCGCTGAAAAACAGGATGTTGCCTTCGCCGCCAGTGACGAAAACGGCCGGGAAATTGTTTCGGAAGTTATGGCCAGTGGCTTCGATGAAACTGTCAGTCCAGCGGTTGTCGATATCTTCTATCAGCTGTGACTGTGGGAGGTCCCAAGCCTCAAAGTGAAAGTCGGGAGCCAGTTTGTCGCTTGGCACCACAAAGAGGATGTTGTAGCCTTGTCTTTCAAACTCTCTTTTGAGCTGTGACATCTCTTTCAACAGGTGCTTGGTGGGCTCGCGGGTGGGGTCAATAAAACAGACAATCAGCTGTTTCACACCTGACAGTGATCGGATGCTACCTTCTGCGCCATCCACCGGCAACATGAGGTCTGGGTTGATGTGACCATAAGAACTTCCCTCTGGAACAAGGTTGAAATCCCTGAGGATGACCGTCTTGCTCACCGCCTTGTCAGCCGGAATGTTGAAGAATTCCAGTCGGGAGAGGACGGTGCCTTCGCTGTTGCGCACACCGGTGGAGAGCATGTAGTAGCCCGGCTCCACCTCCAATGTGAAGGGGAAGTTGGCCACCCGCGGGTCGTCCTCGTAGTCGTAAGTCACGAAGTCGCCGTTTTCAAAGCGGGCGAGCGTATAGTGCGTCCAGTAAGTGGGTTTAGTATCGCTATTCCCTTGATAATCAATCGTGAGCTTTTGAAAAGCCGTGTTCTCGTTTTTTTGTTGATCGGGGAAGTCGATGGGAATCCACTGGTTTTTCTCCCAGACATATTTCTGTCCAGTGGCATTGTCAAGATAGGCGGGAATGTCAAAGTAGCGGCAGGAAGCCACAAACATGATGTCGCGGGAGTGGCGGTCAGCGCGGCGCAGCTGATAGGCACCGATAGGAGAAATCGGGCAGTGGAAGTAGTTTCCTGCATCATCTACCACGATATTGTCTTGTATCCATTGCAAAATATCGTGGGCAGTGGGTGGTTCTGTTTGGAAAAAGTTGTCGGGCAGGAATGGGGTGGGAATTCCACCTCTCCAACAGGAAATCCTTTCATTGGAGATGCGCGGTGAGATGATACCTTTCAGATAAACATCGTAGGGATAGCCGCATTTTGGATTATAACTGGTGATATGACCAAGTTGAATTATATCGTAATCAACATCTCTTAAATCTTTTTCTGATAAAGAGTTAAGTAAATCAAACAAGGGAACGTCAGGACTATCCTTAAATTTGCGGATAATGTTAGTTATGTTCACATAGTTCCCTTCGCTCTTTTTGAGGAAATAGCCGGCCTGCTCTTCCGTCAGATTCGGTCCTGATAGTCCTATACCGTCCTTCTCTGTCTTAAAAGTGGAGATGTAGGCGTTGCGGACGGAGTCCTCATATTGCAGCCGTCGGGCGTTGGCCGCGGCCTTCTCGGGCGAAACGGTCTTCACCTCCTTTTTACCCGCCGGTGGCACGATGGTAAGTTCCTCCACGTATTCCTCGCCCGCTTTTCGGTTCAGTGCAACGGTGAGCTGGGTGGTCTGCCGTACATCTATCTTCTGGTAACCATACTCGTTGCCGTTGGTGGCCCATATCAGCAGGTCGCCCAATCCGGTGGTCACCGAGGCATGACCTTCCGCATCGGTCTTGGATGTCGCAATCGGGTAATATTCAGAGTAATTGTACAATTTGAACTTGACCGTCGCACCCTCCACAGGTTTTCCGTTTGGGTCGGTCACGGTAATGGTGATCTTCTTGGTTTCGGTGTAGTTGGGCAGCATGTTCACCCGCGAGAAGAGGTCGGTACGGAGGTTGACCTCTTCGCTGCCGTAGTATTTGCCGAAGCAGTTGGAGTGTACCATCATGGTGCGGGTGGCCGGAGCGGCAAACCAGCCCATGTCGAGTTCGGGGTCGGGCTCGCAGGCACCGAGGAAGTGCCATTGTCCGTCCACCCAGACCTCTACCCAGGCATGGTTGTCGTCGGTATGTGCCCAGCGGGGCGTGTAGCACTGGCGGGCGGGAATGCCCACGGCACGCATCGCCGTCACCGTGAAGGTGGATTCCTCGCCGCAGCGTCCCAAGGCAGTTCGCACGGTCGCCAGCGGTGATGAGGTGCGAGCATCGCTCGCACGGTACGCCACCTTCTCGTGACACCAGTGGTTCACCTCCAAGGCGGCATCGTACATCGAAAGACCTTCCAAGCGAGGCTTTAACTCATTGAAAAACACCTCTCTGGCATTGTCCAAATTCTCATTATTCACCCTATAAACCAGCACATAATGGCGGAAAATGTCCTCCGGAATGGTGCGGCCCCACGGGAAATGGTCGCGTGCCTCCAACGCCTTTCGCACCTGCATGAGGAAAAACTCGCCGCGGTAGTCGGCAAGGTCGCTCAGCGGCATATAGGCGTACAGGAACATCAGCGCCTCGCTCTCTTCTGTGGTGATGTCTTCCTCCTCAAAGATACGCATCAGCGGTTCTGTGCGGTCGTTCAGCATGTCCAAGCGGCGCAGATAGTCCTGCTGCACCTCTTTGCGAAAGTCGGCATCGGTGATGAAATGTTGGGCAAACAACCCCGAAAAGAGGCTGACGAACAGAAGCGTGGCGGCGATTTTTCTCATGAGTTTTCTTTTTATGGATGATGATTTCAGGAGAATTAGGCGTTCACAAGACATTCGTCTAATGCCTTGATAATGGCCTCTTTATCCATTTTCTGACCGATGAACACAATCTTCTGCATGCGGTCGCCGTAATCATCGTCCCAGTCACGGCGCAGGTTGGGTTCGCGTATCATCATGTCGGCCAGCTCGTTGGCGGGCATGGTGGCAAACCACAAACCGATGTCTTTCAACGACACCTGCTTGCCGGCCTGTTCGAACAGGTAGCATACGTCGTACTCGTTGGTGAAATAGCAGATGCCTTTCGCCCGGATGACACTCTTGGGCATGCGTGACACAAACTCGTCGAACTTGCCGAGGTTCATCGGTGCACGGCGGTAATAAACAAATGTGCTGATGCCATATTCCTCCGCCTCGCCTTCATCATGGTGGTGGTGATGATGGTGGTGATGTCCGTGCTCGTGCTCGTTGTGATGATGGTGTTCGTGCTCATCATGCCCCTCATGATGGTGATGTTCGTGCTCATCGTCATCATCGTCTTCATCATCTTGTGGAATATCTTCAATATGTTGAATCCACGTGGCGGAAGTGGCCACCTTGTCGAAGTCGAACATGTTGGTGTTCAATATCTTGTCGAGTTCGATATCGCAGTAGTCGCACTCGATGATGGCGGCTTTGGGCTGGATGGCGCGTATGATCTCGCGGATTCGCCCCAGCTCGTGCGGTGTCACCTGCGAGGCTTTGTTCAGCAGGATGATGTTGCAAAATTCGATCTGCTGGATGACCAGCTTCTCGAGGTCGTCATCGCCAATGTTCTGGCGGGTAAGGTCTTCGCCGCAGCCAAATTCGTCCTGCAGGCGCAAGGCATCCACCACGGTCACGATACAGTCGAGGCGCGGTACGCCCTTCTCGGTATAGGGACCGCCCATGGAGGGCATGGTGCAGATGGTCTGCGCGATGGGGTCGGGTTCGCAGATGCCGCTGGCCTCTATCACGATGTAATCGAAGCACTGCTGGTTGATGAGCTCTTTGATCTGGTTCACCAAATCCATCTTCAGCGTGCAGCAGATACAGCCGTTCTGCAAGGCCACCAAACTGTCGTCATCTTGTCCCACGATGCCGCCTTTCTGGATGAGGTCAGCATCGATGTTGATTTCTCCTATATCATTGACAATCACCGCGAAGCGTATGCCACGACGGTTGCTCAAGATTCGGTTGACGAGGGTGGTTTTGCCGCTTCCGAGATAGCCGGTAAGCAGCAGTACAGGTGTTTCAGGTTTCATAATACTATAAAATTAGCTTGCAAATATACAATTTTTAAATAATAAAAGGCTTAATGCGGTAAGAAATAATTTTCAGCAGCTGATGGCGGCGAGGGTGCGGCGAATTTCCGCTTCGTCGCTCTCATACCCGTTGATTTTGCAGCTGCCATGTACTTCGCTCACTCCCGTTGTGCGGATGATGGTGGCGGCATTATCGGCGTTGATGCCACTGCCGGCAAGGATGACAATCCGTCCGGCTGCCTGCTGCTGGATGGCCTTCAGCATCTCAACACCCTGTAAAGCAGTGGGTTGCTGTCCGGATGTCAAGATCCGATGGAAGCCGCACTCGATGATCTGCTCCAGCGCTTCCGGCCAGTGGACACAGCGGTCGAAGGCACGGTGGAAGGTGACCTCCATGCCGCGCGCGGCTTCCATGGCGCGGCGGCAATAGTCGGTGTTCACACTCCCGTCCCCGTGGAGGAAGCCGACCACTACGCCCGCCGCCCCGATGTCGCGACAGTAGCGGATATCGTCCAGTATGGTCTGCATCTCATCTTCCGTGTAGCAGAAGTCGCCGCCACGCGGACGTATCAGCACGAAGGTTTTGAGCGACAGGGTGTTAACACAGTCCGCGATGTCAGCGCGGTCGGGGGTGAGGCCGCCCAGATCTAACCGGCGGCACAGCTCGATACGCGGTGCGCCGGCACGGTCGGCCTTGCGGGCTGAGTCGAGCGAGGCGGCACAAACCTCTAACAGCGGCTCCAGCACAAGCCGCATCCCCATCTTGGTGTAGTGCTCGTTGAAGGCGAACAACGGCCCCTCGTCTGCAAAGCCGATGCGGCGGTACAGCTCAGCCGCCGCCGGTTTCTCCGGACTGACAATGAGGGTGACGTGCGGGATGCGAAGCCAGCGCGCGCGTTCAACTCCCTGACGGACGAGTGCCGTTCCGATGCCACGCTTCCGCCATTCGGGCGCCACATATAGCGAGTCCAAATAGTACTCACCAGCCGCGCACTCATCGGGCATCGCCATAAAGTCGAGACCATATAAGGCTTTGATAATCGGGAAAGTAACTGCTTTCATCCGGCGGTAGTTGCGACCATCGTAGGAGGTGATGGAGCCCACCACCTTGCCATCCATTTCAGCGAGGGTGGTGTTGCGCCAGCTGTACAGCACATCGTCGCGGCCGCACAGCTCGGCCTGCTGCGACAATCTCTTTTCGTCAACATCATCAATGCCAACTGCCGACAGAATGGCGCGGGCGATAAAAGGGGTGTCGTTTGTTGTTGCGGGGCGGAACTTGATCATCATAAAATCTTTATGTAAAGAAAGACAGGAAACCAGCACGCTGATTCCCTGTCGTGATTTGCATTAGTTGGATAGGTTCCGACGATTAGTACATGCCGGGCATTCCGCCGCCCATACCGGCTGCGGGAGCCGCAGGAGTCTCCTCCTTGATTTCGGCGAGCACGCACTCGGTGGTCAGCAGCATACCGGCGATGGAACCGGCGTTCTCGATGGCGACGCGAGCCACCTTGGTCGGGTCGATAACACCAGCCTTGATGAGGTCTTCGTAAACCTCGGTGCGGGCGTTGAAACCGACGTTGCCCTTGGCCTCCTTGACGGAGTTCACCACCACGGAGCCTTCCTTGCCGGCGTTGGCCACAATCTGACGGAGCGGTTCCTCCAGAGCGCGGCGCACGATGTCGATACCAATCTTCTCGTCATCGTTCACACCTTTGATCTTGTCCAAAGCCTTGATGGCGCGGATGTAACCGACACCACCGCCAGGGATGATACCCTCTTCGATGGCAGCGCGGGTGGCGTGCAAAGCGTCGTCGAAACGGTCTTTCTTTTCCTTCATTTCCACTTCGGAAGCGGCGCCGACGTAGATGACGGCCACACCGCCGGCCAACTTGGCCAGACGTTCCTGAAGTTTCTCTTTGTCGTAGTCGGAAGTGCTCTTCGCAATCTGAGCCTTGATCTGGGCCACGCGGTCAGCGATGGCGTTCTTGTCGCCCTTACCGCTGACGATGGTGGTGTTCTCCTTGTCAACGGTGATCTTCTCGGCGGTACCGAGCATTTCGAGGGTGGCGTCTTCGAGTTTGAAGCCCTTCTCCTCTGAAATCACATAACCACCGGTCAGAATGGCGATGTCTTCCAACATCTCTTTTCTTCTGTCGCCGAAGCCGGGAGCCTTCACGGCCACGATCTTCAGACCGCCACGCAGACGGTTCACGACGAGGGTGGCAAGAGCTTCGCTTTC
>JAEEGJ010002872.1_pt1 | contig 75162 bp, 47 predicted proteins | sample 8958761 | NCBI WGS metagenome assembly JAEEGJ01 (sample SAMN16246546, study PRJNA631951) | gut metagenome | biome: gut microbiome; feature: rumen; material: RS-attached | host: Bos | place: Iran: Karaj | collected 2018-10 | reverse complement strand
ATACTGGCTCACCTGAAGCCCAGATAGCCTTGTTCTCATACCGTATTTCCCATTTGACGGAACATCTTAAGGAGAACCGTAAGGATTATAGCACTGAAAGGGCACTGACCCAGCTGGTAGGTAAGCGCAGGAGACTGCTCAACTACCTCAAGGAGAGAGACATTGAGCGCTACCGCGCCATCGTCAAGGCTCTCGGTCTGCGTAAGTAAGGCTAGACAAGAAAGAAGAGGGGTTGGCCAAAAGGTCAACCCCTCTTCTTTCTTGTAATTGAGAATTAGGAATTGAGATTTTTTGTTGCGGGTTTACGCAGGTGCAATCGTATTAATTCTCAATTCTCAATTCTCAATTCTCATTTATAAAGTATCTTTGTACTTCGAATCTACAATTCTATTCATTTTTACTATGGATTTATACTCTTCACTGCCTTATAAGGTGGCAGACATCAAGCTGGCTGATTTTGGCCGTAAGGAGATAGAGATGGCCGAGAAGGAGATGCCCGGACTTATGGCTCTCCGTGACAAGTACCGTGATTCAAAACCGCTTAAAGGTGCCCGTATCATGGGTTCTTTGCACATGACCATTCAGACAGCGGTTCTTATTGAGACACTGCATGAGTTGGGCGCCCAGATACGCTGGTGCTCATGCAACATATATTCCACACAGGACCATGCTGCCGCTGCAATAGCAGCTGCAGGCAGTGCTGCAGTCTTTGCCTGGAAAGGTGAGACCGCACAGGAATACTGGTGGTGTACCCTTCAGGCCATGAACTTCCCGGAGGGAGGCCCAAATATGATAGTTGATGACGGCGGTGATGCCACACTTATGATACATCTGGGCGTCAAGGGTGAGAAAGACTCCAAGGCTCTGGATTATGAGGCTGAATCAGCCGATGAAAAGGAGCTTTTATTCGCTCTCAAGGAGGTTGCCAAAGTTAAAGGTGGCAGCTATTGGCAGGAAATGGCCAAGAATATCAAAGGCGTGAGTGAAGAGACAACTACTGGTGTACATCGCTTGTACCGTATGCAGCAGAACAGAGAGCTGCTGTTCCCGGCATTCAATGTGAATGACTCCGTTACCAAGAGCAAGTTCGACAACCTGTACGGTTGCCGCGAGTCACTGGCCGACGGCATAAAGCGCGCTACCGATGTTATGATAGCCGGTAAGGTATGTGTGGTGTGCGGTTACGGCGAGGTGGGTAAGGGTTGTGCCCAGAGCATGCGCTCTTACGGTGCACGCGTACTGGTAACCGAGATTGACCCAATCTGCGCACTGCAGGCCGCCATGGAAGGATATGAGGTGGTGACCATGGAGGAAGCCGCTCCACTTGGCAATATATTCGTGACCACAACCGGTAATATCGATGTCATTACCACAGATCACCTCAAGGTAATGCCCGATCAGGCTATCGTCTGCAACATAGGCCACTTTGACAGCGAGATACAGGTAGATAAACTCAAGAAGATTCCGGGAATCCGTTGCCAGAACATAAAGCCGCAGGTGGACCGTTACTTCTTCCCCGACGGCCATAGCATAATCCTTCTGGCCGACGGCCGGCTGGTGAACCTGGGTTGCGCCACAGGACATCCCAGTTTTGTAATGAGCAACAGCTTTACTAACCAGACTCTTGCTCAGATTGAATTGTTCAACAAGCAGTATCCGGTTGACGTTTATCGTCTGCCCAAACATTTAGATGAGGAGGTGGCCCGCCTGCATCTGGAGCGAATCGGCGTACATCTGTCCAAGCTTACCCAGGCTCAGGCCGATTATATTGGTGTTCCGGTTGAAGGTCCTTATAAGGCAGAACATTACAGATATTGAGATTTTGAGCGATTTTGTGCAATTGGGGTCAGACCCCTTTTGCACGGGGTAAAGAGGTGACTAATTTGTAGATTTTCAGGTGACAAAAGGGGTCAGACCCCGTAGTGCAAATGGAGAGAGAGACTATTGTGGTATATGGGGCATCGAGTGCCGATGCCGAGAAGGTTTTTGTTGATGCTGCTTATCAGTTGGGCGGGCTTATAGCAAAAGCCGGCAAGAGGCTTGTAAGCGGTGCAGGCAGCACCGGTCTGATGGCTGCCGTCGAGGATGGTGCGTTGGATGCCGGTGGGGTATCAATAGGCATTATCCCCCAGTTCATGGTTGATAACGGTTGGCTGCATCAGGGATTGACAGAGACCATAATCACTCCCAGCATGCACGAGCGCAAGAACCGTATGGCTCAGATGGCCGACGCTGTCATAGCCCTGCCTGGCGGAACAGGAACCTTTGAGGAACTCTTTGAAATCATTACCTGGAAAATGCTGGGACTTTTTGTCAAGCCTATCATAATCCTTAATACAGACGGTTATTACGGTCCGCTTCTGGAGATGCTTGACCGTACTGCAGACCGCCATTTCATGAATCCCGTCTTCAAGAGACTGTGGGCAGTTGCCACCACTCCCGATGAAGCCTTGTCTCTTGTAGATACCCTCCCTGACTGGGATGACACGACAAGCAAAATCCGTACAGACCGATGAAATTCCCGTTTATATCAGAACTGGACAGTACGGTCGGTGTCAGCGACTGGTATCTGCTTATAATGATCATCTCCTTTTTGGTCAGTCTGTTCATAATGGGACCTTACATCATTACATATCTGGATGGATTGTCAGTCATGTACCGGTTCAACAGTCCGGATTCCGATATTCGTTATCCTGAGTTTTCTCCGTTTGGAAGGATTGTGGTTGTACTTCTTTCCTGCATTAACATAGGGTTAGGACTGTCTCCTGTCCTGTTTGGTGCGGGTGGACGTGAGGCAAATGCAGTATCATATCTTTTAGAGGCTTCGGTCTGGCCACTCTTATTCGTCGGTATAAGATTGTTTTTATACCAGACAGTGAATTCATCCCTTTACAAATCGCAGGCAATAAAGCTCAAGACCTCAAGATGGAACGGCTTTTTCATTATGGCTTTTTCTGCTTACGGTTTTTGTGTGCTGGTGCTGACTTCTGTAGTTCTGTTTCTGGAACTGTCTCCGTTGGTTCTGGTCATCTTTATGTCAATTTTGCTTCTTTTGGCCGAAATAGGGTTGATTTTCAAAATAAAAACCACCTTATTCAAGAATAAATGCTCAAATACGAGATTTATTTCGTACTTTTGTGCGCTCGAATTAGGACCTATCATATTGTTGTCGGTTCTTTTTGGGGTATTCTTTAGTTAAATTTAAACCGTACAGACATTGAAAGTAAAAAAGATTCTTATTTCCCAGCCACAGCCCACAACCGGCAAGTCACCTTATTTTGACTTGGCTGAGAAGTATGGCGTTGAGTTTGTTTTCAAACCGTTTATTCGCGTAGAGCCTCTCAGCGCCAAGGAGTTCAGGCAGCAGCACGTCAATATCCTTGACCATACCGCTGTAGTGTTTACCTCTCGTCACGCGGTAGATCATTTCTTCCAGCTTTGCGGAGAGTTGCGTATAACCATACCAGAGGACATGAAATATTTCTGCATTACCGAGACAGTTTCTCTTTATATCCAGAAATATGTCCAGTACCGTAAGCGCAAGGTGTTCTTTGGCAATACCGGAAAGGTGGATAGCCTCATGGCTCCAATCCTCAAACACAAGACAGAGAAGTATTTCATTCCCATGTCAAATGTCCACACCGGTGAACTCAAGGAACTTCTTGATGCCAACAAGATAGCACATACCGAGGCAGTCATGTACCGTACCGTGAGCAATGAGATTCTCAAGGAAGAGTTGAATGAGTTTGACATGCTTGTGTTCTTCAGCCCGGCCGGAATAGAGTCACTTAAGCAGAACGCTCCCGATTTTGTACAGGGCGAAAAGATAATCGGTTGCTTTGGCGGTACTACAGCCAAGGCTATCCGTGATGCCGGTCTGCGTCTTGACATAGAGGCTCCTGTTCCTGGAATCACATCCATGTCGGCTGCTATCGATGCGTGGTTGGCTGCCAACCAGAAGAAGTAATCAATATTCTATACTGACGGGTTCCTACCATTAAGGTATTGTGCCTTATGCGGAACCCGTCATTTTTTATGAATTCAGGAGCTAATGCATTTTCCAAGCAGGAGCGTCTATGCGGCAGCAAGCGGATAGACAGGCTCTTCAGTGAGGGAAACCGTCAGATTTCGGTGTTCCCGGTACGTTTGGTGTGGCTCCTGACCGATGACATAGAGGGCGTGCAGATACTTATAAGCGCTCCCAAGCGTAATTTCCATCACGCTGTTGACAGAAACCGCATCAAACGTCAGATACGTGAGTTCTACCGCACATGTTCAGTTCCGCTGAAGGAGGCCATTGCCAAAAGAGGCAAAGGTCTGGCTCTTGCATTTCTGTTCAATGACACCCGTATTTGGGAGACCGGTAAACTGGCGCTGCGCCTTCAGTCTGCGATGGATAAGCTTTTGGAAAACATATCCGGAAATATACAGGAATAGGTAGTGGTAAAGGAAGCATATAAATGAGAAATCTGTTGAATATTTTTACTAAAGCACTTGGCTGGCTGCTCATGCTTCCCATCCGCTTCTACAGGAAATTCATCTCACCCCTTACGCCGCCATCCTGCCGCTTTGTCCCTACTTGCTCACAGTACGCCATAGAAGCCATAACCAAGCACGGCCCGTTCAAAGGTACATGGCTGGCATTCAAGCGAATACTCCGTTGCCGTCCGGGCGGAGGTTCCGGCTATGATCCTGTGCCATAAACCGTATTTACGTATTCAAGTAAACGGATTCATGGAAATTAATGACATACATACTCACATCCTGCCGGAGGAGCCTGGCTCAGCCCTTGTCTGCATAGGCTGCGGCCCTCTTCCGCAAAATGCAGAAGGACACTTTTTCTGCGCAGGCCTTCATCCCTGGGATGTAACAGGACATGATGAAGAGTCACTCACTGAAATCGAAAAACTGCTGTCCTTACCGCAAGTCCTTGCAGTAGGTGAATGCGGATTCGATACGCTAAGAGGCCCTGCCCATGACTTGCAGGAAAAGGCATTCATATGTCAGTGTGAGCTCTCGGAACGTTTCAGGAAACCCATGATACTCCACGTAGTGCGTGATTTTGACAGCGTAATACGTATCCGTAAACAACTAAAACCCACCCAGCCCTGGCTAATACACGGATACAGGGGAAACACCGGACAAATGAACCATCTCTACGCCCAAGGCATCCTGGTCTCATTAGGCCCGAAACACAACCCCGAAACCCTGAAACAAATCCCCTCCAACCGCCTCTTGCTTGAAACCGACGGCAATTGCCCCATCGATGATCTGATACAAACAACTGCAATTTTGAGAGAAGAGACAGTTGAGACCATAAAACACCAGATTGCACAGAACAGCAAAAGTTTCCTTTTGCAGTAGCAGAACTATCAGTTTAGGGAGCGTCAGTGCAGTGGCGTTAAGCGGAGGCCCCTGGAAGATCCCGTTAAGAACGGCGTTTCGTTCAACGACTGTTAGGCCCCGAAGGGGACTAAAAAGGAGGCGTTCGACGTTTAGGGTCTGGAGGGGGCCGGAGTAGCCACGGAACGTCGTCTCCCAAAACTGATAGTTCTGCGGAGTTTATAAGAATAAATATTGCGGTATTAGCCAAAGAATTGTATATTTGCGCACTTTTTGTGGAAAATGTTGAAAATCTAAATCATAGAGTAATGACTAATTTTGTTGAAGAACTTACCTGGAGAGGCATGATCCACCAGATGATGCCGGGTACCGATGAACTTCTTGGCAAGGAGCAGGTTACTGCTTATGTGGGCTTTGACCCGACTGCCGATTCCCTTCACATAGGGCATCTGTGCAGTATAATGATACTTCGTCATTTCCAGCGCTGCGGTCACAAACCCTTGGCTCTGATAGGTGGTGCCACCGGAATGATAGGTGACCCCAGTGGAAAATCGCAGGAGCGCAACCTTCTTAACGAGGAGACCTTGAAACATAACGTGGAGTGCATCCGTAAGCAGCTGGCCAAGTTCCTGGACTTTGACAGCGACGCCCCTAACAAGGCCGAACTTGTAAATAATTATGACTGGCTCAAGGATGTAACTTTCCTTGACTTTTCACGTGATATAGGCAAACATATAACCGTCAATTACATGATGGCTAAGGACTCCGTAAAGAAGCGTCTGAACGGTGAGGCCCGTGACGGTCTTTCATTCACCGAGTTCACTTACCAGTTGCTTCAGGGTTATGACTTCCTGTATCTGAACGAGCATAAGAACTGCAAGCTGCAGATGGGTGGAGCCGACCAGTGGGGTAACATAACCACCGGAGCTGAACTCATCCGCCGTATCAACGGAACCGAGTGCTTTGCCCTTACATGCCCGCTCATAACCAAGTCCGACGGCACCAAATTCGGCAAGACTGAAGGCGGTAACGTATGGCTCAATCCCGAATATACATCACCGTATAAGTTCTACCAGTTCTGGCTTAACGTGAGCGATGAGGATGCCAAGCGTTATATCAAGATATTCACAAACATAGAGAAGGATGAATGTGAAGCTTTGATAGCTGAGCACGATGCCGCTCCTCATCTGCGTCTGGTACAGAAAAGACTGGCCAAGGACGTGACCTGCATGGTACACAGCGAAGCGGATTACAAGGCTGCAGCCGAGGCATCGGAGATACTGTTCGGTAACAACACCGGTAGTGATGACCTCAAGGGAATCGATGAGTCCATGCTGCTGTCTGTGTTTGAGGGCGTACCTCAGTTCCGTTTCAGCCGTGACCTGCTCAAGCAGGAGGTCAAGGCAAGTGATTTCCTGACCGATGTCTGCCCGGTTTTCTTCAGTAAGAGCGAGGCACGCAAGATGATGCAGGGCGGTGGCGTATCCATCAACAAGGAGAAGACATATGACCATTCACGCGTATTTACCGAGGCCGATCTGGTTGACGGACGGTATATTGTACTGCAGCGCGGAAAAAAGAACTATTATTTGCTCATTGCAGAATAAAATGGGATGTTTCCCGTCTCATTGATTCGGGATTTATCCTTATCTTTGCAGTCCCCATAGGGGCATAAGGCGATTGTCGTATGGTGTAATGGTAGCACAACAGGTTTTGGTTCTGTTTGTCCTGGTTCGAATCCGGGTACGACAGCAGGTAGGGTGATGGTATTTCACCCTACTTTTTTCTAAAATGAAACATTTGTGCAAAAGACATTTTGGGGTATTTGTAGCTGTGATTCATGGAACAAATCTTAACATTTTAGAAACATTTTCTAAGGTTCTTGAATTGTCTTTTCGGGGTATGGTACAAATCTTAATCACTAAGGCACGGATTTGAGATGCGGATCCCGGTTTTGCATGTATCTTTGCGTCGTAAGTTTTCATGCACATATTTGGTTAGTAATTGACTTTCGTGATGTTTTTGCTCTGGTCTGAGAAGATGTGGAGTAAAGACCAAAACAGGGGACCGCAGATTTAAGTGCGGTCTCTTTTTTGCTCCGTTACATCATCTCGCCTGACGTTGAATTTGTTCCTGAAATGTTAAAAATCGGTTCTCCTGTTATTTTTTTCATGGTTTTATCAAAAAAAAATTTGCAATTGGTGTGCTAAAACACAAAAAAGCGTTAACTTTGACCGCTTTCAGAATTTTTAAATATATAAAATATTAACCTAAAAGCTTATGAAGAAGCGTTATCTATTTCCCGCAGATTATATGGCTGACCCTTCAGTCCATGTATTCAATGGCAGGGTTTACATCTATCCTTCTCACGACTGGGAGTGTGAAAATGTCGAGAATGACAACGGCGACCAGTACGTCATGAAAGATTATCACGTCCTTTCCACCGACGACATCATGAACGGTGAAGTGGTTGACCACGGTAAGGTTATAGGCCTTGAGGATATTCCATGGGCCGGCCGCCAGCTCTGGGACTGCGATGTCCAGGAATATGAGATGGAGGTTCCCACCAATGCCGAGGAACAGGCCAAGGGCATGGGATACAGCAAAAAAGTAAAACGCTACATAATGTACTTCCCCATGAAGGACCGCAATGACGTATTCCATTGGGGTACAGCCATTGCACAACGTCCCGAGGGTCCGTTCATTCCCAATCCCGCTCCGGTGGCCGGAAGCTACAGTATTGACATGTGTGCTTTCCGTGATGATGCAGACGGTGAGGTTTATGTATATTTCGGTGGTTTGTGGGGCGGTCAGCTTCAGCGCTACAAGGACAACATCCATCTTGAGACCCCGTATCTGCCGGAAGGAAAAGAGGATGCCCTGCCCAGCCGTTGCGTTCGCCTGACCAAGGACGGTCTGAACTTTGCCGAGGCTCCGCGTCCAATTCTGGTGGTGGATGAGAAGGGAAATCCCCTCAAGGCTGATGATCCCCATCGTTTCTTCGAGGCGTCATGGATGCACAAGTACAAAGGCAAATATTATTTCTCATATTCAACCGGTGACAGCCATTTCCTGTGCTACGCTACCGGTGACAATCCTTACGGCCCCTTCACTTATCAAGGTGTGATTCTTACTCCCGTTGTGGGCTGGACAACCCATCATTCCATAATTGAGTATAAAGGCAAATGGTATCTGTTCCATCATGACAGCGTACCTTCAGGCGGCAAGTCATGGCTCCGCAGCCTCAAGGTATGTGAGATTGAATATGATGCCCAGGGCCGCATCAAGACCATTGAGGGTATTGATAAGGAATAATTCTTCTAGAATAATAATTTAACTATTTATATAATGAAAAAAATCAATTCTCCTAAAAACCGTTCCGGGTTGGTCGGATTACTTCTGGCAGTCTTGGGCATTTCATTCGGCGTTTCTTCATGTAGGCCGGATTTTGACTTGGACACCAGAATGCCTGAGGGGCTTGGAACAAGTATCTATGAGACCCTTAAGGAAGGTTTCTCGAATGACAGTACCCAAGAGTACTACACATTCAATACCTTCGTAAGACTGATTGAAGACCTGAATCAGGTTGACGTTCTCGCCAAGACAGGTAGTAAAACCATGTTTGTGGCCGATGATAAGGCGTTTGAACGCTTCTTCGGTCCCAACTGCCCGTTCACGGATGCCAATGGCAATCCTGTGACCAGTTATGACCAGTTGAGCAAAGCGCAGAAGACAATGATTCTGAACGGCTCCATGCTCAATAACGTTTATCAGGTTGCCATGCTGTCCAGCAGCCCCGGCGGCGAGCAGGCTCCTCCTATTCTTGGTAACTGCATGCGCAGGGTTTCCGCTTCGTCAGTCCTGGATACCATCCCGGTGGTCATGCCCAGCCAGATGCCTCAGAACAACAAATACTGGGATCGTCTGCGTAACAAGACCGACAAGGGTATCGTGCTCCTTCAGGATGGAACCAACAAGCCTTTGATTTTCTTTGTCAACAAGTTCCTGGAGTCAAACAGGATTGACAAGGATGATTATGACTTCCTGTTCCGTCTGGGTAATTACAGCCGCCCTGGTCAGAACAAGCCTGCACATAAGCCAGGTGACGCTACCGTTAACGGTGCAACCATTGCATGGCCCAACAAGAGGTGCTTCAACGGATTCCTCCATGTCATGTCAGATGTGGTTTATCTGCTTCCCAACATGGCCGAATACATAGCAACCGCTCCTAATGCACGCATTTACAGTTCTATCCTTGACCGCTTCTCTGTTCCTACCTACTCTTCGGCAGACAGGGCCGCCCGCGACTTGAACGTAAGAGGCATGCTTGACGACGGTCTTCTGACCAGCGCAAAACTTAATGATGCCATGAATGCCAACGGTGACTCCATTTTTGTCAAGAAGTACTTGTCCAGCCGCGCCAGAAGCGGTTCAGGAAGGTTGAGCGTAACCACAAATCTGGATAATATGTCTCCCTCCAACTCCCTGCTCAAGTTTGATCCGGGATGGAACAGCTTCATATCATCTACAGTTAACTCGAATACCGACGTGGCCCTTCAGTCAGATATGGGTCTGATGATGGTTCCTGTTGATGAAAAACTTATGCAGTGGTGGCTGGATCCCGATCAGGTAGGTGCAAGCCTGAGAGCAACCTATGGTCTGCTCAAGGATGTTCCTGCTGAACAGATGACAGTTGACATGGTAATAGAGGATATGGCAGGCGTACCTCTGGATGTAATTGTTGAGCTTGTAAACAACAATATGCAGATTTCCATGGTAGGTTCCGTTCCCAGCAAGTTCTCAAGCGTGCTGAACGACGCTCAGGATCCTTTCTTTGAGACAAGGACCCGTGAGGAGGCTGAGGCCACTATAGATGATGTGGTAATGTGCTGCAACGGTGCAGTCTATTTCACCAATACGGTATATGTACCTACTGCATACAGGTCGGTTTCCTATCCTGTCCTGGTTAACGAGAAGCTTAAGATCATCAACTGGGCTATCCGCAAGGACGAGCAGTTGGCATACAGCGCATACCTTAACTCAATGGTTGCTGAGTACAGTTTCTTTGTTCCTCTGATTGATACGGTTCCCGGCAGTCCGTTTGAGAACAAGATGGTGTGGATTGATCCCGCATCATTCTATCTCAAGAAGATAGGCGCAGCTGAGGGTACTTCACTCAAAGCTCTTGCATTCAGCTATGGCAAGAACTCAAAGGATGAGGAGAAGGTAATAGCCGACATATATGACTTTGACGAGACAACCGGTACGTTTGTCGAGACCGGCAAGCAGCTTGTTCCCGAGATGGTTTCCAGCGGTAGCGGTGAGTCAGAGAATGACGCTACCAAGTTCATCCGTAACCGTCTGCTCGACCTCATGGATTACCATATTATAATAGGTGATGTCGAGGACACCAACGTCAAGGACGGAAACGGTTTCTCATACTTCAGGTCAAAGGGCCGTGGAACTATCAGGTTCAAGACTGACGGTACAGAGAATTTTGAGAACTGGACAGTAGAAGGCGGATGGCAGATTGAGAATGAGGGTGCCGCTCCGGAGATACAGTTCCCCATCAAGATCGTAAAGCGTGTTGACTTGTCCAAGAAGACCAATACCATCGCTCCCGGTAACGGTAGGACATACATCATAGACCGTCCTCTTATGCCTTCCAGAAAATCAGTATATGATATTGTATCTGACAGTATCAATTATCCTGAGTTCAAGGAGTTCTTCAAGGTTATGCAGTTTGCAGGTGTTTTCGGAGAGACATCAAATCTTAATGAGATTGCTTCGCAGAGATGCGTTTCATCATTCAACACATATCATTACACTGTCTATATTCCCAAGAATGATGGTGTTAAGGCCCTGTTTGACAACAAGGTTCTTTTGACTCCTACTGAACTGGCAGCTATAGATCAGGAATATGATTTCATCAAGGAAGACCTGGAATATGACTATGCTGAAGATCCCAAGAGGGACAGCATCGTTACAATTGCATTCAGGGATTCACTTCTGGAGCTTTCATACCAGTTGTTCGGCGTACGTGACACCGCCGGTGCCGATGCTGCCGTAGCCAAGCGTAAGAGCGGTGAAACCGACGCTCAGTTTAACAAGCGTAACGGTTCACGCTACTTTACAAACCTCAAGCTTGACCAGCTCAAGAACTTTGTCAAGTATCATATCCAGGATAACTCGGTATATGTAGGCGCAGAGTTCAATGCCGGTATAGATGATGCCACCGGTCTTGCAGCAGATAAGGCTGAATATGAGACCGCTTACATGAATGCAAGGCAGCAGTTCATAAAGCTGACTGTCAAGGGTGGCAGCCAGATCTCAGTAACAGACAAGGCCGGTAATACCCGTTATGTACAGCAGACTTATGATGAGGAATCAGGCAAACCTTATTATAATATAATGTGCCGCGAGTATGAGATCAAGCCATTGACAGACGGATTGACATTGTCGGACGATACCTATGACAGGTTCTCAATCGAGACCTCATCATATGCTGTTGTCCACTTGATTGACAAACCGCTGAATTATGGCGAGCTCAATTTTTAACAAGCAAATATATTGAAAATGAAATATACTGACAGATTATTGAGAGGGGCTCTTGCCTTAGCATTGGTCACTCTGCCCGGTTTGATTCAGGCACAGAAGGCTGGCGATGTCATCAGTGGTGTCATTGAGGACGCTGAAGGCCCGATGATGATGGTAAACGTTACTGAGAGAGATGAAGCAGACCGTATCGTGGCTCACGCCATTACCGATATGGAGGGTAACTTCTCTTTCCGTCTGGTGAATCCTAAGGACAGGATTCAGATAACGTATGTAGGTTATGAAACGGTTGATATTCCTATCACCAAGCTCTATTATGAGATTACCATGAAAGAGCAGGGTGATCTTGAGGCAGTCGATATCATAGCTGAACGTATTTCGGATCAGGAAGGTCTTAAGATTCCTGTACGCGAGGATTCACGTGTGGTTCAGACCATTGACATGTCGGAGTATGAGAATCTTGGTATAACCACCGTCGATGAGATTCTTGCCGGACAGGTGGCCAGCCTTGACGTGGTATTCGAGTCAGGTGACCTTGGTGCCCGTTCACAGATGCGTCTGCGTGGTCAGTCAACCATTACCGGTGACGGTAACCCGCTGATTGTAATTGACGGTAACATCCTTTCTATTGATGAGAATACTGTGAACCAGATGGTGGATGCATTCAATGATGCCAACGGTATTCTGGGCGGTAACGGTCCGGAAGATGACCGTCTGGCCGAGTTGTTGAGCATCAACCCGTCGGATATCCAGTCAATATCATTCCTTAAGGATGCTGCTGCCACAGCTATCTGGGGTATGCGTGGTGCTAACGGTGTGATGGAGATCAAGACCAAGCGCGGTCAGCGCGGTAAGACCCGTGTAAGCTACCAGTACAGGCTTAATGCCAACTTCCAGCCTGATGGCTACAAGTATCTGAACGGTGACCAGTACACCATGTTTGTCAAGGAGGCCCTGTTCAACCCGCATCTTGATGATGCCAGAACCAACAGTATCTGGGAGATCAACTATGTACAGACAGAGCCTGACTATGAAATGTGGAATGACAACACAGACTGGGTTGCCGCTGTAAAGAGGGTCGGTATATCACAGTCACACAACGTATCAGTATCCGGTGGTGGTGATAAGGCCCAGTTCCGTATCTCGGCCGGTTATGATGATGAGACAGGTTCAGTCATAGGTCAGAAGCAGAACCGTTTTACAACCCGTGTAAACTTTGACTACTTCATTTCAGAGAGAATCAGGGTATCAACCAACTTCTCCATGACATACTCAAGTACACGTCGTAGCGGTAATGCCGCCGTAAGTTCATCACTTACCATGATTCCTAACCTGGCTATCTACTATGAGGACCGTCTTACCGGTGAGCCTACCGATGAGTTCTACCTCATGCCTTCAACATCCTCTTCAGACCTTCCCAAGCAGAGCAATCCTGTCCTGGAAGCTGAATACAGGGACAATTATTCAATCAGTCTGAATGTTAACCCGGACTTCCGTCTGTCATATAACCTGCTGGGTCTTGACAACAGTTCAACCAGACTTACTTATGAAGGTCAGGTACAGTTCGGCGTATCAAACAACAACAGTGAGAACTATACTCCTCAGATCCTGTCAAGAGACGGTTGGTCAGACCAGAACGCCAACTCCACCTCTGTGAACTCGAGTAAGAACTCACAGATTAACACTTCACATTCACTGACTTTCCAGCCGCACTTCAACAATCCTAACCATTCATTCATGATGATGGCCAGGATGACTATACGTAACAGTAACGGTAAGTCACAGTCAACCGGTAAGGCCGGTCTGCCTTCAGGTTTCGAATCACCGGGTCTGCCTGGTAGGATCACCAGCATGAGCACCGGTGCAAGCCGTAGCCGTGGTGTGGATGCATCAGCTCAGATGCACTACTCATACAAGAGTAAGTACTCATTCACATTCACTCTTACCTCAAACGGTACCACCCGTACAGGTAACGCCAAGAAGTGGGGTACATTCCCTGCAGCATCCGCACGTTGGAACATATCTGATGAGAAGTGGTTCGACTCTATCCGTGACAGCGGTCTGCTCACCATGGCAGGACTTAATGTCAGCTGGGGATTCCAGGGTAACGCTCCCGGTGGAGACGACATGTTCCGCAGCCGTTATTCTTCAGGCAGCTCATACATGGGCGAATCCACAATCTATCCCGCCAACATCAGACTCAGTGATTTCCAGTGGGAGGAGCAGACACAGTGGAACATCGGTCTTAACCTGGGCCTGTTTGACGATAAGATCTCTGCAAACGTGAACTACTATTATAAGATATCAGACAAGCTTATCAATAGCGGTTATCCTATTCCTTCATCATCAGGTTACACATCACTTGGTGCTGTTAACGACGGTAAGATGTCCAATAAGGGTTGGGACCTGACCATCAATGCTAACCGTATCTACTCAACCAAGCTGTTCGGTAAGGACTTCAGCGTAGGCGGTAACATTAACTTCTCCGATAATGACAACCGTTATCTTGAGATGAATGATGTTATCCTTAAGCAGTGGCAGCATGACTTTGACTATGACAACTGTCATGGTACAAGCGGTTACCTGTCATACGTAGCCCTTAACAACTCATACGGTTCAATCTACGGATTCAAGTATAAAGGTATCTACCAGTACAGTGACTACAGTGAGGTTGAGGTTCCCGGCGTAAGCGGTCCTAATGCACCTGTAGTAAAGGATGCCGACGGTAACGTAATCCTGAACTCACGCGGCAAGACTAAGCCCATGATGTTCGGTTACGGAACCCTTACCACTCCGTACGAGTTTGTAGGCGGTGATGTGATCTATGAGGATATCAACCATGACGGTAACATCAACGAGCTTGATATAGTTTATCTTGGTAGCTCTCTCCCCAAAATCACCGGTGGATTCAGCTTGAGGATGACCTGGGGCCGTCTGTCATGGAGCAACAACTTCAGCTTCCGTGGTGGCAACAAGGTCGTGAACGGTGCTCGTATGCAGGCTGAGACCCCGCGTGACCTCAACAACGTAATGGCTGCCATCAACTGGCGCTGGCGTGTAGAGGGTGATGTAACCGAGGTTCCTCGTGCACTTTACAGATGGGGTTACAACGACCTGGGTAGCGACCGCTTTGTTGAGAGAGCTGATTTCCTGCGTTGGACATCCTCATCATTGAGCTACTCACTTGATCCCAAGATTGTCAAGAAGATTCATCTGAGCAGCATGAGTTTGAGTTGCAGTGTAAGCAACCTTGTTACCTGGACCAAATATACAGGTATGAGTCCTGACGTTGGTAGTGGTATGGGCCATGTGGCAGTTGATAACGGCCGTACACCTCTTTCCAGAAGAGTCACTTTCAGTGTTAATGTGCAGTTCTAACTATATAAGACTATAGTATATGAAAAAGATTAAGTCATTATTTTTAATAGCTCTTGTAGGGGCATCATTTAGTTCCTGTAATGATTTCCTTACACTTGATCCTCTGAATGACATTGTCCTTGAGAACTTCTGGACCGACAAGTCTGACGTTGAGAGCGTATTGCTTGGTGCATACAGCGCTCTTGAGAGTCAAAACTGTCTGCTCAGGATGGCCGTATGGGGTGAGATGCGTTCCGATAATATTGTAGAAGGTAACGGTACTTCCGAAGATATCCGTCAGATAACCCGTGAGAACCTTCTTATCACAAACTCATATTGCACTTACAATGCTTTCTATGATGTTGTGAACCGAGCCAACACTGTAATGTATTATGCTCCTATCGTGGCTGATAAGGATCCTAACTACCTCATGGACGAGCAGCTGGCTCATCACGCTGAGGCTGTAGCATTGCGCTGTCTGTGCTATTGGTATCTTATCCGTACATTCCGTGATGTCCCGTATGTGACAGAGCCTTCAATTGACGATGAGGGTGGATACCTTAAGTTCTACGTTCCTCAGGTTCCTTTCAATGCAGTGCTTGACTCTATCATCAGTGACCTGGAGTCAGTCAAGAAGGATGCCGTAAACAAATATGGTGAAGACGTCCAGGCCAATACCTGCCGTATCACAAGGTCCGCTATCTGCGCCATGCTGGCCGATATGTATCTTTGGAGAGGCAAGGAGGGTGACTATGACAAGTGCATCGCAGTCTGCGAGGAGGTTACCACTCAGAAGATTAAGGAGTGGAATGACAAGCGCAGTAAGGAGGGTAAGAACTGCACCATTGTTTCATTCAACGGCTATCCTCTTATCTCCGATGCTCCCGAAGACATCCCCGGTAACTCATACGATGAGATATTCGGAAAGGGCGGTTCATTTGAGACACTCTTTGAGTTCCCGTACAACAGCGATGTCAAGAACCCGTTCGTATCAAGCTACTATCAGAACAACCAATCCAACAATGTCGGTCAGATCAAGGCTTTTGACAAGATAGGTTCAGACTTCTCATCATCTAAGGGCAATTCAGTGTTTGAGCAGCCTCAGGATACACGTTATTACCAGAACCTTAAGGTTAGAGGCTCTTCATGGGCTATCTGCAAGTATGCATATGATGATTTGGATCTCAAGTTCAACTCCGGTTCCATTGAATTCGATGCTGCTACATTCCGCAACCAGGTTGAGGCTAGCTGGATTGTCTATCGTTATACAGAGGTTCTGCTGTTTGAGGCCGAGGCCTACATCATGAAAGCCAAGCAGATTGCACCCGCAGGCGCCGACAGCCTTACCCAGATAGGTATAGTAAACGAGTATAAGGACAAGGCTTTCCAGCTGATAGATGCCGTAAACCAGCGTTCAATCGTGGCCGACAACAACAAGGTTGTTCCTACAACTCTTACCAAGCTCATAAACTACTCACCCAATACTTCCGTACAGGCTATGGAAGACCTCCTCTTCAAGGAGCGCAGACGTGAGTTTATGTTTGAAGGCAAGCGTTGGTATGATCTGGTTCGTATGGCCCGTCGTGACGGCAACCAGGATCGTCTGATAGGTTTGGTAGAGAAGAAATATGACAACGCCACATTGGCAGCTGTCAAGATCAAGCTTAAGAACCCGTACGCTATGTATTTCCCCATGGCTAAGGACGAAATAGACAAGAGTCAGGGTGTCTTAAAGCAGAATCCTGCATATAAGGAAGACGAAAAGATTGAGCAGGCTCATTGATTTATATAATGCATAGACTGAACGACATATACAGAACGGTTTTGGCGGTGTTCATGGCTATCGCCCCGGTTGTCCTTACCGTGTCATGCTACGATGAGAATCATCCCGGAACGTACTATACGTTTACAGGAAAGACTCTGGCAGACTATCTTGAGGAGGACTCGGCGCATCGTTTCAACTCCTTTGTAGCTGTTCTTAAGAGAGCCAGCAAGTGGGGTGAGCTTGACACGTATGGTACATATACCTGTTTTGCTCCTACCGATGCCGCTTTTGAGCGCTATCTGGAGTCAAGGAACATCAGTTCAATCGATTCACTCTCCTATGAGGATTGTGATACCATTGCCAGGACTCACCTGATCAATGCTGTACTGTATCTGTCTGAACAGGAAGAAGGTGGATTGCCACAGGTAAACCAGCTTAACCGTTTCCTTGTACTGAGTTACATAGGCGACACTTTGTCAAACGGTATGATCAAGGCACGTCCTGTCATCAACAGGGAGTCACGAGTAACCAGGGGTGACGATACCGTCCAGAACGGTGTGGTACATGTGGTTGACAACGTGATCAGGGTGTCGGGTGATTATATCTATGATATAGTCAAGCAGAATCCCAGAGTCAGCCTATTCTTCAGCGCACTCAACCTTGTAGGACTTGAGGATTCGCTGCAGAAATGGCATGACCACAGCTACACCATAGGTTATGATTCGGCTTATGAAGGGATCATACGTCAAGGCGGTGGCTCTGATTATACAATAAGGTATGTGCCTGAGCATAATTACGGCTTTACCGTCATGGCCGAGCCCGATGATGTATATGCCAGCCATGGTATCCACAATCTTAATGACCTCATCAACCATGCCAATCAGGTTTATCATGAGGCCTACAGTTCGGAGTATGATACCTTGGGTAGCAGATATGACACCGTATGGCATGACCAGCGTAATCCTTTAAGGCGTTTTGTGGAGTATCACATACTGCCTTTCAGCATTCCGTCAATCATCAACTTCAATGCCAGGGAGGATATCATCAACGCTAAGGTCGAGACTGCCCTCCTGGATGCCGAGGATTATTTTGAGACCTATCTGCCGCATTCACTTATCCGTGTGTCCAGAATCATGGGCAACGGCACATATTCCGGTGTGTTTGTCAACCGCAGGGGTGTAGGTGATAACGGTGACGGTGAGCTGGGCCGCGGTTTCTATCGCGGAATCAAGCTTTCCGAACTGGAAGAAGGTGTCTCTAATGAAGGCTGCAACGGTTATCTGTTCTACACGGATGATATCCTGGAGTATTCAGACTACATCCGGAACGATATCCTGGACCGTCGTCTCAGAATTGACTGCTGCACGCTTTCACCCGATTTCCTCACATCCGGTGCCCGTCAGAAAAAGACGGATAACAATTATGAGGGTGTTGGATTCAAGCAGCCCATCAACTTCAAGTCGTTCAATCAGGACTATTGCATGTGGGTTCGTTCGGCATTCGTAGCCAATATAAGCTATCAGGGTGACGGACTGGACCTTCAGGGTAACTATGACATTATGCTTAAGCTCCCGCCTGTACCCCATGACGGAACTTGGGAGCTGCGCCTTTCATACCGTGGATCGGCAGGTTGTGGCGTTGTCCAGAACTATGTGGGTGACGATCCTCTCAGTCTGCAGCCCTGTGGTATTCCCACAGACCTGCGTTGGTCGGCAGTTGATAATCCCAACATCCGTTGGAAAGCCGATCAGGACTTTGATGGTGACACCGTTGCCATAAACGCGTATGACAAAGCCATGCATAACCGTGGTTACATGAAGGGTCCGGATTCGCATTGGACATCCGATAAGGCTGAGCTGTTCCGCGATTACAGCCTTATAGCACGCAGGGTAATCACTACCGATTACTTCAGGGCCGACAAGGACTATTACCTCAGGATGAGGCTGGTGCTTGACAACCCAAATGCCGAAATGAACTTTGACTACATGGAATGGTGCCCCAAAAGCATATTCACATTAAATGAAGATAAACATTGAGTCATTATATAGGAATAATAATTATAAACTAATGATATGAAGAATTATTTCAAATTTTCAATGAAATCCGTCCTGCTGACTGCAGCCGTGGTTGTCTTTGCATCATGTAATGACACTTGGAATGATCATTACAGTTTCAAGGAGACTGAGAGCAGTCATCCTGTTGCCAAGCTGTCTGAGACCCTTGGCAGCATAAGCGGTTATGAGAATTTCTTAACGGCACTTGAGACTACTCAGATGTGCGACAAGTATGGAAGGCCTCAGGGCATTACATTCATGGATCTGCTGTCAGAGGATCAGTTCCTCACAGTCTGGGCACCCTCAAACAACTGCGGAATAACCCAGGATGAGTGGAAAGAGTACACCAATCCCAAGAAGACCGCTGCACAGCATTATGAGGTGGGTGAAAAGTTCATCAAGAATCACATTGCACGTTTCAAACACACTGTGGGCGCAACCTCATCGGGTAAGATTTACATGTTGAGCGGCAAGGCCTTCACTTCGGCTCCCGATGCTATAGGAGGCAAGAGCTATGATGCAAATGAAAAGAACATCCGTTGCTCCAACGGTATCCTGCACTGCATCAACGGTCATCTGGAGTATCTTAAGAGTCTCTATGAGTACATTACCCAGGCTCCTGAGTACAAGGACATATTCGGTGACTGGTTCAAGAGTTTCACCATCGAGACTCTGGATCTTGAAAAGAGTATCGCCAGCGGTATGAATGACCAGGGTGAGATTGTTTATGTTGACTCCGTAATGATAGAGTCCAACCAGCTTATGCGCAGGTTCGGATATATCCACACCGAGGACAGCACGTATGCAATCGTAATGCCTACCCCCGAGCTTTTCAACAATGTCTATGACAGGATCAAGGAGTCATACGTATATGCCGAGAAGACTCTAAATAATGACTCTCTCCAGCAGTACTATACCCGCGTGACCATGATGACTGACATGTTCTACAACATGAACCCCAAGGTACAGAAGTACTATCCTGATTCGGTCTTCTCGACACGTTACAATGCCACCGAGAACAGAAGGGACGGCAAGCCTTATCATATATTCGCATATCCCAATGAGCCGGGCGGTCTGTTTGCAAATGCAGTCAGTACCCAGGAGTGCAGTAACGGTACCATCTATTTCATTGATGAGTGGCCGTTTGCCGATACCCTTACCTATCTGCGTCAGATCAAGCTGGAGGCCGAGAGCTATACCGCACTTGCCAGGTTCATGCTTAGGCAGCAGTCTGTCAACAGCATAAAGGGCAAGAGACTGGAAAATCCCGTTCAGGTAATGAGAATATCCATGGAAGGTATGAGTGCATGGGATGCAAAGATTTATATCAATAACAACCTTAAGGGTAAGTATGAGGTTAAGATGGTCATGGCTCCCAACTCTGTTGCCGACATGCCTAACTACATACATCCGGCCGTTTCATACGTAATGCCTGACAACAAGGAACAGGTTCTGATTGACTCTATGAGAGTTGATACCATTATCGACAGCCGTGGCAGAAAGAGAGCTGTGACCTCTAAGTTCTTTGCCATCAATGATACATCCAAGTTCGATACGGTCAGCTTAGGTATTGTTGATTTGCCATACTGCAACTATGAGATGAACCAGGCACGTCTGGCCGTGACACTTTCAAGTGGTGTGAATGAGCAGAACAGTTCCAAGTACGCAAGCGAACTTTGGCTTGACTGCTTAATTCTGGATCCTGTTGTTGAATGAAAAAAACAATAAAGATATGAAGTTATTTGACAAGAGAAGGTTTTTGCCTTTGGGGCTGGCCGCTTTGATGCTGATTCTTTCGGCTCCGGTCTCAGCTCAGAACAATCCTGAGAATCTGACTGTGGTTACCGGTTTCGTGACCGATGCCGCTACGAACAACCCTATGGCCGGTGTCAAGGTTCAGGCATACAATATCGCGCGTCATTCGGCCATGACCAAGGAGGACGGTTCATTCTCAATCAAGATTCCTGACTATGTGTCATCGCTCACATTCTCACTTGAGGGTTGCAACACTGTAGTGTATGCTCTCAGAGGCCGTACCGATGGCATCAGCGTCAAGATGTTTGACGAGAGTTTCTCCGAGATTTATGATGACGTTACCGTAGCGTCTTCATCGGTTAAGGCCGGTGTCGCCTCGGTGGGTAACGAACTCCTGATAGACGGTTCCATACAGCAGTCATTGCAGGGTAACGTACTGTCAGTGACACGTTCCGGACAGCTGGGTATAGGTGCGTTGATGCAGATAGACGGTATCAACTCGCTTAACATCAACACCCAGCCGCTTATCGTCCTGGACGGAATCATCCTGGACATGGGCTATGACAATGTGGCAATGCATGACGGTTTCTACAACAACCTGCTGGCCAACATCCCCGTCGAGGACATTGAGTCAGTCCAGGTTCTTAGGAACGGATACGGAGTCTATGGTTCCAAGGGTGCCAACGGTGTCATACTTATCAACACCAAGCGTATCAAGACCATGGCCACCAAGATTGACGTGAACATATCAGGCAGTTACCAGACCATGCCCAAGCTTCCCAACGTAATGGATGAGGCACAGTACCGTTCATACGCATCCGAGTTGCTGGGTACCACCGGAACCAAGCTCACATCTTTCAAGTTCCTGCAGTCCAATGAGGATTATCCTTATTACTACTGGTATCACGAGAACAACACTGACTGGAGCAAGGTTTCATATAAGGACGCTTTCGTACAGAACTACAACGTGAGCGTTATGGGTGGTGATGACGTAGCCAATTACAGCCTCTCGGTAGGTTATGTTACAGGTGACGCCATCCTGGCCGAGAATGATTTCTCACGTTTCAACCTGCGTCTTAACTCCGACATTATTCTGGGCAACCAGCTCACCATGAGGTTTGACGCCTCTTACAGTGACGTGACCCGAGACCTTCGTGATGACGGTGCTCCCGATGACATTGACAACACAATGATCAATGCCCCCGGTTTCCTGGCACTTGTCAAGTCTCCGTTCCTGTCACCGTACGCACATACCTATAAAGGTAAGCTCTCAAACTTCATTGCAACTGAGGATGATTATCTGGACGAGGTCCTGGGCACTGAGGTGTCTCTGGCTAACCCGCTGGCTATCATAGAGAACGGTGAAGGTATCAACAAGAATTACTATGGCAGCCGTCTCATTACTCTGGCAGTAACTCCCAAGTGGGAGATAAAGCGCGGCAGATTGTTCGCATACGAGCACTTCAGTTACACTCTTGCCAGCTCTGACGAGAACTACTACATACCTCTTAACGGTACTCCCAGTTTCCGCATCGAGGGCATAGGCGTGGTTGACAACAGGGTTGCCGCCATGTCTGCCAAGCAGGACGGTTTCATGAGCAACACCTATCTGAACTATATCAGAAGGTTTGATGCACATGACCTGAACGTACAGGGCGGTCTTCGTTATGTGAACAACTCCATGTACCAGACATCAATGGTAGGTTACAACTCAGGTAACGACAAGAAGCCTAACATGGATTCCTCACTCAAGTACAGGGATACTGACGGTGTGGAGTCAAAGGATGTATCCATCACATGGTGGGCTCAGGCCGACTATAACTTCAAGGAGAAATACTATCTCTCGGCAAGCGCAGGCCTTACCGCTTCATCACGCTTTGGTAAGGAGACATCGGGCGGAGTCAAACTGTTAGGTGTGCCATGGGGATTCTTCCCGTCCGTACAGGGAGCATGGGTAGCATCTGCAGAGCCCTGGTTCAAGGTGAACTTTGTGGATTACCTTAAACTCTACGCCGGATTTGACATGACCGGTAATGACGGTTATGATGCATCTGCATCCAGGACATATTTCTCACCGGTAACTCTGCTCGGCAAGTCCGGTACCGCCATGGCCAACATAGGTAACGGTTCATTGCGTTGGGAGACAACCCGTAAGTTTACAGCAGGTCTGGATATGAACCTGTTCGGCAACATCCTCAACATCAATGCCAACCTGTTCAGTTCTACGACAGACAATCTGCTCTCTGTAGGTTCATTGTCATACGTGACCGGTCTGCCTCAGACATGGAGCAACGGCGGTACTCTTTCAAACAAGGGATTTGACGTTGCGTTCAATGTAAAGGCTATCAACAACAGTCAGGTCAAGTGGCAGATTGGTGCAGCCATAGGTCACTATAAGAACAATATAGACAAGCTTCCTGTTCAGGGTTATGACACTCAGATCTACGGTGCCAACATCAGGACACAGGTAGGCAGCCCTGTAGGTGTGTTCTACGGTTATAAGACCGACGGTATTTTCATCACATCACAGGATGCTGTAAACGCAGGTCTCTACATGCGTTCCGACAAGGGCTTTAATACCTACTTTGAAGCCGGTGATGTCAAGTTTGTGGATCAGGACGGCAATAAGATCATAGACAGCAAGGATATGGTCCAGATAGGTGACCCCAACCCCGATTTCTATGGTCGTATCAATACCAAGCTCACTTACAGGAACTTTGACCTGAGCGCCACATTCACCTATTCGGTAGGTGGAGATATCTACAACTATCAGCGTATGTTGCTTGAGAGCGGTTCACGTTTCATGAACCAGAGTCTGGCCATGACCAACCACTGGATGGTTGAGGGTCAGCAGACAGACGTACCGCGCATATCATTTGAGGATCCTCACCAGAACGCCCGTTTCTCGGACCGTTGGATTGAGGACGGTTCATATCTGCGTCTCAAGAACATTACATTGAGCTACAAGATTCCGGTTCACAGTACTTATCTGCAGGGAGTCACGGTATGGGGAGCTGTCAACAACCTCTATACCTGGACCAAGTATCTGGGCTCCGATCCTGAATTCTCATTCGGTAACAGCGTGCTTACCCGTGGCATTGACCGCGGACTTGTACCGCAGACAACCAACTTCTCATTAGGATTGAAGATTAACCTTTAATACAAGGTATTATGAAACTGAAAAATACTATTATTGCTTTACTTGCCGCTTCGGTCATGGCCGGAGTGACATCGTGCGAGAATATGCTCAAGGTTGATTCCAAGACAGTAATGTATGATGAAGAGAACACTTTGAATCACGTTACTGATACTGTCTATTCAGTGCTTGGCATCCTTAAGCAGATCCAGAAGATTGCTGACCGCACCGTAATCTTGGGCGAGATCCGTGGTGATCTGGTCAGGGTATCAGACCACGCGTCAGATGATCTTCGTGAGCTATACTCTTATGATTTTGCCAACCTCAGCTCAACAAACAAATATGACAAGGCAGTTGACTACTATTCTGTAATCAACAACTGTAACTTCTTCCTTACACATGCCGATACCGCATACGTAAGAGACCGTAAGAACGTGTTCAAGGGAGAGTACATAACAGTGCTGGCCTATAGGGCTTGGGCATATCTGCAGTTGGCTCAGGTTTATGGTAAGGTTCCCTATTTTGACAAGCCTGTTACAGGTGACAATGCAAGTTCCGGAACTCTCATGGACATCAAGCAGCTGGCACAGACACTGCTTCTGGATTTCAACGACGAGTACGTAAGCTATTATGACAAGTTCATGCCTAACTACGGAAAGCTGGGCGGTGAGACCACTGGTGACGGCCAGAAGGCCGAGCAGCATGAGTCAAAGGATATCTTCATTCCCATAAGGATTATCATGGGTGACCTCTGCCTCTGGGCGGGAGAGTACGCACGTGCTGCACAGTACTATCATGATTTCCTCACATTTGAAAGCAATCCCTATACCACCGGTATCAACTGCGTTTCATGGCTCACCAATGACTTCCTGAACATGGGTTCTGATAATTATACAAGTACCATATTCGGTAAGAGCGGACACATTACCTATATTCCTATGGAGGCTGACCACTACAGCGGTGAGGTAAGTGACCTGGCCAATATATTCAACTCCACTAGAGATAATGACTATTGGTATCAGCTTACACGTTCCCAGGCTGCCACTGCCATCAGTGTCCGTCAGAACTACTGCTATTATGCCAAGCGTTCTGCCGACAACTCTTACAAATGGCCTGCCTACATGACAGACAAGAGTGCCGAGGAGGAACTGTTGCTTCGCGGTGACCTGCGTCTGCAGGCTGTCCTTGATGTCTCTTACAGAAGCCAGGAGGATGAGGAGAACAACCTGTCAAGTCTGGGAACCGAACTTCAGACCCTGAACAAGATCAAGGCAGAGAAGGTTTGGATTTACCGTAAGGATGTAATTTACCTAAGATTTGCCGAGGCTTTGAACCGTTGTGGACTGCCTCAGACTGCTTTTGCCATACTTAAGTATGGTCTCAGCACGTCAACCGTGGCTGATATCAGCCAGGCAGAGAAGGACCGCGCAGCTGCTCTGGGCATATCTGCCGTATATAATTTCCCCAGCAGGGATTTCATACAGGCTACTCCGGATTGGTATGAGACATCAGTTTCGGCAAACGGAACCCGTGTATCATATTATTGCTTCCGCTGGTACAACAACGGTAATACCATGGGTATTCACTCCCGTGGTAGCGGTGATGCAGCCGATGACCCCAACTACACCATCAAGGTTGACACTGTAGGCGGACGTATTCCTACCCTCAGTGACTCAATCCGTGCTGTGGAGGAGGCTCTGATAGATGAGATGGCTCTTGAAACATGCTTTGAGGGATACCGCTTTGGTGACCTTATGCGTATAGCAATGCACCGCGCCGCTGATGCCGAGTCTCCCGCTTACGGCGGTTTTGCCGAGAATGACTTCCTGGCCAAGCGTGTTGCCATTCGTGAGACAGCAACCTACGATGAGACCAAGGCCATTGACCAGACCAGGGATGAGACTCTGTACACCACACTTAAGGGTGACGGCCGCTCATTCAACAAGGCATGGTTCCTGCTGCTTCCCGATGAGAAACAGCAGAAAGCCGAATGATGCTAATCTGATTCAATACTTTCCCGCTGTGCCAAACCGGCACAGCCGGAAAGTTTTAGAAACTAAAGTTATTATTAACCTATAAAAAGAAATCATAAGAAACAGACAAGGACTATAACTCTTTTATACAAACAATTTTACAAACCCTTTTATTTATTAATTAACAAACAAACAATTTATGAAACAACGAGACTTGTTATTTGCAGGCCTGCTCCTATTGGGTGCTCCTGCATTTGCACAGGATGAACCTACGCGCACCCCACAGGATGCCAAGGTCATCTTCTTCCAAGACTTCGAGGCTGACTGGCAGAAATGGTCAACAGACACTATCGATGTGATCGATGTTCTTGAGTATTATAATCACCCTGGTAACTCAACCGGTACTTCAATGAAGCCATGGGAAGAGCGTGATAAATGGGAAAGAGGTCTTTTCAGGACTGATACAGTAATTGCTCTTTTTAATGGTGTAAAGCCTACGGATGATGAAGCTGAGATTAAGGCTCAGAATTTCCCTTCAGAGAAATATGAGACTAAGTTGAATAATGATCAGGACAGAATAGATGCCATGAAGACATTCGGCCAGTCTGATCTGGGTGGTGACTATGTTCTTGAGTATGTATCAGATACTTGCACATTGGCTGCACAGTCATGGGGAACATACAAGGGCGGTTATACTGCAAATTATCGCCGTAACCTTTTTGTCCGTGGTCTTGATATAGAGGAAAACACCTCTTATCGTCTTACATTCTTTGTTAAGGCAAGAAACAATAAGGCATTCCCGGTAACTGACAGTTACAATAATACTCCCAGAATGAGTGCCGGTGTTTTCCGTGGTTATTATCAGTCTGAGAAACCTTTCTCAATGGGTGTATTGAGTGATCCTGACCATAATAAGTTCAATACCCAGTTTGAGTACACCAAGAACGACTTTAACGGTGAATGGGAAAAGGTTACATACATGACCTATTATCTTACTGACTCCGTGGCTAATGATTTTGTTTTTGCAGATGGTTACTGGTGGACAAGCTGGAAATGGGATGCTGATGCTCCCGAAAATCCCACAACTGACAGTCTGTATTATATTGTACAGCCTGACAAGTTCTTTGTTCGTCTGGGATTCATTTCAGACTACACCACATTCCTTGTTGATAACCTTTCACTTACCAAGTCAACCATTGCCGGAGCTGAATATTTCAGGGATAAGTTGCGCATAGACTTTGGTTACTTGACCAATATGAGTGATATTGTCAAGAAAGCAAAGGCTGAGACTAATATCGGTGCTGCCGAGATTAAGTATGACGATGCAGCTCAGTGGCTTAAGGACAGCCTTAATTATGAAGACCGTTTTGAGGTCTGGGGTCTGAAAGGTACTGAATGGGAGCCGGTTTATATCCGTTCAGCCGAGTATCATGAAGATGGTTACATGTATATGTTTACTGACTATGAGGTGAATCCTATTTCAGGTGACTTGGAGCCTCTTTTGTTTGATGAATATGATACAGTACTTGTGACTTTCCACAATCCTATTGATCTGGAAGGACTTACGCTTAAGTACACAGGTACCGGCCGTGACCTGAATAATGCATTCCCCAATGCTCTTGATACCAACTGGATCAAGAACGGAAAGATTGTTCCAGACTTCTACAATGAAATAGCCACACCTAATCCATACGTATTCGATGGCGTTCACTCATTAGCCGATCTGCCTCCTGTTCTTCAGAATGCAGAGATTCCTGATGGCTCATTCTTCCTTCCCACACAGGAATCATTCAGTTTCAAGTTCTCTCGTCCAATTTGGTGTGAGAATTATCAGCCTGGTCAGGATTTCAGTAACACAGACAAGGCTGTAGCCTATGTAAATGGTGTTGCTTGGAAGGTCCAAAACCTCGAAGGAAACGATTCTATTATTATTGTTTCCTGCCCCGATGAAAGCTGGAAGACTATGAGCGGAGATTATGTAATAAATCTCATCCAGTTGAAAGGTCTTGGTACTGAATATGGTGCCAATGTAGAATTGCACTATAACTTTGGTGCACCTACCAGAAATATCTCTATTGATCTGCCTCAGATTGATCTCTCATTTACTATGACAGGTGCTCACCCCAGTGTTCCACGTGGTGTCTATACATGGAGTGGTTCCAATAAGACTGTAGGTGACGGTTCAGTTAATAATACAGGCAACCTTAACAGGATGTTCACTCATACTGCAGCTGGTACTGCAATTAAGTATGGTTACGAAGTACGTCCTCATAGTGGAAATGTTGGCGGACATGTATATCTTGGTGCTGATACTCTTGCCGGTGATCCTAATTACACCATTACTCTTGGCAAGGGAGGTTACACCTTCAAGTTCAAAGGAACAGGCTGGAGCTGGAATGGTGGTGCTATACAACCTGTTACAGTATATGTATTTAAGAATGTGAAGGATCCTACTTCAGTTTCAGCTAATGATAAGATGCAGATTGGTGTCTATAACCCGTCTGTGGCTTCAGGTGATGGAGACCTTCAGAATATTGATTTTGCAATACCTGCTTCTGCTGTAGATGAAGTGTCATACTCCTTCAATATTGAAGAAGATGGTGACTATATTATCGAATTCAATAATAAGGCTGGCGCTTGGTCACAGGGTTCATTTGTAGGTGACTTTGAACTGTATGAGGGTATCATTTCATCTCATGTCGCTATAGTTACAGACTTGAACAATGCTGTTGCTAATGCTAAAACTCGTAGAGATCTTGCAGAAGAAGATTTGGATAATTATGGTGGTTCAATCTATACTGCACTTAATGGAGTCATCGATTATTACGATATAGATGGCGAATTTGACAGTAAACTTGAGAAGACTGTTGCTGCATGGGAGGCTGCTATAAAGGCTGTTAAGGATGCTACCAATTCAATGGCTCTCCGTATGGATACAGTTGATGCTTTCTCAAAGAAAGTTGATGATGTGATGAACAAGCTTGCACAGACCATAGAATTTGAGGATCTTGTTGCTTATTCAGCTCTTAACGGACTATTTGAGGATGCTGGAGAATATCCTGTAACTACTAAGACTGGTGAAGAGATTTATGCATTTAACAAGCAGATGGATGATGCCATCAAGGCTCTTGATGACCGTATTGCTTTGAACAATGCATATAGTGCAGCTCTCAGTGCAGCCGAGTCACTTGTTGAAGCTATCGATGCCAAGACACAGTATGCTCAGTATGATGATCTTGAAAATTGCTACAATTCATACGATCTAGGCTTTGATGAGATCGAAGCAACGGATGCTGAGCTCAAGGATGCTACTGCTGATATCATAGCTGCCACCAATGCTTATAAGAGGATTGTACAGGGTGCAAAAGTTCTGCCTACCCGTGTCAAGGCTCTCTCTGCTCTTGCCAAGAGCTTAGATCCTAGCAAGTCTGATACAAAGATTGCATGGAATGGTGCTTTGGATGAGCGTGTTGATGCTGAGGACTTTGATAATGATGAGTTGGCTGAGATTTATAAGACTGCCATCAAGTATGCTATATATGATGCTGCTGCCGCTAATCTCAATGATGCTGCAATTGACAGTATTGATATCACTCCGTTCATTAAGAACTATCATCTGTACACAACTGCTACACTTGGTGCCACCAATAGTAAGGAGACCGTTGACAACTCTAAGGAGGTTAATGTTTACAGCATCCAGACTGGTTGGGGTAATCCTCCTCAGTTCACCGATTATGCAATTGCTACTCGTGGACAGGAATATGAGACCACATTCCCGGGCTGGAAGTTCAAGTCATATCAGGGCCAGAACTACATTGGTAAGGAGAAGGTTGATTGGAATTCACCTGACCACGATCTGGTATTTGATGCATACCTTGCTTCAGACTGGAGCTCAAAGGTTGAGATGTCTCAGGAAATAACAGATCTGCCTGTTGGTCAGTATACTCTTGGTGTAGCTATGTCACATGACCAGGATGCTGGTACTGATACCAAGTTCATTGCTACAACCAATGGAGCTTCTTATCAGGTAAGTCCGTTGAATAAGGTAAATGCAGCTCCTGTTGATGTAAATACCTTCATTGATTCTGTCCAGATTGTTGCCAATGATACTCTCACACTTAAGGTTGAGATACCTAACCATAATTCATGGGTATGGGTTGACAACTTCTATATGGCATTCCGTCCTGTTGAGGGTGTTAACTATGATGACCTGGCTACCGAACTTGAGGCTAAGCTTGATGAGCTGATGACCGTGGTTGACCTGAGCAAGGCTGTCAAGGAGGGTGTTGAGTACTACACCGTAGGTGGCATGAAACTTGATGCTCCTAAGGCTGGTCAGATACTCATCCGTAAGACCACTCAGAGCAACGGAAAGGTTGTTATGGACAAGGTTATTATAAAGTAATCCTGGAATAACAATTCCCTATAATGAATCGGCGGTGAGCACTCGGCTCCCCGCCGATTCTATTTTTATATAGGTATAAACAGGAGGTTAAGTGCGATGCTAATTGAATAAACGGCTATTATCCTATGGGGATATAGCCGTTTTTTTGTTTCCGGATAAAACATGTATGGAGATATTCCAAGGCGAATTATTTCAAGCCAGTGCGATAAATACAGACAAAAACATTTGAAATAAAATAAAAAAACCTTACTATTTGTTTTGTCTAATGTAAGAATATTTATATCTTAGCACGCTAAATATAGCGCATCTACGCTTTTCTAGATGGATAATTAGCTAATTTTGTGTTGATTAATTAAAAAGGAACGAGACTATTAACTTATTTACTAATTTTTAAAGTCACTTTATGAAAAAACGAGACTTATTATTTGCCGGACTGCTTTTTGCAGTTCCCGCATTTGCTCAAGAAGGTCCCACGTTTACTTCACAGGATGCTAAAGTTATCTTTACGCAGGACTTTGAATCAGACTGGGATGAATGGTCATCGGAAGTTGTTGACAAGATTGACGGCATCTATTATTATGATGTCACCAATGACCAGCAGAGTGGTAACAAGAACAACATCAAGATCTGGGAGGACAGCATCTGGGCCAAGAAGATTTTCAGGGCTGACACTCTTATTGAACTTAAAAACGGTGTTGTTGTAACTGACAGCAAGAGTGAGATTGCAGCCAACAACTTCCCGGGTGAGACCTACACTATTGCTACAGATGAAAGTTCTGAGAGGCATGACGCATTCAAGAACTTTGGTGAGGCCGATGAAGGTGGTGCAAAGGTGTTCAAATATACATCCGACACCTGCACTCTGGCATCTCAGTCATGGGGTACATACAAGGGCGGTTACACTGCCAACTATCGTCGTAACCTGTTTGTACGTAACATCCCCATTGAGCCGGAGTCATCTTACCGTCTTACATTCTATCTTAAGACCAAGGCTCTTCCGGGTCACGATGTAACACCTCGCATGAGCGCCGGTGTGTTCCGTGGTTACTTTGCATCAGAGAAGCCTTTCTCAAACGGTCTTGAGGACGATGCCAATCATTACAAGTACAAAACAGCCATTGAGTATGAGAAGACAGATTTTGCTCCGTCCGATCAGTGGGAGAAGGTTACCTACATGACCTACTATCTGAACGACTCAATTGCCAATAACTTTGTATTTGTTGACGGTTACTGGTGGGCCGAAGAGTGGAGATGGAACCAGGTTGTAGGTGAAGACACCATCAGGCGTGACTACCACGTACAGCCCGACAAGTTCTTTGTACGTCTGGGTTTTGTATCAGACTACACAGAGTTCCAGCTTGACAACCTTTCACTGACCAAGTCATGGATTGGTGGTGCCGAGTACTATGGCGATAAGCTGCGTGTGGACTTTGGTTACAAGACAAACCTTGCCGAACTTGCCAAGGCAGCCAAGGCCAAGACAAACATTGCTGCTGCCGAGGTTAAGGTAGATGTTCCGGATTCTTTGAAGGCTGAGTTAGGTTACGATTATCGTTTCGAGGTATGGGGTCAGAAAGATGATGACAGCTGGGAAGAGGTCTATATCCGTTCTGCCGAATTCCACGATGACGGTTACATGTATATGTTTACAGAGTTCTACGATGATGACCATGCTTATCAGTTTGATGAATACAAGCAGGTGCTCGTAACATTCCACAACCCGATAGACAATCCTGACCTTACACTTAAATACACAGGTGACGGTAGGAGCGTAGCAGGTTTGTTCCCCAAGGCTCTTGATACCACATGGATCAAGAACGGCAAGATTGTTCCTGATTTCTATAATGAGATTGCAACACCTAACCCATACGTGTTCAATGGCGTTCACTCACTTAAGGACCTGCCTCCTGTACTGCAGGTTGCTCCTTATGAGGAGGGTTCAATTGGTCTGGAGCCTCAGCAGTCATTCACATTCAAGTTCTCACGTGAGGTTCTTATAGATAATGACGGCGAAGCTTCACTTAAGGCTATTGGTTATGTAAATGATAAGGTTTGGACACCTTCATTCAATGCCGAGACCAATGAACTAACCATTACCTGCCCGGATGACAGCTGGAAGGAGATGAACGGCGACGTTGAGATTAAGCTTATCCAGTTGTTCGGCAAGGGTACCAATGCAGGTGAGAATGTATATGCTCACTACAACTTTGGTGCTATAAGCAGAGAGCTTGGCGAGGCTGTAGAGTGGTACACTTCAAACTTCAAGGGAACTGACAATGGCGACGGCACATTCAGCAATGCACTTGAGTCTGTTCCTGTTGGTGGTGCTATCATGGATGGTACAAAAGACTACCAGATTGGTACCGGTGTCAAGCAGAGCAGTCAGAGCCGCATGTGGTTCTTTGACGCTGCAGGTCAGTTTGAGCGTGCCATTTATTTCTGCCCGCGTGGCAATACCAACAGAGGCGGTGGTCACTTCTACTATGGCATAGGCGAAGCTAACAAGATTAACTTCAGTGCAGGTAACCATATCATCAGTTTCCTGGCAACCGGTTGGGACGGTAAGGAGGCTACCAACATTTATGTTTATCCTTACACAGACAGTCCTAAGGGTGTAAGCAAGGATAACAAGATTCTGGTAGGTACATTCACACCCACCACTCAGATTTCATCAGGCGATGCCCAGAAGAAAACAGAGCCTTATGCAACTATTGACTTTGCCGAAGAATTCTCATTCGGATTCAGTGTTCCTGCATCAGGCGCCTATATTATTGAGTTTGCAATCGAGAACAGAAGCTGGAGTGGCACTCTGCTGAGTGACTTCACACTGGCTAAGGCTCCTCTGTCATACGTACCTGTTGCTAAGCTGAACGATGCCGTTGCAGCTGCTCAGGAGCGTGTAGAGCTTGCAAATGTTGACACTGATCTCTATGGCGGCACATTCCTGGCTGCTCTTGAGGGCAAGATCAATTATTATAAGGTAGGTGGTGAATTTGATGCCCTGCATGAAACCGAGCCTTCAGTTTGGGATGCTGCAGCTAAGGATATGAGTGACGCTACCAACACAATGAAACTCCGTATGGATACCGTTGACAAGTTTGTTGAGACCAGGGATAAGGTTGTAGCAAAGCTTGCCGAGGTTGAGGATTATTCCGGTCTTGCCGTTTACAGTGCACTGAGTGATTTGAATGAAGAGGCTCAGGAGTATCCTGTTACTACCAAGACCGGTCCTGAGATCTATGATTTCAACAAGCAGATGGACGACGCTATCAGTGCTCTCGATGCACGTGTGGCTGTTAACAATGCATTTGCGGAGGCTCTAAAGAGCGCTAAGGGTCTCATTGACGAGGCCAAGAAGCCTCAGTATGATGAGTATTCTGCTCTTGAGGCTTGCTATAGCACATACGAGAATCTTGATGTTATAACACCTACCGAATCTACTGAGATTACTGATGCTACAGCTGCATTGAAGGATGCCGCCAATGCTTATAACAGCAGACTGCTGGGTGCAAGCATCCTGCCTACCCGTGTGAAAGCTCTCTATGACCTGGCCAAGGATCTGGGTTCAGACATAGTCAACAACGGCGTCCTTACCGAGCGTCTTGAGGCTACAGACTTTGATGATGACGAGCTGGCCAATATCTACAAGACCGCAATCAAGATTGCTCTCTATGATCTGGCTGATCTGAATGATCCTAAGGCTGACAGCGTTGATGTAACTCCGTTCATCAAGAACTATCACCTGTACACCACACCTAAGATTGTGGAGCGCACTGACAAGCAGGTTCCCGGCGGTAATGGTGATGCTGATCCCGATGGTGCTAACATGCAGCATTCACAGCATGCTTACAACAGTGGTGACCTGAACGGTAAGATGCCTATCTGGGTTATGATTACCGGCCGTGACTACACTGACCTCTATCCCGGTTGGGCTGTTCAGTCATTCGCTACTGGTAACTCTATGGTAACCGCTGATAAGAGCTACAACAGTTACAAGAATGGTCTCGGCATCTTTGATGGTGAGATTGGTATGGACTGGAACAGTAGGGCTGAGATGAAGCAGGATCTTACTGACCTGCCCGTAGGTGTGTTCACTCTTGGCGTTGAGCTTACTGAGTTCACACCTAATGCCGGTGATGGCAAGATTGCTCGTCTGACAGTCAAGACTCTTGATAAGTCCTATGTAGGTGAGGCTACAGAAAAGGGTGCTCAGAAGCTTGCTGTTGACAGCATAATGGTAGCTGAGAATGACAGTGTCAATATCCACTTCATGCTGCGTTCTCAGAATGGCTGGTCACGTGCTGATAACTTCTTCCTGACCTTCCATCCTGATGAGGACTATGATTATGAGGAGGCTATTGATGCCCTTGAGGATGAGCTCAATGAACTTATGACAGTTGTTGATGCACGTCAGGCTGTCAAGGAGGGTGTTGAGTACTTCACCGTAGGCGGTATCAAGCTTGATGCTCCTAAGGCTGGTCAGATACTCATCCGCAAGACCACTCAGAGCAACGGAAAGGTTGTTATGGACAAGGTTCTTATAAAGTAACCCTGCGGAATAACAATTCCCTATAAAGAATCGGCAGAGAGCTTTAGGCTCCCTGCCGATTCCTTTTATTAAAAAATATTTACTAAAATTTTGAGTTATGTAAGGATATTTATATTTTAGCGCGTCAAATAACCCACTGATAAGCCTATATATATAGGTTGTAGATTATTTATATGTTGATAAATAATGAAATTGTGATTTATAACTGATTTACTAATTCTAAATGTATCTTTATGAGAAAACGAGACTTATTCTTGGCTGGTCTGCTGTTTGCGGCAGTACCGGCGTTTGCCCAGGAAGAACCTACGTTCACTCCACAGGATGCCAAAGTAATCTTTACTCAGGATTTTGAGGCTGACTGGGAGACTTGGGAGAGTACTCCGGTTGATACCATTTATCAATTAGAGTATTATAATGTTACCAGTATTCCATCCAGTCCGTGGAATGCTCCTTCATTAAAGGATTCAAACCTTGTTATAAGGACAGACTCTGTCACCGATGGTTGTGAAGGTGGTATTGTTATCCGTAACGGTGTGGTCCTGACCGGCAGCAAGGATGATATTGCCAATAACAAGTACGGGAATGACAGGTATCGCATCGTTGATGACAATACTCAGGAACGTAAGGATGCGTTTGCCCAGTGGGGCGAGGACGGCGGCCAGAAGTTGTTCCAGTTTGTGTCGGCCGACCGTGTGGGTACAGACTACTCTAGCAGCAGCGCCACCCTTTACACTGATGATTACCGCCGTAACCTGTTTGTACGTCTTAACAGCGATGACATAGAGGATAACACCTCTTATCGTCTTACATTCTACGTGAAGGCCAAGGAGACCAACCCCAGGTTCTCACCCAGAATGCATGCCGCAGTGTTCCGTGGCTATTTTAACTCAGAGAAACCATTCACCATGGGACTTGAGAATGATAACAGCAATTACAAATACAACACTAAGATACAGTATAGCAAGGAGGACTTTACAGGTGAATGGGAAAAGGTGACCTACATGACCTACTACCTCAACGACTCCATCGCTAATTATTACATGTTAAATGAATACTGGTGGTCGGATAACTGGACCTGGAATTCTGCTGACAACGGCACCCCCAATGACCTCAAGTACGTAAAGCAGCCCGACAAGTTCTTTGTACGTCTGGCTTTCCAGTCTGACTCCACCAAGTTTGAGCTTGACAACCTGTCACTGACCAAATCATGGATTGGAGGTTGCGAGTACTCCGGCGACAAGATGCGTGTGGACTTTGGTTACAAGACCAACCTGAGTGATATTGTGGCCGCCAACAAGAAACTGACCAACCTGCCTGCTGTAGGTGTTGAGTGTGAGGTTCCTGCCGACCAGAAGGCAGAACTGGGCTATGATTGGCGTATCCAGGTATGGGGTCTTAAGTCTGATGATACATGGGAGGAGGTTTATATGCGCTCTGCCGAGTACCATGACGACGGTTACATGTACCTGTTCACCGAGTTCTATGATGATGAGCACTCTTACCAGTTTGATGAATATAAGAAGGTGCTGGTTACGTTCCACAACCCCACTGACATACCGGGTCTTACCCTTAAATATACCGGAACGGGCAAGGACGTGGACAATATATTCCCCAATGCCCTTGACACCACATGGATCAAGAACGGAAAGATTGTTCCGGACTTCTACAATGAGATTGCCACACCTAACCCGTTTGTGTTCACCGGTGTTCACTCACTGGCCGATCTGCCTCCTGTAATGCAGAGGGCTCCGTATGAGGAGGGTTCATTCGGTCTGGAACCTACACAGACATTCAGTTTCAAGTTCTCACGTGACATCCTTGTTGATGATGCAGGTGAGGCATCTGAGAAGGCTATAGGTTATGTGAACGGAGTTGTATGGACACCTTCATTCAATGAGACTGATTCCATACTTACATTAACCTGCCCGGATGACAGCTGGAAGACCATGAGCGGTGACTATGAGATTAAGCTCATCCAGCTTTACGGTAAGGGAACAGACATGGGCGAAAACGTTGTAATGCACTACCACTTTGGTGCATTTGAGCGTAATCCTGAGATAGTTGATATCAAGACCGACTGGAGAAGTAACGTTACAGGTACCAGCCGTCCTATTCCTACCGGCACCTATATGCACAGCGGTTACAAAACCAGTGGTGGTGAGTATCCCGAGTGGTTTGTTAAGGGTAACGGTCTGAACTCTCCGGGCAAGTGCGGTCTGTACAACATGAACGGTGACGGTATTTACAATGCCGGCCTGTATCTTTCCAACAGAAATGAGGGTACTGGTAGTTTCTATACATTCCAGACCCTTGCTGCAGGCAGATATACCATAGACTTCCGCGGTCTTGGCTGGAGCAGCGGCAGCCGTAAGCTTGTGCTTAAGATGTATCCGGCTCCTGATGTGGAACTGGTTGATGGCGATGCCGAAAGTTTTGCAGCCCTTGAGGCAGTAGAGGGCAAGGTTGAGATAGGCAGAATCACCAAGTGGGATGCAAATATCTCCAGCGCCGGTGACTGGGTGGAAGGTTATACTGATGTACATTGGAGCTTCAGCGTTCCTGCCGACGGCACCTATGTATTTGAGTTCTACACCGATGGCAGCACCGATCACAAGGGCGTTATCTTCAGTAACTACAACATCAAGTCTGACGGCAACCTGTCATACGCATACACTCTGCCTCTGAACGATGCCGTAGAGGCCGCCAAGAAACGTCTGGCTCTGGCTGATGTGGATACTGACCTTTATGGTGGTGCCATGTATGACGCTTTCAATGCCAAGATAGCCTATTATGAGGTAGGTGGCGCATTTGATGCCCTGCATGAGACCGAGCCTACTGTATGGCAGGCTGCAAAGGAGGACCTCATTGATGCCACTAACACAATGAAGCTCCGCATGGACAGCGTTGACAAGTTTGTGGATACCAGGAACAAGGTTGTCGCCAAGCTTGCAGAGACCGAGACCGACTACTCTGTACTGGATGTATGGCAGAGACTGAACTCTATTAATGAGACAGCACAGGCATATCCTGTAACTACCAAGACTGGTGCTGATATCTATGCATTCAACAAGGAGATGGAGGATGCCATCAAGGTTGTTGATGACCGCGTTGCTTCAATCGGTAAGTTCACGGATCTGGTCAAGTCAATAGAGACTCTCATGAATGCCGCCGATGCACAGACCGGCCTTGATGAGTATGCTACGATGGTAACCGCTTACAATACCTATAAGGATACTCCTATCACATCGCCCGAGGATGTGTTCAGCGCTGCTTTCAACGGCCTGACCAGTGGTAAGAACGCATACGTGTTCAGGACAGACTATACTTATGCCAAGACCCGTCAGGTTAAGGAGCTGTATGCTCTGGCCGACAAGCTGGGCTATGACTTTACCGATATGGGCGGTCAGGCCGAGGTCAAGGCTAAGATAGACGCTCTGCAGGATGATGACGCTGAACTGAGTGCAATCCTCAGGGAGGCTGTTATCCTTCAGATTTATGAGGCTTATGCCGACGGTATGGTTGATGAGCTTGACAGTCTTGACGTAAGCGCCCTGCTGCCTAACTACTTCCTGTATGTTGACGCTGTTGATGATGCAATGGAGAACAATGAAGGCACCTGGAGAATCAAGAACATAAGCGGCGGCAATAAGGTTGCCATTCCGGGATGGAGCATATCATACGGAAAGGGTAACTGGCTGCCCACAACCGTAAAGGTTGGCTCTGGTGACGGCACTATGGACTGGAGTGTATATGGTCACACGTTTGCCGGCGGTTTGAGATGCGCACCGCACACTCAGGGTGTTATTGTGAATGATTCTATCGAGATGCCCGATGCTCTATACTGGGTAGGCCTGTATGGTTACAACCAGACCTCGAACGTCAAGATGGTTCTGACTTCTGATTCCTGCAAGGTAGGCGACACTGACAAGTCATCGCTTAACAAGGTTTGGAATCCCGCTAACGGTAAGTTCGGCTATAAGGAGGTTGGTGTTGACTCAATCAATATTGCAGGTAAGATGACCATCACCATCAACCAGACTTCGGATTCAGGCAGTGAGTTTGATATCAGGAACTTTATTCTGCGTCTGCGCGGCACAAATCCTGATGTCAATTACGATGATCTGTATAACGCTCAGGAGACTAAGCTGGACGGTCTGCTGACAGTGGTTGATGCCAATAAGGCTGTTAAGGAAGGCGTAGAGTACTACACCGTAGGCGGCATGAAGCTTGATGCTCCTAAGTCTGGTCAGATACTTATCCGCAGGAATACTCAGAACGGAAAGGTTGTTGTTGACAAGGTTCTTATAAAGTAAAAGAGTAAGAATTCCCTATAATGAATCGGCGGTAGGCGTTCGGCTTATCGCCGATTCTTTTATTTGAAAATCAGTATCATAATGCTTTAATATGTGTTTTTAGGTCTCAAAGTGTCTTTATGCATGTATTTGGTTGGTAGGGAAAAAAAAACTTACCTATTATTTGCAGTATGTAAGTAAATATCTATATTTGCACATCAAACTACATGTCTTGGGGACAGGTGTTTGGTGTTTGTTAATTAAATAATAAAGGGAAATTTAATTAATTGAGCCTCAGGAGTACGGTTTCTTACTTTTGAGGCTCTTTTTTATACCTATATTACTCTAATTTCCCTGTTGCTTGTGAATAACCATACGATTTAGCTGCATATTGATTGTTTTTTTTGTAAAAAACATTGCCGTTTTCTTTGAATAGTGTAAAAAACTTTATAATTTGGCCCCCAATTACAACCCTTTTTATAACTAATTAACAAACAAATTATGAGAAAACGCTACTTATTGTTTGCGGGATTGCTGTCTTTGGCTATACCCGCATTTGCACAGTACGACGGTCCTCAGATTGATCCTTCTAGAGATGCCAAGGTCATCTTTACCCAGGATTTTGAGGCCGACTGGGAAACATGGCAGAACACTCCTATTGGCGTTATTGACAAATTGGAGTATTACATCCACGATGGTTCTTCCAACAGTGCTTCTTTCACTCCATGGACGGAGCGTGAGAAATGGCAGAGAGGCCTTTTCCGTACAGACTCTGTGATTACCCTTTACAACGGCGTCAGGCCTACTGATAATGAGGATGAGATTGCTGCCGGAAACTTTAAGGATGATAAATTTGGGACAAAAAAGGATATTGATAACCAGGACAGGATAGATGCCATGAGGATATTCGGTGAGGCTGACCTGGGTGGTGACTATATTCTGGAATATGCCTCTGATACCTGTACTGTAAGCAATGCACAGACATATCCCGGCGGTTACACAGCCAATTATCGTCGTAACCTGTTTGTTCGTGGTCTTGACATTGAGGATAATACCTCATATCGTCTTACTTTCTATGTAAAGGCTAACAGGACAAAAATCAATTCCAACAACAGCCCGCGCATGAGCGCCGGTGTTTTCCGCGGTTACTACAAGTCAGAGAAACCTTTCTCAATGGGTGTGGAGAGCGATGCTGCAAATTACAAGTACAACACCTCATTTGAATATACCAAGTCTGATTTCAGCGGTCAGTGGGAGAAGGTCACATACATGACCTACTATCTGAATGACTCAATAGCCAATGACTTTGTATTCAAAGATGGTTACTGGTGGGCCGATGACCATTCATGGACATGGGCTGCCGATGCCGAAGGTAACACATCCGGCTATGACCTGAATTACATAGTACAGCCTGACCAGTTCTTTGTACGTCTGGGATTCCTGTCAGACTTTACTACTTTCCAGCTGGATAACCTGTCGCTTACAAAGTCAACCATTGCCGGTGCCGAATATGACCAGGATAAGATGCGTATTGACTTTGGTTACAAGACCAACCTGGCTGACCTGGCCAAGGCAGCCAAGGCCAAGACTAAGATTCCTGCAGCTGAAGTAACTGTTGATGTTCCTCCAGAAAATCAGGCTGAGTTGGGTTATGAATGGCGCTTTGAGGTTTGGGGCCAGGATAAGGAGACCGATGAATGGGAGGAGATTCTGATCCGTTCTGCCGAGTATCATGATGACGGATATATGTATCTGTTTACTGAATACTATGATGATCCTTTGTCTGGTGATTTGGTTCCTTTCAAGTTTGGTGATTACAAGAAGGTGCTTGTAACATTCCACAACCCCGTTGACCAGCCTGACCTTACCCTTAAATATTCAGGAGACGGCAGTAACCTGGCTAATGCTTTCCCAAACGCTCTTGATACCGCCTGGATCAAGAACGGAAAGATTGTTCCTGATTTCTATAATGAGATTGCAACACCTAACCCATACGTATTTGCCGGTGTTCACTCTCTGGCAGATCTCCCGCCTGTATTACAGCAGCCTCCGTTTGAGGATGGTTCATTCGGTCTTACCCCGCAGCAGTCATTCAGTTTCAAGTATTCACGTGAAGTTTGGATTGAGAACTTTACGGATGGTGATGACCTGCGTAATACCGATAAGGCTGTAGTTGAGGTTAACGGTAAGCCCTGGAAGGTTTCATTTGATAAAGAAACCAATTATCTGACCATTACCTGCCCGGATGACAGCTGGCAGACTATGAACGGTGATTATGAAATCAGAATCATCCAGATAAAGAGCAAGGGTGCAACAGAGTATGCAGAAAATGTTACATTGCACTATCACTTTGGTGATTTCAGTACTGTGATAGTTGAACAGGATCCTGTTGCTTATTACAATTCCAACTGGCGTAGCGAGCAGAACAGTTATGACACTAACACTGGTACAATTCCGCCAAGTACTTACATTCATGATATGTCAACCTCTTTCAAGAAGGGTGACGGTACTCGCATGGGTGCTTCAAGCCGCTTGTATGTACTTGATTATGGTACACAGGATGATGTGGATCTTGACAATTGCGGTTATTATCTTGCCAACAGAACCAGTGGAGAAGGTACCGGTAACCTATATACCATTGTCAATTTTAACAAGGGTGGTATGTATTCAATCAAGTTCAAGGCCACAAGGTGGAATTCAAGTACCGTTCCTTCAACAGCATTTTATGTATATGCCAAGCCCAGCGGTACACTTGAGGATGGCAATGACAAGGGATTCAAGACATTGGAGAATGTTGAAAACAAGAACCTGTTAGGTAACTTCGGTCCTGGAACACAGGTCACATACTCTAATGTACAGAACGTTTCTACCGGTAAGTGGCCGGATGGAGTTGAAACCTTTGAGTTCAAGTTCAGCGTTCCTTCTTCTGGTGACTATGTATTTGAGTGGGTTGTAAGTTCTGGTAACACAAACGGCGTATTGCTTGGCAATTTCTTTGTGAGCTATCTGGGTGAGGCCAATCTGTCAACATCATATGTTGCAAAACTTAACGAGGCTGTGGCAAGCGCCGAGGCTAAACTGACGGATGCTGACGCTCCCAAGTACAGAGGCGTAATGTATGATGAACTCACACAGGTTAAGGATGATGCCAAGGCATACAAGGGTCATTATCCTACTGCTTACGACTCTGTTGTGGCTTTGGTTAATGCAACCGTCAAGGCTATGCAGGCCCGTATGGATACAGTCGATATCTATTACACCGCCGAGGACAAGGCAAAGGCTAAGGTTACCTCACTTGAGAATCAGGAGGGCTTCAAGACTATGCCTACTCTTGCAGCCCTTGCACAGCTGATAGCTGACAATGCCTCTTATGACTGCACCACCAAGACCGGTCAGGAGATTGTTGATGCCGCTAAGGTCTATGACGATGCCGTCAAGGCTGTCGATGACCGCGTTGCCGCCATCAACAACTTCAACTCACTGCTTGAGTCTATAGTAGCCCTTAAGGATGCAGCCGATGCCCAGACAGGTCTGGATGAGTATGCTATAATGGTTAATGCATACAACACATATAAGGATACTCCTATCTACACCGCCGAGGACGAGGACTTCAACACCGCATACAACGGCCTGATAGACGGAAAGAACGCATACGTATTCAAGGTTGACTATATAATTGCCAAGACCCGTCAGGTTAAGGAGTTGTTCGCTCTTGCCGATGAACTGGGTTATGACTTTGCAGAGCTGGGTGGAAAGACCGAAGTTAAGGCTACCATAGACGCACTTGCTGATGATGATCCTGATCTTACATCGTTCTTGCGTGAGGCAGCAATAATGCAGATCTATCAGATCTATGCCGACGGTGATGCAGAGCTTTATGACAGCCTTGACGTAAGTGCTCTTATACCTAACTACTTCCTTTACACTGAGGCTGAGGCCGGTCGTGACATGGAGAAGAACAGCAGCGGTAACTGGCGTATCAAGGGCGGTGAGAATACTACCATATTCCCGGGCTGGACAATGAACCGTTCTGCCGGAAACTGGGTTCCTACTACAGTGAAGGTTGGTGCTGGTGATGGCTATATGGATTGGGAGAGGGACGGACATGTATTCGTAGCCGGTCTCAGGTGCAAGAATAATACCAGAGGTACTCTCTCAACTGTAGTTACCGGTCTGCCCGAAGGTTACTATAGTGTTGGTCTGTATGGCTACAACCAGACAACTAACGTGAAATTTGCCATCCAGACAGATTCTGTTACCATTGGCGATGATAACAATGCATCACTCAATATTATGAATGGTGGTAAGAGTAGTAGTAAGTTCAATTATAAGGAGGTTGGTTCAGACTCAGTTCTGGTTGCAGGCAACCTTTCACTTACCATCAACCAGACTTCGGATTCCGGCAGCGAGTTTGATATCAGGTACTTCATACTCCGTCTGCGCGGCATTAATCCTGATGCTGACTATGAAGCATTGTTAGAGGCTCAGCAGGAGCTGCTGACATTGGTTGATGCCAATAAGGCTGTGAAGGAAGGCGTAGAGTACTACACCGTAGGCGGCATGAAGCTTGATGCTCCTAAGTCTGGTCAGATACTTATCCGCAGGACTACTCAGAACGGAAAGGTTGTTGTAGATAAGGTTCTTATAAAGTAATCTTAGTGTAACAATTCCCTATAATGGACAGGCGGAGAGCTTAGGGCTCCCCGCCTGTTCTTTTTCATTTTTTGCCGTGTCTGTTATGCGATTTGCCAAAAAGGCGGTATCTTTATAAGCCAAAACCGGATTGTGCATATTATTAACCTCATTATAACTTGACAGATGAAAGCAAGATTAACGCTCATGGCCGCTTTGATGTTGGCCGGCATTGCCGTAGAGGCACAGAATCCTATTATCCGTGACCAGTTCTCGGCCGACCCTTCAGCCCTGGTTGTTGGCGACCGTGTGTATGTATTCCCTTCACATGACATCAAGGCTCCGGCAGAATATGCCCGTAAGGACTGGTTCTGCATGGCCGATTATCATGTATTCTCATCCGCTAATCTTACCGATTGGACAGACCACGGTATGATTGTTGACCAGTGGAGCGCTCCCTGGGTAAATGAGAAGGGTTACTCAATGTGGGCACCTGACTGCAAGCAGAACCCCAATAACGGTAAGTACTATTTCTTCTTCCCTGCCGGTGCCAAGCCCATGCCAAGCGCCAACGGACGTCGTGGTTTTGGCGGTAACCGTGTAGGTATATGTACATCTGATTACCCGGAAGGTCCCTACACCCCAGAGGAGACTCCTATTGAGGGTATTAACGGAATAGACCCGTGTATCTTTGTAGATGATGACGGTCAGGCTTATCTTGTTATGCCTACCATAACCATTTACAAGCTTAATCCTGACTGGAAGTCCATCTCCACTGATCCCGCTGACCGTCATCGTGTAGAGGGTATTCCCACCAAGGGTCTTGTAGAGGGCCCGTATCTTTACAAGCACGGCGGCAAGTATTATATGACTTTCCCGTGGGCTCGTGACGTTGAGGAGGTTCTGGCATACTGCGTAGCCGACAATATCTTTGGCCCTTATGAGTTCAAGGGCGTTTTCTTTGAGGAGCATGCCAACAAGTGCTGGACCAATCACCACTCAATCATAGAGTTCAAGGGCCAGACCTATCTGTTCTACCATCACAATGAGTTCTCACCCGATTTTGACAAGAACCGTTCAGTATGCGCCGACAGCATATTCTTTGATGATGAGAAGGGTGAAATCAAGATGGTTAAGCCTACACTGCGCGGTATAGGTGTAACTGAGTCAAACACTCAGATCCAGCTTGACCGTTACACTGCACTGAGTTCACGCGGTGACTCCATTGCCTATCTGGAGCCCAGCAACTATTTTGCCGGCTGGAAAACCGTATTCTATGAGAAGGGTGCATGGGCACAGTACAATACCGTAAACTTCAAGAAGGCTCCCAAGAGTGTGACCGTTAAGGTTGTTCCTCCGTCGGCAGGTCAGCTTGAGATTCTGCAGGATGACGTTGTCATTGCCACCGTCGATGTTCCTGCAGACCGTCAGTTCGTGGAAGTTTCGGCAAAGGTCAAGGGTGCCAAGAAGGGTGTTCATCACCTCAAGGTGCGTATGGCTACCGCCGGAAACATCCAGGTTGACTGGCTTACGTTCAATTGATGATTCTTTATAGGCCAATGTGTGATATGAAAGCTAAGACTATATTCACAACGGTTCTGACCATGCTCATTGTGGCATGGTCAGGCTGTTCTGCGGGCAACAAGACCACCGAGTGCGTCAACCCGCTTACCTACACCGATATCCCTGATAATGACTGGATCCGTGTAGGCAATGACTACTATATGGTGAGCACCACCATGTATTTCTGCCCGGGTGCTCCCATCATGCACTCCAAGGACCTGGTGCATTGGGAGCTGATAAGTTATGTGTATGACTATCTTGAGGATGACGATGTATATAACCTGCGCAACGGGCGTAACGCCTACGGCAAGGGCCAGTGGGCTACTTCGCTCCGTTATGTGAACGGAACCTATTATGCCCTGTTCATCGCCAATGACCAGGGCAAGACATACATCTACAAGACCAAGGATATTACCAAGAGCAATTGGGAGCGTTCAGTGATTAACCGCGCTTTCCATGATGCAAGCATGCTCTTTGAGGATGGTCATCTTTATGTGGTATGGGGTAACGGTGAACTCCGTATAATAGAGCTTGAGCCTGATGGCTCGGCTATCAAGGCCGGAGCCCAGGAGCAGATCCTGATTGACTCTCCGCGCCAGGGATTTAACCTGCGTGCCGAGGGTGCTCATATCTACCACATAGGTGACTACTATTACATTCTGGAGATTGACTGGCCCAGCGGCGGTGTACGTACCGAGACATGCTGGCGTTCCAAGAACCTTATGGGTCCGTATGAGCGTAAGGTGATACTGAGCGGTGCCTTTGACGGTCGTGGCGACGGTGTTGCCCAAGGCGGTATAATAGAGACCCAGAACGGCGACTGGTACTCCATAATGTTCCAGGATCACGGTGCTGTGGGTCGTATTCCTACTCTGCAGCCTGTAAAGTGGGTTGATGGATGGCCTATTTTGGGCGATGATACCAAACCTGTAAAGCAGTTTACAGTGAACCTCCCTGAGAGCGGCAGGAACCGCACCTGGGATAATGATGAGTTCAACTATAAGAAGAATGAACTGGACCTGATATGGCAGTGGAACCACAAGCCCGACAACAATGCTTGGTCTGTAACAGACCGTAAGGGCTGGCTTCGTCTTAAGACCGGTCAGGTGGCTACTAACGTCATGAACGCACGCAACACGCTTACCCAGCGTACGGTTGGACCGCGTTGCTGGAGTGAGGTACTTATGGATGCCAGCGGCATGAAACCGGGTGACAGGGCCGGTATAATTGCTTTCCAGAGCAATTATTGCACTATTGGAGTTGAGGTGGCCGATGACGGTTCAAAGAATCTGGTGGCCATGACCCATCGTAACATGGGCCGCCGCCGCGGTCCGCAGCAGGCTGGGGCAGAACAGCCCAGTCCTGATACCGAGGCTCTGCGCATTCCGCTTACCCAGGACAAGGTATGGCTCAAGATACGTTATGTGTTCACCCCGCAGCAGGATGGCGAGCGTGCCGACCAGGCATTCATGAGCTACTCACTGGACGGTAAGGAGTGGAAGGATGTGGATGCCACTCTGCAGATGAGTTTCAGTCTGGATTACTTTACCGGCTATCGTACGGGACTGTACAGCTTTTGCACAAAGCAGGCAGGTGGTTATGCGGACTTTGATTATTTCCACCAGACAGCCTACTAATGGTTAAAAAAGTATAAACGTTTAACTTTTGTGCTGAATCCTTATAATAGGAATGAAACGTGATGAGAAAGACATAGTGAACAGTCAGGGATCTCTTTCAGTGAGCGATGAATCCATTGCCCGTCTGCTATGTGATGACAGTCACGTAGAGGAGGCCATGCGCCTCATCATGAAAAAGTATGGTGAACAGCTTTATTGGCACATACGCCGCATGGTGGTGGCCCATGATGATGCGGAGGACTGCTTGCAGGAGACTATGATAAACGTATATAAGTACAGAAGTACATACTCTAACGAATATCCGCTTTCATCATGGCTCTACAAGATAGCTACAAATGAGAGTCTCAAACTGTTGAAGAACAAGGCCGGTTTCACGATGTCGGTTGATGACCTGGGCGATTCGCTTAAGGACAGCGTGCGTGAAGAGGCCAGCCCGGATGCCGATGAGACCCTGATACTTCTCCAGGAGGCGATAGCGCTCCTGCCGGCCAAGCAGAAGATGGTGTTCAACCTGCGTTACTATGATGACAAGAGTTACGAGGAGATACACCAGATAGTGGGTGACAGCGTAAATACGCTCAAGACCAACTACCATTACGCAGTACAGAAGATAAAGGATTATATATTAGAACATCAGTTATGAAAGATTTTGATCTGGAAAGTTTGAGCAGAGAAATGCCTTACAGGATGCCTGAGCATTTCATGGACAACATGACCGAGAGGGTTATGTCCCAGATTGGCAAGGAGCGTAAGCAGCACAGGGAGCGCAGGATTGTGGCTCTGTTTGCAAGCGCAGCCAGTGTAGCAGCAGTGGCCCTGCTGTTCCTTCATCCGTTCGGTGGCGGACTGGATATACCTGACTATGACAGCATATCACAGTGCGCAAGCGTGGATGACCTCTTCCAGAACATGACAGCCGATGAGCTGGGCATGTATTCTATGATGAGCAACTACTACGGCAACTGATTCCTGTAATGAAAAGGAAACGTTGGACGGCATTGTTGATTTTGGCAGGCTTGTTCCTTACTCAGCCTATGCAGGCTCAGGACAGGGATGAGCAGATGATCAACGCGTCCCTTCGTTTCATAAAGGAGAATGCCAACCTCACCAAGAAGGAGTACGAGAAGTTTGCCAAGATTTACATTGAGTATAATGAGCAGCTTGCCAAGCTGAATCGTGAACTCAAGCCTGAGTCACGTGATTATATGAAACGTTGGCAGAACATCAATGATGACTATATGAAGAAACTGGACAAGGCTCTGCCTGACTCTACCCGCCAGAAAGTGGGTTTGGCACAGTGGGAGCTTGGCCAGAAGGTTTGGGGACAGTGGAGTGAGCAGAACCGTAACACCACTGAACGCCAGTTCCAGATGATGGGACAGTGGAACCAGATGAACCCGCAGTTCATGATGCAGCCGCACATGTTTGATTTTCAGCGTATGCGCCAGCATGAGATGCAGCAGGCCGATGCCCAGCAGCAGCAATGGTGGGACAACTACTGGCGCAACTGGGGACAGCCTGATACTGCCATGATTCGCAGGATGGAGGAGAGCCGCCGTCGTTACCGTGAAAGAGACAGTTTGTGGATGCAGCGCAGGCAGCAGTTTGGTCCGCAGTCTCAGTTTGGTCCCGGATTTGGTCCTCAGCCACAGTTTGGTCCCGGATTCGGTCCGCAGTCAGGATTCCCGCAGAACGGCCCGCAGTTTGGTCCCGGAAGCGGTCAGCAGTATCCTTACCCGCAATATGCTCCTCAGTTTGGTCCGGGTACCAATAACAATAACTCCAACAGATCAAGATAATACAATTTTTTCCGAATATAAAAGAGGATGACAGATTGAGTCATCCTTTTTTTGTACGCTTACCGGCAAACCAATTCAAGTTAGCTTTCCTATATATAAAAAGAATCGGAGCGAACGCCCCGATTCTTTTTTATTGGAATGTATTGAATGAAGAGGAATCAATGTCCGTTCTCATTACCCTCATAGATGCTCTTGGGTACGATCTCTATGAAACTGAACGGGAATACACCGTCCTCCTCATATACCTGACGCATACGGATGTAGTAGTATGTATCGGCTTTGAGGTATTCATTGCAAACAATCTTGCGGTAGCAGTTCTCATCAACACGGATGGGGTCACCTGTATTATCGCTTGATGTACCTGATGTATATGAATCCAGTGCCTTCATATATCCGCGGATACGCATAGCTCTGTCGTTCAAATAGATAGCCTGCTGTTTCTCGTTGTCGGACATGCCGTCATATCTTGAATCATTGTCAGGTACCATACCTATACGTGCATCACCTCCACCCAGACGAAGGTCCATAGGAATGCCCTGGGGATCCCAATCCCAGTTCCTCCAATAGATATCCTTATCAACTGATGGATTGTACTGGTGCAGGTAGAACTGAACTATACCACGGTCACCACGACCTGAACTTGCCAGTGAGTTGTTCCACATGCGGATCTCGTATGTTCCGTCGGTCGGAACGGGCGGCAGACGGAATGCAAGGTCATAGCTGCCACGTACTGTAAGCTCATCACCATATACGGTTCCGAATGATGCATCACGGTATCTTACAAAGAACTTGGTCCCGCCCTTAGATGCCAGACTTTCAACCCACTCAAAGTTTTTGCAGTAACCCGCCTTGTATGCCATAACCATCTTGTTGATGTTTGTGACACCGCCGTTGCTGGGGTCACCGTTCAGACGGCCACGGCCACGGCTGTTGATGAAATCAGGTGACAGTGTGCAGCACATGATTCTCATTCTGCACAGGAGAGCGGTCTCTCTGGTGAATGTATCGTAAGCAAGCAGTTTGTTGATGTAGTGGTAACCTCCGTTCACGCAGATATTGGTAATACCGCCCTTGAAGTTGTACTCTGCTGCACTCTGTGCTATTCTGGTTCCCTCTGATACAATACCTATGGCTTCTGTTCCGTTACGGTTGATGAATATGCCCAAAGGATTCTGCCATGTGCCACCCGGGTACGGGGTGCTTATACGCATGATTGAGTGCGGCAGCATGGTCTCAAAAAAGTCTTCCACATCATACTCCTTGAGAGCAAGACGACGCTTGATTATGGATTCCTGTCTGGTGTTGAACTGGTCGTATGAGAGCCAGCAGGGAAGTATATGATATGACAAGAACTTGTTTAGTGAATTGTTCCTGTCTGTCTCATCTGCGGGACCTGTACCTTCTGGGTCATAAATTTCCTTAGCGTATGCGCGAAGGTCATCAAGGCTATGGATACCGTTAAGACCGGCTTTAGCGGTATATTCATCGTTGTAGTTGGCAAGAGCGGTATCGGGCATGCAGAATACGGTGAACTTGAACTCTCTCTTTTCAGGGATGGCTATACGGTCTGCATTATTACCGGTCTCATATGCGGTCTCATTAATGTGGATTCCGCTGTAGTTGTCACGCAGAGCCTGCTCGGTCCACTCGTAAGGAATCTCAGGATATGTGTCATCATAATACTGCTCCAGCGTATCCTTGAAACCTGTGGTTACAACTGCGCTGTAGAATATGGACAGGTTGGGATTCTCTTTCATCAGGCCGGGAAGGAACTGGTTGGATGACCTGAGGACCTTGTTGAGCTGATGTACAACGCCGTTCTGTACGGTATCATCGGCTGCAATGATTGATGCCTGCATGTTAATCAGGTATTTGAGCCTGATGGAGATGGAGTCTGTACCGTCCTTTGCCTTGATAACGTTATTGTTGTTATCATACAGTCTTGCTGAGTCGGCATAAGAGTTGTACACGATATAACGGTCAAGCATATTGGGGTGCTGGAGCACACCGTCACCGTTCAGGTCTGACGTGTACATCAGGTTGTTGAACAGGTGGGTCTTGGCAATGGTGTCGCAGACCTTCTGGTCAGCCAGGACATTGTCAATGCTTGAGAAAATGGTCTTGAACTTGGTGTTGTTAAGAGAGTCAGCCTCATGGTACCTCTCCTCAATGTATTTCAGGATTGCAGCGTTGTCAGGTGCAAAACAGGTGTAGGTTCCGTAAGTTCTCATCTGACCCCAGAGGTTGGCCTCTTTAAGGATAGCGATAAAGTAAGAGAAATCTCCGTGATTCTCTACTTTTCCTTCCAGATAATCAGCAATGGTCTCACCATTGTTGGTGTAATAGGTACCCGGATGCTGCTCTCCCCACAAGTCTGCACATGATGTCTGTACAGAGGCGACAGCCAGGACAGCAGATGCCATGACTACACTCTTGAATAGTCTTTTCAGATTGATTTTCATATTTTTAGGTTATTAATTATTTAGTTCTCAGGTTATAATGCGCATATTGCAGCGCGTAAAGATAATAAGAAATTTCAATATTAGTAATATTATGTATAAATATTTTAAAAAAAAGGAACGTCCTGCCTCTGTCTGTCAGGACGCCCCTTATGGTGATAGAATCTGTGTTATGCCGTTTTACCAGTTCATGCGGTAGTTGCCGCTCAGGTGCAGCAGGGCGAACAGATAGATCAAGCCATCATAATATACATCATAGTAGCCGTCATCGTATGGTTTGTGCTCCATACTGAACATGTGGCGGACCAGTTCCTCATTGTACTCGCTCTCACACATGAGGGCAGTGGTGGCCATGGTTCCCACAAAACCTATTGAGTGGCGCAGGTTGGGACGCCAACGGCCGCCACCCATGGGACGGGCCGATACATCACCGTTCAGAGCAAACTGATCGGGGAACTCAGTTACACCATAACGGCCTACAATAGCCTTCTGGAACTTCTTGGCGTATTCAGTCTGCCACTCTGCATCCTTGTGGTACCATGTAAAGTCCATGGCAATGTTCATAGGCACACGCCATGAATCATAGTGGAATTCGCTTCCGCGGTTGGGGGTGCCGTCAAACTGGCTCTGGTCGGGGTTGATACCGGTCTCGGGGTCACAGGCGCGGTGCAGGTATTCACGTGCGTTGGCAGCCAGTTCGCGGTACAGGTCCTCACGGCCGTCCTTTGCGGTCTCGGCCCATATCTCATAGAATGCGGGCAGATGGTATGAGGGGTCGGTCCACTCGTTTGAACGGGTATCGGGGCAGAAGTTGATGAGCTTGTGCTCCATGTTGATGATGTTGGTAACACCACCCGTGCCGTCCTTTGAGAAGAGGTCATTAAGCAGTTCCTGAGCCTCGGCCAGGTAGTTGAACTCCTCAAAAGTGCCCCAGCGGCGTGATGCCAGAAGCAGTGTGGTCACGTAGTAGAGCTCTCCGTCACTGGCCGATCCGTTTGAAGTACGGCGGCCGTTGGTGCGGCATGACCATGCGAACAGACCGTGTGACGGGCCTTCCTCATTATGACGCATGTAGTATTTTGACCAGCGCCATATCTTGTTGAACAGTTCCGGCTTGTCAAGCTGTACGGCTATCATCATACCGTATGACTGACCCTCGGTGCGTACGTCGTTGTTCTTTACGTCCGATACATAACCCATCTTTACGATCTTGCCGTCCACCTCAACGTCAACGTCGTGGTATGAGCCGTCCTCGGCCTCGAATACGGTTGAGAAGATGGTCTGGATTTTGTCATCAATCTCTTTTTGAGAGTAACCCAGTTCCTTAAGGTAGTTGCGGTATTTGCCGGTCTCGGCATATCCTTTCTTGGCGGGTTCCAGTTTCTTGTACGTTGCGCATGTGGCAGTTACGCCTATGATTGCGCATAAGGCTGCCATTACAATGGCGATAGTCTTGAATCTTTTCATTAGTAATTTGGCTTTTATTATTGTACGTATGATTTCCAGCGCTGGTAGGCCTCGTCATATGCGGGCATATCGGAAGCCTTGGGCTCTATGACACGGATTTTCTGCAGGGATGCGAAAGCCTCGTTGTGGTCATTGTAGATATGGACTCCCATTCCGGCTCCCTTGGCTGCGCCTATGGAGCCGTCAGTGTTGTAAAGCTCTATGGTGGCTCCGGTCACACCTGCAAGCGTATCGCGGAACAGGGGGCTCAGGAACATGTTGGCATTGCCTGCATGAATCTTGTTAACCGGCATTCCCATATCCTCCATTATCTCTATTCCGTATTTGAACGAGAACACTATACCCTCTTGGGCGGCGCGTATAAGGTGTGAACGGTTGTGGATGTTGAAATTCACTCCATTGAAGCTGCATCCGCGTTCCTTGTTCTCAAGAACACGCTCGGCTCCGTTGCCGAACGGGAGCACTGAAACTCCGGCGGAACCTATGGGAGCCATGGCTGCCAGGTCATTCATTTCGGCATAACCTAACCCTTCTGGTACTATGTTGCGCTTCATCCAGGCGTTCAGTATGCCTGTGCCGTTTATGCAGAGCAGTATGCCCAGACGGTTGAAGCCGGTCTTGTGGTTTACGTGAGCGAAAGTGTTCACCCTTGATTTGGGGTCATAGCTTATCTCACCGTTAACGCCGTATACCACTCCCGATGTGCCTGCGGTTGATGCTATCTCGCCGGGTTCGAACACGTTGAGTGAAAGTGCGTTGTTGGGCTGGTCTCCGGCACGGTAGGTAACGGGAGTACCCTCGGCCAGGCACAATTCCTTTGCTGCTGCGGCAGTGAGGCGGCCCTGCTCGGCGAATGTGGGCACTATCTTGGGTATGAATGAACGCGGTATTCCATAATAGTCAAGCAGGAATCCTGCTACATCGCCTGTCTGGAAATCCCAGAACATACCCTCTGAAAGGCCTGATATGGTGGTAGCAATCTCTCCGGTAAGACGCATTGCGATGTAGTCGCCGGGAAGCATTATCTTGTCAATCTTGTCAAATATCTTGGGCTCGTTCTCCTTTACCCATGCCAGCTTGGAGGCTGTGAAGTTTCCGGGGGTATTGAGCAGGTGTGTGAGGCACTGAGAGCGGCCCAGGTCCTGGAATGCTGTCTCACCTATGCCTACGGCGCGGGAATCACACCAGATGATGGCGGGGCGCAACACTTTCTGGCGCTTATCTACGCATACCAGTCCGTGCATCTGGTAGGAGATACCTATGGCCTTTATGTCATATACATCGGCGTTGCTTTGTGAGAGGACGTTGGCAGTGGCTTCCTTAAGATATGACCACCAGTCTTCGGGGTTCTGCTCAGCCCAACCGGGGTTGACTGCTTTAATTGGTGCTTCACTTTTGGGGGCGAACGCTGTTGCCACGCAATTGCCGTTCTGGGCATCTACAAGACTGCACTTCACCGAAGAGCTGCCTATGTCATAACCTAACAGATACATACTATTCCTTATTATTATAATTGATTGTAAATTACGTTGTCTTGCATTAGGGCAAACAAAGGTAATCAAAAAATGTGTCGGTTCCGCCAAAAATGAGTACTTTTGATGCCATTAACAATCTTATTTGCTGACCATATGAAAAAAAGTCTGATTCTTGCAGCTGTGGCTCTTATGTCACTCTCGTGCTCATCACAGAATGAGGAATTGAAACTGTGGTATGATGCTCCTGCCCAGCAATGGACCGATGCGCTTCCTCTGGGGAACGGCCGCTTGGGTGCCATGGTATTCGGAACCCCTGCCCAGGAACGTATCCAGATAAATGAGGAGACGATCTGGGGTGGCGGACCGCACAACAACGTGAACTATGCCGCCAAGGACGGACTTGACCAGATCCGCCAGGCTCTTTGGGAGGGTCGCCGCTCTGATGCCCAGGCTCTCTGCGACCAGTACATTTCATCCAAGAGTGCGCATGGCATGCCTTATCAGACTGCCGGTTCGCTGATGCTGGATTTTGATGGAATCACCGATTTCACCGACTATTACAGGGAGCTTGACATAGCCAGGGCTGTTGCTCTGACACGCTTCAAGGCTGACGGTGTGGAATACACCCGCGAGTGTTTCGTGTCATTCCCGGATCAGGTGATAGCATTGCGTCTGACCGCATCTGCCAAGGGTGCTCTCTCTTTCAATGCCAGCTACAATCTGCCGTATAGGGAGGAGCGCATAACAAATACGTCTGCCGGACTGGTTCAAAACGGTAAAGCCGCTTTCCTGTCAGTGACCTGCAAGGGTGATGACCATGAAGGAATAGAGGGCAAGATCAGGTTCACAGACTATGCCCTGATTGAAGCTGAGGGCGGTAAGGTATCGGTTGTGGACCAGAAGAACATAACGGTTAAGGATGCTGATGTTGTAACTATCTATATATCAATAGGAACAAATTTTGTCAATTATAAGGATGTAAGCGGCAACGATCTGAAGGCCGCTACAGAACCTATTGTAAAGTTCAGGGACAGCAATGACGGTAAAAAGTACGACAAGGCACTTGCCGCTCACATAAAGGAGTATCAGAAGCAATTCGGTACGGTAACTCTTGATCTGGGTACAAATGAACAGGCTAAACTGCCTACAAATCAGCGTGTTGCCCAGTTTGCAAGCACCTTTGACCCGCAACTGGTAACGCTGTATTTCCAGTTTGGCCGCTATCTGTTGTTGTGCTGCTCACAGCCGGGTGGACAGGCTGCAAACCTGCAAGGTATCTGGAACGAGAGCCGTCAGGCTCCCTGGGATGGCAAATACACTACGAATATCAATGTTGAGATGAACTACTGGCCAGCATTCGTATGCGGTATTCCACAAACGTTCGAGCCTTTCCTGCAGTTGGTAAAGGATTGTGCCGAGCACGGAAAGGAGACCGCCCAGATGTACGGCTGCCGCGGTTGGACATTGCACCACAATACTGATATATGGCGTTCAACAGGTGCCGTGGATGGCGCATACAACGGAATGTGGCCTACCGGAGCCGCATGGTTCTGCCAGCAGATATGGGACGGTTATCTGTTCAACCAGGACCGTAAGTATCTGGAGGAGATTTATCCTATAATGAAGAGTGCCTGTGAGTTCTTCATCGACTTCCTGGTAGCAGAGCCCGTATCGGGCCATAACTATCTTGTGATAGCTCCCTCATATTCACCTGAGAACGCTCCCCATGTCCAGGATGTGCTTGGCAAGGGTAACATTACCACCGTTTTCGGTGCCACTATGGACAATCAGATGATGGCCGACCTGTTTGGAAACATGATTGATGCCGCGGAGCTGATGGGTGAGAAGGATGCTGATTTCGTTAAGACTCTCAAGAGCGTCAAGAGCCGCCTTGCTCCCATGAAGATAGGCAGTTGGGGACAGCTGCAGGAGTGGTTTGAGGATTGGGATGACCCTAAGGACAACCACCGTCACGTATCGCACCTGTGGGGAATGTATCCCGGTCGTCAGATTACTGCCGATGGCACACCTGACCTGTTCAAGGCCGTTCGTACCAGTCTTGAGGCACGCGGTGACGAATCCACCGGATGGTCAATGGGCTGGAAGGTCTGCCTGTGGGCCCGCCTGCTTGACGGTAACCATGCTTACAAGCTTATCCAGGATCAGATAAAGCCTGCCGGCGGACGCGGATTCGGAGGTCGAGGAGGCACATACAATAACCTGTTTGATGCGCATCCGCCATTCCAGATTGACGGAAACTTTGGCTGTACTGCAGGTATTGCCGAGATGCTGGTTCAGAGCCACACCGGTAAGGTTGTCCTGTTGCCCGCCCTGCCTGATGTATGGAAAGACGGTACGGTTAAGGGTCTTTGCTGCCGCGGCGGATTTGTCCTGGATGAGCTGACATGGAAAAACGGTAAGCCCGCATCCGTTAAGGTCCGCTCTACCGTTGGCGGCAAGCTGGATATAGCCTGGAACGGCAATTTGCAGAGCATCGATACAAAGGCCGGCAAGGTGTACACAATTAGCTTTTGATACAAAATGATACAAAAGGGGTCAGACCCCAATTGTATCATTTTTTTGATTAACCATTTAAAAACGATATGAAAATCAAAACATTAGTCCTGCAGGCTTTGATAATCAGCCTGCTTCCGATGAGCGTAACGGCTCAAAAGAAAGTGTCAATCGATTGGTACGGCTTTGTGGCCGCACAGACATTTTTTGATACACATGAAAGTGCATCTTCTGCTGACGGATTCCTTTATTTATATCCAAAGGATAAGACCACGGTTATTGGCGATGACCATGACCGCAGTGCTGTTCCGCAGTCTTCATGGTTCGGAACTATGGCCCGTCTGGGCTTTGTATTGAAAGGCCCCGAGATATTCGGTGCAGCAAGCCGTGCCAAGGCTGAACTTGAGTTCTCCGGTCACACCGCTCCGGGCAGCGTGCTTTACCGCCATGCTTTCATGGCATTGGACTGGGATAACAGCACACTAATTCTGGGCCAGACCTGGCATCCTATGAATGATTTGTTTCCCAGCACCGTGGGTATCGCCATAGGTTCACCTTTCAACGCCTTGAACCGTAGTCCGCAGTTGCGTTATGAGTATTATTTGGATAGTGAAAAGAAGACCAAACTGACAGGTGCGGCTATTTTCCAGGCAGCTAACGCCACATTCGGCCCTACAGGCAAGTCTTACAATTACATTCGCAGGTCAATGGTTCCCATGCTGTATGCAGGCATTGACTTCACTTTGGGTGACCTGAAATTGGGCGGCGGACTTGAATATCAGCGTATATCACCTATAGTTGACCTTGCTGACAACAACAAGAAATACTATATGAACGGCTTTTCGGGAATGATTCAGGCACAGTATGCCAAGGACAAGCTCTCAATCAAGGCCAAGACTCTGATAGGTCATAACATGTCACATCTGGGCATCTGCTCGGGTTTCGGAAAGGTTGCCTCAATAGACTATGTTGATTTTGCTCCTCTTGCAGCCTCTTCGTCCTGGGCACAGATACAGTATGGTGATGAGCTTAAGTTCGGTTTGTTTGGCGGATATATGAGCAACTGGGGTGCCGGTAAGGACCTGAGTGCCATATATGCTGCCGAGAACGGAACGATTGACAAGATGTGGAGGATATCGCCCAATGTCCAGTACACTGTAGGCAATGTGGTGCTGGGATGCGAATATGAGCTTACTACTGTGGCATACGGCACACCTAATGCCAACGGAACGGTGGGTAACACTCATGATGTCACCAACAACCGCCTGCTGCTTTCAGTAATGTACAGCTTCTAAGGATTGGTTTGAAGATAGGGGAGATTGACTTTGGGGAGAGGCCGGTTTTTCTGGCTCCCATGGAGGATGTGACGGACCCGGCGTTCCGTCTGCTCTGCAAACGGTTCGGGGCTGATATGGTCTATACCGAGTTTGTATCGAGCGATGCGCTGATACGCGAGGTGAACCGCTCCATGCAGAAACTGACCATCTGTGATGAGGAACGCCCTGTAGCAATACAGATTTATGGTAAGGATACAGAAGCTATGGTGGGTGCAGCCCGTATGGTCGAGGCTGCAGGTCCTGATGTGCTGGACCTGAACTTTGGCTGCCCGGTCAAGAAAGTGGCTGGAAAGGGTGGCGGGGCCGGCATGCTCCAGAACATTCCCAAGATGTTGGAGATTACCCGCGCGGTGGTGGATGCGGTCAAGATTCCCGTTACCGTCAAGACTCGTCTGGGCTGGAATGATGAGAGCAAGATTATCGTCGAACTGGCTGAACAGTTGCAGGACTGCGGAATAAAGGCTCTGACCATTCACGGTCGCACCCGTGCGCAGATGTACACCGGTCAAGCTGACTGGACGCTGATAGGAAAGGTCAAGGAGAATCCCAGAATGAAGATTCCTATCATCGGCAATGGAGACATTAACACTCCGGAGCGTGCCAAGGAGTGTTTTGACCGATACGGGGTGGATGCCATAATGATTGGTCGCGGCAGCTTTGGGCGGCCTTGGATTTTCAGGGAAATCAAGCATTATCTTGAGACCGGAGAACTATGGCAGGATCCCGGCTTCCAGTGGAAAATGGATGTGCTCAAGCAGGAGACGCTGGACAGTATAGCCCGTCTGGACGAGCGGCGTGGCATAGTGCATATACGCCGTCATCTGGCTGCCAGCCCGCTGTTCAAGGGACTGGAGGATTTCCGCCACACCCGCATCGAGATGCTCCGCGCCGAAACGGTAGATGAATTGTTCGCAATAATGGATCGCATTACAGAAAAATGGGGAAATGAATAGAGGGGATTACGAAATCATGTCACCGGTGGGCTCATGGGAGAGCCTGGCTGCGGCATTCCAGGCCGGGGCCGGATCAATCTACTTTGGTGTGGATAAGCTGAACATGCGGGCGCGAAGCGCCAGCCATTTTACTCTCGATGACCTGCGTGAGATTGCCAGCCAATGCAATGCGCACGGAGTCAAAAGCTACCTTACGCTGAACACTGTGATGTACGGCGAAGACATTCCGCTTGTGCACGAGATTGTTGATGCTGCGATGGAAGCGGGGATATCGGCCATAATAGCGTGTGATATAGCCGTGATGACCTACTGCAACAAGGTGGGCATGGAGGTGCATCTGTCAACTCAGCTCAACATAAGCAATATCGAGGCGCTCAGGTTCTATGCCCAGTTTGCCGATGTGGTGGTATTGGCTCGTGAACTGAACCTTAATCAGGTGGCAGAGATTCATCGGCAGATTCTTGAGCAGGATATACGCGGTCCCAAGGGTGAACTGATACGTATTGAGATGTTCTGTCACGGAGCCCTATGTATGGCTATAAGCGGCAAATGTTACCTGAGCCTGAACGAGATGAATGCCAGCGCCAACCGCGGAGCCTGCATGCAGTTGTGCCGCCGCGGGTACATAGTGAAGGACCGTGAAACCGATATAGAGCTGGCCATTGAGAACCAGTACATAATGTCACCCAAGGACCTAAAGACAATCCGTTTCATGGACCATATGATTGAGGCCGGCGTGCAGGTTTTCAAGATAGAGGGACGTGCCCGCGGACCTGAATATGTACGGACTGTGACCGAGTGTTACAGTGAGGCGATAGAGGCTGTCCTTAAGGATGAATTCACCGATGAAAAGAAGGAAAATTGGGATAAACGCCTGGCCACCGTATTCAACCGCGGCTTCTGGGACGGCTACTATTTGGGTCAGCGCCTTGGTGAGTGGAATGATGTCTATGGATCGCAGGCCACCGAAACCAAGGTCTATGTGGGCAAGTGTACCGACTGGTTCTCCAGGATTGAGGTTGCGGAATTCAGCATAGAGGCCGCACCCATAAGTGCCGGAGACAAGCTGATGGTGACAGGCGCCACTACAGGTTGCATCACATTCAATCTGGATGATCCGCGTGTGGACCTGAAAACCGTAGAGACCGTACCGCAGGGAGTCCGTGTGTCGTTCAAGACTCCGGAGCGTGTGCGTCGCGGAGACAAACTATTCAAGATAATTCAAAAATAGTACAAAAGGGGTCTGTCCCCAATTGTATCATTTTATCAAAAAAAATTATGAAAAAGTTACTGACCATTGCCCTGTCGCTGCTGGCTGTATCGGCCGGAGCACAGAATGAGTATGAGATTACAGTTGAGAGCAAGCAGCCCTCAGGTATCATTGACGAGATGCTGTACGGGCAGCTGTTTGAGCACATCTATTTCAGTGCCAACAACGGAGTATGGCAGGAACTCATCTATGGCCGTTCATTCGAGCCGGAGCAGTATCCCGGCATTCCGCCACGTGACGGTTATTTTGACGGCTGGTTCATGGACGATGACATGATCCTGCATTCACCCACCCGTTATGAGCAGCCGCTCAACATCACCACCGTCGAGTCTGATGACTACGAGATAACGATGGATGTAAGGTGGCGTTCATACAAACTGGCACGCCGGTCTTGGAGTGGAGGACTTATGGATATAAGGTTTGCATTTGCCCAAAAAGCCGATGGAAACGCATATTTTGCCCGCATCCATGATCCCTATTATGAAGGCCGTACATTCACTCCCGCACAGACCCAGTCTCAGATTGATGCAGCAAATGAGGCTAATGCTCGCGCCGCATTGCAGCAGCAGAGCTCCACGGCCGATTTCTCAATCTGCGCTATGGAGGTGCGTGAATCACAAGGATTCGGAGGACGTCCCGGCAGAAGAATGAATACGCTCACTGCATTGGCATCGACCCCTGCTACTAAGAATCAGGTGAACGAGAATCAGGACTGGCACAAGCTTCGCATAAGCCGCAAGGGTGCCCAGGTTACAATGTACTTTGATGAAAAGGAGGTTGTAAGTTATAATGAACTTGAAAAGACCGGTAAGAACGACATTGTTTTTTGGGTAAACTATACCGAAGCCACATACCGCAATATCACCGTCAAGAGCGGTGAGCAGACTGTTTTCACCGGCACTCCCAAGGATGTTCAGATTCCGGAGGTTGCTCCCGAGTGGACTGCGTTCGGTGAGGGCAAGTACCGTCTTATCAAGGACGATGCCGTAAACATGCGCTACTCGCAGGAGATTACGGTAGGCAAGAAGGCTGAGGCCGGCATGGCACAGGGCCCGCAGAACATAATAGTACGTGAAAAGTATGTCGGCTCACTGTATGCTAAGGGTAACGGTGAACTGATAGTGGGTCTACGTAACGAAAAAGGTGATTTTGTGGCACGCCAATCACTTGGAAAGGTGAGCAAGGAATGGAAGAAATATGATTTTACACTCGAACCCAGGTCTCTTGGAAATCAGGAAGATGTCAAAATCAGATTGAAAATGGCCGGAGGCAAAGTAGTTCAGGAAAGCGGAGACGGTGATTTTGCAATTGTCGTTAAGGGTGGCACCGTGCAGGTTGATATGGTTACAATGTCAACTCAGACCGGCAAGGAGTTGGGTGGTTTCCGTCCCGACATACTGCAGGCCGTGAAGGAACTGCACCCTACCTGCCTGCGCTGGCCAGGTGGCGGATATGTGGCCCAGTATGACTGGCAATGGGGCATCGGCCCGCAGGAGAACCGTGAGCGCTGGGCACACTGGATGTGGATGGACTATGACCAGAACTGCTTTGGAACCGATGAATTCATAAAGTTCTGCCGTGAGGTAAATACTGAGCCGGTGATAGTAGTAAGCGTCAAGTTTGAGCGTCCGGCCGAAGAATACGACCAGATTCTGCAGGATGCAGTGAACTGGGTGCGTTACTGCAATGCTCCCGCCACCGATGAGTGGGGCGCCAAGCGTGCCGCCAACGGACATCCCGAGCCTTATAACGTGAAGTACTGGGAGATTGACAACGAGATGTGGGAGATGGGCATAGAACGCTATGAGAAGTGCGTGCGTGATTTCAGCACCGCAATGCGCGAGATTGACCCGTCAATCAAGATAATAGCATGCGGCGGATTCGGCGAGGACGAGCAGTTCATAAAGCGCAGCGGCAGTTACTTTGACTACCTGAGCCTGCACCACTACGAGCAGCAGGGCGGTTACGCAACCGGCCCAGCCCGCCTGGGCCAGCAGTATGACCGCTATGCCCAGATGATTGCAGACAGTCCTAATCCCAACATCAAGCTCTTTATCTCAGAGTGGAACCTTAATAGCATTGATTGGCGCACAGGCCTCTTTGCAGGCGGATTCCTGAACATGTGTGAGGCCCGTGACGTAGTTGCAATGGGTGCCGCCGCCCTGTTCATACGCCGTACCGATGCCCCTGACTGGAACAACGCATTCATAAACTTTGACTACAAGGACCTGTTCAAGGCCCCCAACTGCCAGGTAACGGAGCTCTGGTACAACCATTTCAGCAAGTACCGTCTGGCATACAGCGGCGAGACCGGCAATGTAAGCGTAAGCACCACCATGTCAGAGAACGGAGCCGATGTAATAGTAAAGGTAGTGAACCCCACCGATGAGCCCGCCACCCTGCGCATCAAGGGAGACTGGGCAGGTGTTGCAAAGACAGAGTTCGAGTACTATGCCCCCGGCTCCCTGACCGTAGCCAACAGCATGGAGAACAAGAACGCCGTCGCTCTGCAGAAAGCAAGGCCGTCAGTTAAAGAAAACGATGTGATATTGGATGTCCCCGCTTTATCTGCAGGAGTATTGACAATAAGCAAAAGATTCTAAGCGAGCAGAACTTTTTTGGGGTTCAGTATCGGAAACCATCGACGCCCGTGTCGCTGTGAACGGGAGGGGCCCGCGCCCAAAGGGCGTGGGAGGGATAGGCCAAAAGGGCCGTAGTTTCAGATACTGAACCCCAAAAAAGTTCTCTGAAAAGTGAGATAATGTTTATATTTGCAGTTCGGACTATAAACAAACAAATATGAAGAGAATATTTTTTATGCTGCTGGGGGCAGCGATGTTAGTGGGCTGCAAGGCCCAGGTGGCAGAGACTTATACAAAGAACCGTACGGTTGAGGACGGCGGTACAGGTCCTTACAAGGCAATTATGGTAGAGGAGCCCAGCCTTGAGGCACATACAATTTTCCGCCCGGCAGACCTGAGCAAGTTTGGCAAGAACAATCCTCTGCCCATCCTCTCTTGGGGTAACGGCGCCTGCACAAATTCACCCTGGGAGCATCAGAATTTCTTGAGCGAGATAGCATCGCACGGATTCCTGGTAGTAGCCATAGGTCATTGGCCGGCAGAGGGCGAGCGTTACCGTGGCGCGATGTCCAAGAGTGAGCAGCAGATAGAGGGCATAGATTGGGCCATAGCCCAAAACTCGGATAAGAACAGCCCCTATTACGGCAAGCTTGATGTCAAGAACATCGCTGCAGCCGGTATGTCATGTGGCGGTTTGCAGACTCTGGTCAACGCTGCCGATGAGCGCCTTAAGGCAATAATGATATGCAACAGCGGATCATTCATCGACCCGTCCGGTGCCGTTCCCGGAATGCCGATGCCTCAGAAGGAGGATCTGAAGAAGATTCACACCCCGGTGATGTATCTGCTGGGTGGCCCCGAGGACATAGCATATGAGAACGGTATGGATGACTTCCACAAGATAGACCATGTCCCCGCATTTGCAGCAAACTTCCCCGTAGGTCATGGCGGTACATACGGCCAGCCTCACGGCGGCGAGTTCTCGGTAGTGGCAACCGCTTGGCTTGAGTGGCAGCTCAAGGGTGACAAGGAGGCAGCCAAGATGTTTACCGGAAAGCCTTGCGGCCTGGAGTCACGCAAGGATTGGACAGCTGAGAAGAACGATAAGATCAAATGAACATACTTGTAACAGGTGGTGCGGGTTTTATAGGCTCGCATACCATTATTGAGCTTTACAAGGCCGGTCATACGGCCGTGGTTGTTGACAACCTGAGCAACTCCAAACCCGAAAGTCTGCGCAGAGTGGCGCAGATACTCAAACAAGAGGGAGTGGTGGATAGCTCGTTCCAGGGCGTTCCGTTCCATGAGGTAGATATACGTGACCGCAAGGGACTGGACCGTGTGCTTGAGCAGTACAAGTTTGATGCCTGCATACACTTTGCGGGCCTCAAGGCTGTAGGTGAATCGGTGTCAAAACCTATCGAATATTATGAGAATAACATAAGCGGTACGCTTGTGCTGGTACAGGCTATGCGTGAGCACGGTGTAAAGAACATCATATTCTCATCGAGTGCCACGGTTTATGGCAATCCCGAGATAATTCCTATTACAGAGGAGTGTCCCAAAGGCGTCTGCACCAACCCTTACGGCTGGACCAAGAGCATGCTGGAGCAGGTGCTTACCGACATGCAGTTTGCAGACCCTGAATGGAACGTGGTGCTGTTGCGCTATTTCAATCCCATAGGAGCCCACAAGAGTGGACTGATAGGCGAGAATCCTAATGGCATACCCAATAACCTGATGCCGTATGTGACTCAGGTGGCGGTTGGAAAACGTGCCGAGCTGGGCGTTTTCGGAAATGACTATGACACCCCCGATGGCACAGGCGTGCGTGACTACATTCACGTGGTGGATCTGGCGCGCGGTCATGTGTGCGCGCTCAAGGCAATAGAGCGCAAGTGCGGTCTGGGACTCTACAATCTTGGTACCGGCCATGGTTATTCAGTTCTTGACGTTGTCAAGGCTTTTGAGAGAGTTAACGGAGTGAAAGTTCCGTACAGCATCAAGCCCCGTCGTCCGGGCGATATTGCCACATGCTACAGCGATCCCTCCAAGGCGGAGCGTGAACTGGGCTGGAAGGCACAGTACGGACTGGACGAGATGGTTCGCGACAGCTGGAACTGGCAACGCCGGAACCCTGACGGGTTTTAATTGAAAATTGAGAATTGAAAATTGAGAATTATGAGGTGCGAGGAGATATTTGAAGAGACCTACCGCAAGGCGCCGGATGATGTGGCGTTCTGCCCTTATCGCATTTGCCCTATAGGTGCTCATGTGGATCATCAGCTGGGCCGTATTACGGGTCTTGCTATAGACCGTGGCATATATTTTGCCTACAGTCCCAAACAGAACGGCGTTATAGAGCTGGCATCGCTCCAGTTTGACAAGCGCGCGCAGTTCCATATCCGTGAGATTGCCGATGTCAAACAGAATGACTGGGCCGACTATCTGCGCGGCGTGACAATCGCTCTGGCGCAGCGTTATACCCTTTCCACCGGCCTTTGCGGCGTGATAGAGGGAACTCTGCCCATAGGCGGTCTCTCTTCATCTGCAGCAGTTTGTCTGGTATTTCTGTCGGCACTCTGCAAGGTAAACAACATAAAGCTGACACCGCTGGAGATGATAACCATAGCAATGGCATCGGAGAACAACTATGTGGGTGTAAGCAGCGGCAAACTGGACCAGAGTTGCGAGATGTACTCCAAGAAAGACCATCTGCTTTATCTGGATACAAAAGACGATACATACGAGCTGATTCCCACCAAGCCGTCAATGAAACCTTATGAGATAGCAATCTTCTTCAGCGGGGTGGAGCGTACCCTTGCGGGCAGCAAGTTCAACATGAGGGTCGATGAGTGCCGCAGCGCCGCATACGCCCTGATGGCATACGCAGGTATGGAGTACGGCAAGTTTGGCGAGACCTATTTCCGCATGGTGCCGCGTGATGTCTATGATACCTATAAGGACCGCCTGCCAGACAACTGGCGCAAGCGTGCCGAGCATTGGTACACCGAGCAGGAGCGGGTGATGGCAGGTGCAGAGGCATGGCGTAAGGGTAACATTGAGGAGTACGGTCGCCTGAGTTTCCAGTCTGGCAACTCATCAATCTACAATTGGGAGACCGGTTCACCAGAGCTTAAGACTCTGTATGATATCATGACCCGCACTGACGGTATCTACGGAGGCCGTTTCAGCGGTGCCGGTTTCAAGGGCTGCTGCATGGCTCTGATAGACCCGGCTTACAGGGAGAGCATAATTGACAAGGTTTCTAAGGAGTATCTCAAGGCGTTCCCCGCACTTGAGGGCAAATATATGGCCACTATCTGTCATTCGGCCGACGGACTCAAACTATGAAGTGCCTGATACTTGCAGCGGGTTATGCAACCAGGTTGTACCCGCTTACGGAGAACTTTCCCAAACCTCTGCTCAAGGTAGGTGACAAGACCATCCTGGACTGGCTTATCGATGACATTGAGGGAGCCGGATTGGTCGATGAATACGTGGTTATTTCAAATCATAAGTTTGCGCACCACTTTGATGAGTGGGCATTGGGCAAGAGTGTAAAGATTACCGTTGTGGATGACGGAACGAGCACCAACGAAACCCGTCTGGGCGCCGTGCGCGACATACAGTTTGCCATAGAGAGTCTGCATCTGGACGATGACATGCTGGTTATAGCTGGTGACAACGTGCTTGATTTCAGCTTGCAGAAATTCGTGCGTTACGCCCATGAGCACAAGACATCTTGCATAATGCGTTACTTTGAACCTGACATGAAACGTCTGGTCAAATGCGGCATAGTGGAGGTGGCTCCCGATGACCGTATCCTGAGCATGGAGGAGAAACCGGCACAACCCAAGTCAAACTGGTGCTGCCCTCCGTTCTATTTCTACACAAAGGCCGATGCCCGACTGGTTCCTGCAGGTATAGCTGCCGGTTGCGGAACCGATGCTCCGGGCAGTTACATAGCATGGCTTTGCACCCAGACTCCGGTCTATGCTATGGAGATGCCGGGTCGCCGCTATGACATAGGCAATCTGGAATCTTACCATCAGGTCTGCTCAGAATACGAGGGCATCACAAAATGAAACTGACAACACCTGTCGAGATAAAACCGCTTGAAAGGCGGCTCACCTACAAGGACAGCATCATGTTCATTGGCTCCTGTTTTGCCGATGAAATGGGCCGTCGCTGCGTGGACCGTTACTTTGACGCGCTGGTGAATCCGTTTGGTGTTCTGTTCAATCCCTGCTCCATATCTGACTGTCTGGGCCTGCTTGAAGGTTATGGAATAAATGCGGAGCAGTGCAGTTTTATTCCCGAGGATGTGATAGAGACATCGGGAGGATTCTGCTCGTTCCATCATCATGGTAGTTTTTGCCGTCCTACGGCACAGGAGTTTCTTGGGAACGCCAACAGCGAGCTTGCCCGTAGCTCGGTGTTTTACTACCGTGAGGGATGGGTTGTTGTCACACTTGGAACCGCTTTCATTTATACCGATAAGGAATCCGGTATGGTGGTATCCAACTGTCATAAACTGCCGGCTGACCGTTTTGAGCACACTATGATTGACGCTGATCAGGTGTATGATACACTCAGCCAGTACGTGGCGGCGCGTCCGGAACGGCAGTGGATATTCACTGTAAGCCCAGTGCGCCATCTGGCTGACGGTTTGCACGCCAACCAGTTGAGCAAAGCAACCCTGCTTATGGGTGTCCAACGGCTGGTGGACCGCTACCCCAATGCCCATTATTTCCCTGCATATGAGATTATGCTGGATGAATTGCGTGATTACCGCTTCTATGCCGATGACATGATGCATCCTACGCAGCGGGCTGCCGATTACATTTTTGAGCGTTTTATGGATTATGCGCTTGCTGACAGTGAGCGCTCACTTCTTGTGGAAGCTGAGAAGTTACACGGCATGATGCAACACCGCATCCTAAATCCCAACACTCCGCAAGCTACCCAATTCGAGGCCCAGCGTACTAAAGCTTTAGAATCTTTTTTAGAGAAAGTACATCGTCAGCAATAAAGTCGGCGGCGGTGAGTTCGTGGCGCGGTCGGAAACCCCAGCTGACTGCAATTATGGGGATTCCGGCGTTGCGGGCGGTCTGGATGTCGGTGCCTGAATCACCAACCATAATGGTGTGATTGCGGTCTGTTCCGGCCTTTCTCATAATGTAATCCACTACGGCGGCATCGGGTTTGAGAGGATAGTCCGGGCTGTTGCCCATTACCGCTACAAAATCTATGCCGGGAAAGAACTTCTCTATCAGTTTTTCGGCTCCGGTCTGAATCTTGTTTGATGCAACTGCCAGCCTGAATCCATCGGTGAAAAGGGCGAAAATTAGTTCCGGAATGCCGGGATAAGGTTTGGTGTAGATATCTATATGGTTTGCATAGTAACTTAAGAAAGCTGCCAGTGTGTTGTCCACAAATGCATCGTCGTGGACCTTCTCTTCCGGTAGGGCACGCATTATCAGTTTGCGCATCCCGTTGCCTACCATCAGCCTGTACTCATCAAGAGTATGCTGTGCCAGACCCAACTCCGCAAGCGTATGGTTGGCTGCATTGCCCAAATCGGCAATGGTATTCAGCAACGTCCCGTCAAGATCAAAAATCACCAGTCTTTCCATATCGGTTGCAAAGATACAAAATGATACAAAAGGGGTCTGACCCCTTTTGTATCATTTTGCTATAGCAGGAAGAATAGAGCAACACCAATCATACTGATGGTTACGCCCAAAATCTCCTTAAATCGTATTTTCTGCTTGTCAAATACGGCGGCGGGAATGAGTATCAGGACCGGAGTGAGTGCCATCAGTGTTGAGGCGATACCTGCGTCGGTGTATCGCACAGCCATAAGTGAGAGCGATACTCCCACTACAGGTCCGAACAGACTCATGATGACTACGTAAAGCATTGCTTTGCGGTCATGTGCAGCCTGTTTCAGTTTGGGCAGGTCCTTGCTCAAAACCATAAGCAGAATGAATCCGATGCTTCCGAATATGGCTCGTATCATGGTAGATGCAAACGGCAGCATGGTCTCCATCATCTGTGGAACCTGGGCGGGCAGTGCGGCGGAGTAGTGCTCCAGGCCGATTTTGCTCAGTACAAGACCTACACCCTGGCCTGTGCCGGCGCCAATTCCCAGCAGTATGCCTTTAAACGGCAGTGTGAACTTGATATAGTGTTCCTTATCTCGGCTCAGGATGGAGATGGCTATACCGCTCAGAGTAACAGCCATTGCAAGCGCGGTGCGCCACGAGAGTTGCTCGCCAAGCAGGGCCCATCCGGCCAATGCGGCCATAGGAGGTGCAAGAGTCATGAACAACTGTCCAAACCTGGCACCTATGGAGATATAGCAGTTAAACAGGCACCAATCGCCGAATACATAACCCACTATGGCCGATAATGCCAGCCAGAACCAGGTCTTGGAATCGGCATAAATAGGATAGGGATGACCTATGGTTACCCAAAGGAATAGAGCCAGAAGGAAAGTTGAGAGTGTCAGCCGGGCGACGTTGGCTGACATGGCGCCGATACGGTGACTTGCTTTGTCGGAATAGATGGCGGTAACTGTCCAAAGTACCGCAACAATCAATGAAATGATTTGGCCAATGTGGTTCATGAAATACTTTCGTGTTTTCGGTCTGCAAAGTTAGTAAAAATATCAAGTGTAACGAGATTGGCCTGTGGCCGTAAGCGAAGCGCTTTCGCGTAGCGAAATAAAAGATACCACAAAATAAAAGAGGCGCTGTTGCGTCTCTATTATTTTGTGGTGTCACCGGGAATCGAACCAGGGACACAAGGATTTTCAGTCCTTTGCTCTACCAACTGAGCTATGACACCAGAAACATTTGTTTCAAATGCGGGTGCAAAGATACGCACTTTTTTAACTCCGGCAAGTTTTTGAAGGCAAAAAAGTGCATATCATCAAAAAAAGCTGTACCTTTGCACAGCTTTTGCAAAGAATCGGAATGTAGCGCAGTTGGTAGCGCACTACGTTCGGGACGTAGGGGTCGGGCGTTCGAGTCGCCTCATTCCGACGAGAAAAAGGGGAGCCAATTTGGTTCCCCTTTTTTCTGTCGGAGTGAGGCAGAGCCTCCTTTTATTTCTGATACTTACTGCCGTAGGAGCGGTCAAGTTTCTTGTCGTATTTTTTGTTGGAACTGAACAGATCACGTATTCCCTGTAAGAAGCGTCCGGGGAATCGGGTGTAACAATAAACGTTTTTGGCTCTTTCAGATATAAATAATGTATATTCCTTGTTCCGGTATTGGTAATCTATCTCTATTATGGGTGAGCATTGGGCTTTGACTGTTATATCGTCAAGATTACTGTCTGCCCTCTCTTTTATGGCGTTATACTCCTGCTCAAACTCATTCTGAAAGGCATTCTTCACTTCCGTTTCCAGCCTTTCCGCAACCTTGGAGTACAGCGTCTCCATTTCATTCTGTACAATTGTCTTGGCCGGATTCATCTTGAGGCAGGTGCCGTCATACAGGACATCGGTGGGGATATTCTGTTTGCGGATCATTACGTCCAATGCCTGGACTGGGCAATATGAATAGGTGTCAGTCCTGTCACTCAGGGTGAGCGTCTTGAAAGTCTGATATTTACCTGTGCCTCCGCAGTTTGAGCATGAAACCTTGCCCCTGCCGTTGCACCTGGAGCAATTTTGGATATGCCCGTCCTTCATGCTGTGACCCTGGCCGCCGCACATAGGACATTGTACATCACCCCAGCCCATGCATCGGCTGCAGGTATGGGTCATAAGCGTTCCTCCAAGAATGATTTGTCTGTATCGGACAATCTCATCATCGGGTATGTCGCTGATGGAATGGTAGTTGTTGGTGGCCAGCTGCCTTTGACCGTTCTCCTTATGGTCATCGTACCTGATCTCGGTACTGTGGAAATCGGCCTCTATACTAATGGCGTCATAATTTCGGGTTTGAGTGATTTCGGCGTCATTGCCCACACCGTGAGCATTGCCGAACCGCTCACCCAAGGCGTTCAGGATCCCTTTCCAGTTCTGTCTTTCCACCATCGCCGGAAAACGGTCGTGAGTTTTACATTTGTATATTGCCATAGTTGTTTGATTGCCGATGCAAATATAATGACGCATTCTGAAACGGTCGCTTTGCATCGATTCAAAAAAAATGCAATATTTTTGAAAGGAATCCGGAAAAACGTTGTCTAAATGTACAAACGATGTTTCCAAAACGCAGATGAAAGACTTAGAATTACAATTCACAAAAATGGTCAGAGAGCACCGCAAGACAATATATTCGGTGTGCTATTTCTTCTCTGACAATCCGACAGTTGTCGATGACCTTTTCCAAGAGGTGTTGGTTAATCTATGGAAAGGATTTCCTGAGTTCCGTAACGAGAGCAGCCTTAAGACATGGATCTGGCGAATCAGTCTTAACACCTGCTGCTCCATTCAGAAAAGGAACAGCCGGAATGTAACAACCGTTCCGCTTGCCATCGACAGGGACCTGTTCAGCGAGCAAGACCAGGTGGGCCGACAGGTTAAGATGCTGTATGACAGGATCAACAAGCTGGAGGTTTTTGACAGGGCAATTATTCTTCTGTGGCTTGAAAGCATGAGTTATGATGAGATTGCAGCCATAGTGGGTATTAGCACCCAGGCTGTTACGAGTCGTCTGTTCCGTATCAAGGAGCAGCTTAAATCAATGTCTAACAATTAAAATGTTTGTGCTATGACTAATGAGAATATAAAAATTGAAGAGCTTGAAGAGTTCAAGGATACTCTAAGACTGATGGATGAGAAACTGGATAAACAGGAGATTGTAACCCCCGATCAGATACGCGCGGCTACTATGGAGAAGGTGGGCCTGCTTGAGACTGAACTGAAACAGCTGATGATTTTGGGATGTGTTGTGGGATTCCCGCTCCTGACCTTGTTCTTTCATCTTAGCAGAGGGCTGTCCGTTCCTGCTTTGTGGACTGCGGGCATATCGGGCCTGGTATTTCTGATTATTTCCTTATTCCTTATGCGCAAGGTAAGCAGGAAGAGTATTGTGGAACTTGACCTGAATGCATTGCTTACTAAAGAGAGAAAGTATAGAAGGACGTATCTGATAATTATGGTAGCAATGATGCTGTTCTGGACGGTCTATGCGTACGTGTTTGTAAGTCTGACTCTTGGTATTATCTATACTGTAATGGATGCTTTGCTGTTTATACCCCAATACTATCAGAGTTTTTTGAGAGCCTACAGGGAGGGACTGAATGGAAAGATTGACAACAAGCCTACAATCTATTGGCGCATCGGCAATATTGCAAGGCTTGGCATATTTGCCCTCTGCATACTGGTACTTACGGTTTTCTTTGTACTGAATGTCATTGCGTTCTTCAAACTGAATACTGACCTGAACTTTAAGAGTATTGATTGGTGGACGGTATTATCTCCGTTGATGATATTAGGCGGAATAATAGGATTGGTTTCTTTGTTTATAGACCAACTCAGGCTCAAGACCCATAAGATCAGACCGGTTTCCATAGTATGTTTTGCAATAAGCATCGTGTTGTTTGCCGGCAGATTCATATTCAATTATATCAAGGAGGGCGATATAACCATTTTTACCAGCTTGTTTCCGCTGCTCATAGCAGTCTGGATATTATATAGAGCCGTCAAGAAGTGATAATAATGAGAAATTATCTAATTTTAGGGCGCAGTTTACATTAGTACAGTCATGAGAATCAGATTGTTTTCATTCGTAGCATTGCTTGGAGCGTTGTTCCTGGAGAGTTGTTATACAAGGATTGCCAATATCAGTTCACCAGATAAGAATATCAGGGTGTCGGTATCGGACAGCATAATGACCGTCAGATATGGCGATAAGGTGGTGCAGACCATCAGGATAGGCAACAACCATTGGACCGGGAGTTCCCGGATTGTTGAGACCGTTGAGGAGAGATACACAATGCTCTCCGGCAAGCGTAGGGAGTGCACCTATAAATACAGGGCGATGTCATGCAGCGATGCCAACGGCAAGAACCTGCTTGTAAGAGTATCAAATGACGGCGTGGCGTTCCGTTTCAACGGGGCCGATGAGCAGGTATCGTTCGTGATCCCTGACGGCACCAGGCGCTGGCTGCAGCGTCAGAAAACTGATTATGAGGGATTCTACCTTGAGAGCACGCAGGCGTCAAATGGCAAATACAGCTATCCGGCACTCGTGGAATATGCCGACGGCATGTTTGGGCTGATAACGGAGTCGGGCATAAATCATGGTAACAGCTGCTCATACCTGACCTGCAGCGGCGACCGTTACACTGTGACTTATACCGACAATGATGAGACCGATACTCATGCGTGGCGTATCCTGATGCTGGGCTCTCTGGCCGATATCGTTGAATCCACGCTGGTGACCGATGTGGCCGACGGAGGCACCGTTACCGATAAATCCTGGATCAAGCCGGGCGTCTCGTCGTGGATTTACTGGGCTTACAACCACAGCTCAAAGGATTTCCAGAAGGTCAAGGAGTACATTGACCTGGCACACGATATGGGCTGGCCCTATACTCTGATTGACTGGGAGTGGGATGAGATGGCTAACGGCGGTAATCTGGAGGATGCAATGGCATACGCCCGTGAGAAAGGTGTAAAGGTGAACCTGTGGTACAACTCTGGCACTTCGTGGATAGGTCCTGGTGCTCCCGGACCGCAGGACCGCTTGCGTACCCGTGAGGCCCGTGAGCAGGAGATGACCCGTCTGGAGCAGATGGGCGCCACAGGCATAAAGGTTGATTTCTTCCTGCCCGATGGCCAAGAGATGGTAGATTACTATCTGGATATTCTGGAGGATGCAGCACGGCATCATCTGCTGGTTGATTTCCACGGATGCACCATCCCGCGCGGTTGGAGCCGCACATGGCCCAACCTGATGTCTATGGAGGCGGTCTATGGTGCCGAGTGGTATAACAACAACCGCCGCATGACTAATGCCGCTGCAGCCCATAACGCAACCTTGCCGTTCACGCGCAATGTCATCGGTCCAATGGATTATACTCCCTGCACATTCACTGACAGTCAGAATCCGCATATCACTACTGATTGTCATGAACTGGCTCTGCCCATACTGTTTGAGTCCGGTCTGCAGCACATGGCTGACCGCCCGGAGGCTTATCTGGGATTGCCGGAGCAGATCAAGACTATGCTTTCCGGTCTGCCATCGGCTTGGGATGATACCCGACTGCTTTCCGGATATCCCGGAGAAAGTGCTGTAATAGCTAGGCGTTCTGGTAATACTTGGTACATTGCGGGTATAAATGGTACAGAAAATGAAATTACTTTGGAGCCTGATGTCTCAAGAATAGGTAAGGATATTGTGCTGTCAACCCTTATTACTGACAAGGGTGATAAACCAGGGATGGGATTCAACATCCAAAACAACGTTCAAGCCGGTAAGCTTACGCTCCCTGCTCGTGGTGGTTTTGTCGCAATCGTGACAAAATAGTACAATTGGGGTCAGACCCCTTTTGTATCATTTTGCTTTAATCAGACATACAATTAGGGTAGTTATTCCGGCAATAAGGAGTACCGGCTCGGCAAACATGAACAGCGGGCAGGTGCCCATCGTTAGCGTTACCATTGTCGATGAAAGGATGGTTAATGCTAGACAGGATGCAAATACGTGAAGCCCGCATATGCGCAGGCCCTTTTCATCGGGTTTTAATTTGAACATGTTGTTTGCCAGGGTGTATATTCCATATGTAACCAGGCAAAGCATAATGCTGATGACGGGATAGAATATCAGCGTTGTCTTGGCCATGTAGCCGCTGGCATTACCTGCGGGATCAAAGTGGGCCGGAAGCACATCGGGCAGGGCACTCCACCTTATCCATATTGCACACACATTCACAATGATGGTGATTGCCGGAATCATCCATCCGTATTTACGCCATTTCATAGAAGTAATCTTATAGTTCTTTACAAAAGTAATCAATTTTCCATTAATACTGAGATTCAAATTATACAAGCAAAAGAATTGTAATTGTAAGTAAATACACATATATTTGCAATATAATTGCAATTATTTATGTCACAAACAGCTATTTCATTTAGAGTGGACAATGAGTTGAAACAAGGTTTTGATTCATTGTGTAATGAGTTTGGGCTCAGTAATTCTGCGGCCCTTACTATCTTTATGAAAACGGTAGTCCGTGAACGCAGGATTCCGTTTGAGATCAGAGTAGAACCATTGGATGACACAAGAGACAAAGCCATGAAAGCATTTAAACGTATGAGTGAAGAA
>JAEEGJ010002870.1_pt1 | contig 75233 bp, 64 predicted proteins | sample 8958761 | NCBI WGS metagenome assembly JAEEGJ01 (sample SAMN16246546, study PRJNA631951) | gut metagenome | biome: gut microbiome; feature: rumen; material: RS-attached | host: Bos | place: Iran: Karaj | collected 2018-10 | reverse complement strand
GTGCGTTCCATCATGGTGAGTGCAACCAGGGTTCCTGCCGTGTTTGACTCGTAGAGGCAACAGGCGCAAGAGGACTCGTTGCATCTTGCGTATATCCTGTAGCTGAGGGTATGGAGATCAAGATCTCTTCACCTGCAGCTGTACAGGCTCGTAGAAGATCAGTAGAGCTCATGCTCTCTAACCACAATAAGAACTGCCAGCAGTGCGATAAGAACGGCCAGTGCGAGCTTCTCCACGTTGCTCAGATCACAGGCGCAAGAGAAGATGCTTTCCAGGGTGTTCACTCTGAGACACACATCGATACTCTCGCTCCCGGACTTATCCGTGATACATCCAAGTGTATCCTCTGCGGCCGTTGTATCGCTCGTTGCTCCAATGCTCACGGCATGGGAATCCTCGGCTTCGAAAACCGTGGTTTTGCAACATTCGTTTCTCCTGCTGAGAACAGAAGCTTTGCAGATTCACCTTGTATCCAGTGCGGTCAGTGCGTAAACGTATGTCCTACAGGCGCACTCATGGAGCACTCAGAGATCGATAAGGTTGATGCAGCTTTCAAGGCAGGCAAGCACGTTATCGTTCAGGCAGCTCCTGCAGTTCGTGCAGCTATCGGCGAAGAATTCGACAATCCTGTCGGCACACCTTGCACAGGCAAGATGATCGCAGCTCTCAGAAGACTCGGCTTTGAGAGAGTTTACGACGTTAACTTCGGTGCTGACCTTACTATCATGGAAGAGGGCACAGAGCTCCTCGGCCGTCTCCAGAACGGCGGAGTTCTCCCTATGATCACATCCTGCTCACCCGGATGGATCAACTACGCTGAGTACAACTACGGCGATCTCCTTCCTCATCTTTCTTCCTGCAAGTCTCCTCACGAGATGCAGGGTGCCATCATCAAGTCTTACTGGGCACAGGAAAAGGGCATCGATCCTAAGGATATCTTCGTTGTATCCATCATGCCTTGCGTTGCTAAGAAGTTCGAGAAGGAAAGAGAGCAGCTCATCACAAATGGCAATCCTGATGTTGATGCAGTTCTCACAACACGTGAGCTCGCAAGAATGATCCGCCGTGCAGGTATCATGTTCAACCGTCTCCCTGATGAGGAGTGGGATCAGGATATCATGGGCGACTACACAGGCGCAGCTGTTATCTTCGGTGTAACAGGCGGCGTTATGGAAGCAGCTCTCAGAACTGTTTACTTCAAGCTCACAGGCAAGGAGTCCGAGCCTGTTGAATTCACAGCTGTTCGTGGCCACGATGCAGGTATCCGTGAGGCTTCTCTCGACATCAACGGTACAACAGTTAACGTTGCAATCGCTTCCGGCATGAAGAGCGCTAAGGTTCTTCTCGACGAGATCCGCGAAGGCAAGTCAAAGTATCAGTTCATCGAGATCATGGGATGCCCCGGTGGTTGTATCAACGGTGGTGGTCAGCCTTATGTCCGTCCTTGCTTCATGCCTAATGAAGGTGACGATATCCTCGACACATACAAGGAAAAGAGAGCTCAGGCACTCTATTCCGAGGATGAGAGACAGACACTCCGCCAGTCACACAAGAATCCTCAGATCATTGAGCTTTACGAGAAGTATCTTGGCGAGCCTAACTCACACAAGGCTCACGAGCTCCTGCACACAACATATGCTGCAAGAGAAGGCTTCAACGAGATCAAGAAGTAATCTGATAAACAATCAGTAACCAAAAAGAGGGTATCTCAAACGAGATACCCTCTTTTATTTTGTGTGTTTATGTTCTGAGTAGATTTATTTATATCTCATCAATTCATCTCGGGGCACGAATATATCCCTTCTGTAGAGGCTCTTGCCGTTTGTTGGAGATCTGTTGACCTTCTTTTCGGAAGCGTAAATGACCACAAGACATCTTGCTCCGGTTTGTACATATCTATATTCTGGGGGGAGGTCCGCTTCCCAGGTCGTTCCGATCTCATCCTTTATAACGGCATGGTATACATCGCATGGAATTCCTCTGTGATTTACACGGATAAGATGCTTTACATCATAGAAATAGCATTCGCCGACACTGTAACTTTTTGTATGAAGACTGATTATCCGATACAGAGGCATAGAAACCATACCTATATACATCAGCAAAACACCAGCCGCAACAGAGCCAATGATGATGACAACGCCAAGATCTTCTTCACCGTACATGCTGATAGCAGCACCACCGGCACAGACAGCAAGCGGAAGCATGACAAGACTTAAAACAACAATGGGTTTGCCGTTTCTTGGTGCTATCTCAGCCTTTATCTCAGTTGCTTCTTCAAGTGTTGGAGAACGCATTCCGTAAAATTGGGGCGGAGTAGTATCAACGGGTCTGTTTTTATTCTTGTTTACAATCACATAGATAACTACAGTGACTATAACCACGACAGGAAAACTGCAATAAAGCAGATTGGTAAGTGTTTCTACAGTCATTTCTAAATTCCCTTAATCCGATTAATATTCCCTTATTTCCACCCGGCAACCGGTTCCGGGCAGAGAAATTATATCACATGTTATTTGCCTGATTAAAGATTTTTGATTTGCTAGTGGTATAATACCGTTTGGATGGATTATCGGCCTTTTATTTTCCTTTTTCTCTATGAAGCACAGGATCGCCATATACTCAAACGGATATAACGGAAGCATTACTCTCAAGGCTCTTGAGGGTATTAAGAAATATGCTGCCGCCAATGATCTGGACATCCATTTCTACATAAGCTTTGCGGCTAACAACAGAAGTGACGGCACAAATAAAGGTCAGCTCAATATCTATAATCTTGCGAAGCTTGAAGAATACGACGGGCTTATCGTCTTTTCAAATCTTTTAAATAACATTCCCACTGCTGAGGAACTCTGCACGGCAGCCAGTAAAAAGGGCGTGCCCGTAGTAAGTATCGGCATGAAGTTCGACGGAATACCTTACGTTGGAAACAGCAACGAAGAGGGAATGAAAGACCTTGTCGAGCATCTGATAACGGAACACAATGCAAAGAATATTGCATATCTTGGCGGTGCCAGGGAACACGTAGACACTATAGACAGAGAACGTGTTGTCCGCATGGTATTGAAAAAACACGGTCTTGAGCTGAAGGATGAGTATCTGGGTTACGGTGACTGGACACCCGAGAAATGCGTCGATTTTACTGACAAGCTGATCGATTCCAGAATTGCTCTTCCTGACGCCATAGTATGTGCCAATGACATCATGGCACTGGCGGTAATCAACAGATTCATAGAAAGAGGATTTAATCTTCCCGGGGACATTATCGTAACAGGCTTTGACAACATAGAAGAGTCGGGAATATCTTATCCCGCTCTTACGACGGTCGATCAGGACTATGAAACGATCGGATATGAGAGTTGTAAGCTGCTCTATGAGATAGTTGAAGGAAAGACGGATTCGCTTGATGTGTCTGTAGCATCAAAGCTCGTCCCGGGTGAGAGCTGCGGATGCAATCTGGAAGCAGCCAATCAGTACGACATCAGACGAAGAAAGTATTGCAGCGGCATTCACGCAAAGAACAATCAGTCGAGCTACTTCAACCGGTTTATGCGCGCCGAGAGAAATGTCATCCTGGGATCCTACGATTACGAAGACATGAAAGAGAACCTCAGAAAGTTCTACCGTTCCAATAACGGATATTTTAACGGCAATTTCTACCTTATGCTTAACAGGTACTATTTTGAGGATGCTTCTGCCGAAGATTTCGAAGCATTATCCGAATGCTATGAAGCAGATTTCGATGCCACGGTTGCGTTAAAGGACGGCGAGGAAGCAGATAGCCTGATTGACAGTAACTTAAGAATGCCAGGCTTTATAAAAAAGCAAGGCGAGCAGCATATCTATATCTTCTATCCGCTGCAGAACGCCGGATATAACTACGGCTATGTTGTTTTCGCAGGCGGAACATCCGTCATAAAGGAAGATTACCGCGTGTACGAATATCTCGAAAAGATGGAGCAGACACTGATGCACTTCAGGATCACCCTGCGTCTTGAGATGGTCAACAAAGAATTGAGATACATGTACGACAGGGACCCCATGACGGGTCTATACAACAGATTCTGCTTCGTAAACCACGCCGTTCCGCTCATTAATGAGAGTAAAGAGCATAAAAAGAGTGCCCTGATCATGTTTGCCGACATAAACGATCTTAAGCTGATCAACGACAGATACGGACATATTTTCGGAGACAAGGCGATAATAACAGTATCCGGGGGCATCAAGGAAAGCATAACCAATGACAATGCAATCGGCATCCGTTACGGCGGTGACGAGTTCCTGATCATCGCTGCAAATGCAAACAGGACGTATGCCGAAAACATCAGAAGGAGCATTAACGCATATATCGAGAAGGAGAACAGTCTGGGTTTAATTCCGGTCAAGTTCTCTGTCAGTATCGGTTATGTGCTCACCGATCCCAGATCAGACAAGTCAGTTACCGACTATGTCGATGAAGCTGACAAGCTGATGTATGAGATCAAGAACGAATACCACAAGAACAATCAGTCAAACTGATATCTTTTAAGATCAGAAGATCTTGTAAATGGTTGTGTCCTCTTCTGCGAAGTAAGCAACCTGTGTGAGGTTATCCTCAAAGAATGCCTTATTGAAAGTAATTCCGTTGCCGAAATCAGTTGTCTCAAAGTCAGGATCGACGATGAGATATCTGATGTTACGCTCTTTGCAGTATCTTGTGAATTCATCGATATCGCCGCCGCAGCCTGTGATGAGCCACAGATAGATGGTATCTCTTGTGTAAGTATCGTGGCCTGCAGACCATGCATAGTAAGGCCAGCCATAGTACATCGGACGTCCTGCAAGAATGAAGCGGTTCATGGACCACATAGGTGTAAGGAATACGTCATCAGGATCAGTATTCTCCATTACCCACTTGGTTACAGGAGAGTCTGCGTTCAATGTAAGAGGTACGCGGTTGAGGTTAACGTAAGTTGCCCACTCGCTGACACCTGTGGCTGTAAGCGGAACCATAAGCGCGATTGCAAGGATGACGCCTGCGATCTCCAAAGCGATCCATGCAGGAAGTGCCAATCCCTTGGGCTTTTTGGGCGTTACGGGCTCATGCTTCAATGAATCAGGCTTGATGTCTGCCGCAGCAGCTGCAGCAGCAACAGAAGTTACTTCAACAGGTTCTTCTGCTGATTCGATCGCAACATTTGCATCAGCTGCATCATCAGGTTCATCTTCACCGAATGTGACGGTGTTGCTTAAGGCAAGTGAACCGGGGCGCATAGCAACATGTGCAGATTCAGGTGTGGATGCCATGACTGCATCATCGGAATCATCATTTTCGTCGGTTGTGTCTTCAGACTTTTCTTCAGAAGATTCTTCGGAAGACTCATCTTTCTTGGTATCTTCAGCCTCAGCGCTGTCATCTGTAACTTCGAAGATCTCCTCGGGAATTTCAGCAGATGAATCTGCTTCTTCGTCTCCGGAATCTTTCTTCTCGTCGCCGAACATGAGCTCTGCGGGAAGTGCTTCTTCCTTGATCTCTTCAACCTTTTCTTCAGCAGCATCGCCATTAAGGCCGGATATGTCTGCATCAACGCCTGTGTGTTCTTCAAGTGCCTTGATGTCAGTAGCCTTGGAATCATCAGTGTTCTCAGAAGCTTCGCCGAATGCGCTTGCTGCAGCGATAACGGGAGTCCTTACACCCGCATCACCTGTCTCAACAACGGCAAGTTCACCGTCAAGAGCTGAAGCGTCAGCGATATCCTCATCTGCAGAATTCTCTGCGTCTTCAGCCTTTCTGCGCTTGATCGGAATGTAAAGGAGGTTGGCGATCAGAGCTGCAACGAATGCATCGATGAGTATGAGTGATACCTGGATGAACTTGTGATTTGCGAGTATTTCAAGAGAAACCTTGAAGAGGAAAGCAAAGATCATCGGGTTAAGTACGCAGAGGAAGAGCAGGAAGCGGTGTACGGGCTTCTTGCGGATGATGTCCAATACGAGTGCGGTAAGAGCGAAAATCGCAGCGAGAATGAGTGTTAATCCCGTAACGATCAGGAGATACTTGGCAACACTTGAGAATGTGGGATTCTCAAGAATGAAGCCCGGCATGAACTCAAAGGAAACGACGTTCTTATATCCGCCGGAGAATGCGAGAGTCTGGACAAATGAAGATGCGACAGCGCATACGGCAACTGCAGCATAGAGAAGTCTGCTCTCTGAGAATATTGCCATGCCGAAGAGCACGAGAAGAAGCGCGATAAGGCATGAACCGTGGAAATAAGGCATTACGATAACGAGAACGCATGCCAGGATAGCAATCGAAACAGGGTAGAGCGGGTCACCGGATCTTACGAGCCAAGCATTCTTTGAAGCGATAAAGGCCTTTACGGCATCACCGAAGCTGCCGGCGCGGAAGACGGAAATACCGAGTCTTCTTACAAAAGGCAGGAAGAGGATGACCATAATGAGAATGACTGCTACGCCGAGCATGAGGTGGCGCTGGTTGGGATAAACGTTGATAGCCCAGATTCCCCAGCTGTCGTAATCAGTAACTGCATACCAGACAGATGACTTGAGGATCTCATTGATTGCCTGGGATGTTGTGGCACCTGCTGTTGTGAGTTCCTTAATGTGATAGAAAACATTAAGTGAGCTTCTTAAGAATACGAGAACGGGTGCAACGAGGAATGCGGAACGTCTGGAGCTGATGAGCACTGCAAGAAGTCCCAAAAGAACGAGTGCGCAGACCATGGACATGATCGAAGGCAGGTTGAGTGCATAATCGATAGGAAGTCCGAGATACTGGAGCGTGCCTGCGAGGAAATAGAAGAGGAAGTGATATTTGATTCCGTCTCCTGAATAATGCATGTACTGTGTAGGGAAGTTAAAGCCCTTACCGAAAGATGAGACCATTGCCGTGTGGGGCGAGAGGTCTGAGAATGTGGAAGAACCGTTTAAGAGAGTGGTTCCGTTGATCCTGTATGTGTAGAACATAAGGAATGTGGCAGCGATGGTGATGCCGAGGATAACGACACCGTAGAAGATGGAATCGACGACATTGAACTTATAGTCTTCGATGGTTGTTGAGCCGGAAGCCTTAAGCTCTTCACGCTTGATTCTCTTACGGTTTATGAGGATGAGGCATGTGAGGATCATCCAGAGGAAGAAAGCGAATGTGACGAGCACACCGATCTTCTTGCATACCTCACCGCTGTCTACGATATATGAAAGACCAAGAGTGACGTAGTAATTGAAGAAAGGTACGCAGAGCATACCGGTAACGATACCTGCCGGAACTGTGAACAGCGTATTAGGTATATGTGTTATAGCCTTGGCTGAAGGACTGCAGGCAACGTATAACCTGCGTACATCCGGTACTGAAAGGCCGACAAAGCACATACCGAATGCGGCACATAACATTAAATATAAGATCGCGAGCATATTAATCCCCTTATTATATTTTTATATAAGCTAATCCCAATAATCTTATCATAAGTTCGCTTTTTACAAACATGTGGCAATTTGTCGGTATCAATGAAGACACCACACGAAAAAGAGTATAATCTGTCTATCTTGCGTTAAAAGGGGAATTTGTATGAAAATTACTGTTCTTGGCGGCGGCTTATCGCCCGAGAGAGATGTATCACTTAAATCGGCAAGCCTTATTGCCAATGCTCTTTTGTCCAAGGGACATGAAGTTGCACTTGTTGATCTTTATGACGGAATCGAGAATAACTATCCCTGTGAGACATTCTTCAGAAGAGGCACAGTAAACCCGTTTTCATATAATATTCCGGAGACTGAACCTGATCTTGAAGAGATCATCAGACAGCACGGCGGAAGAAAGAGCTGGGTAGGTCCCAGAGTTATCGAGATGTGCCAATTTGCCGACAGAGTATTCTTAGGCCTTCACGGAAGCCACGGCGAGAACGGACAGGTACAGGCACTCCTTGATGCTTTTGATATCCAATACACAGGCTGTGATTACTTAGGATGCGCGATTGCAATGGATAAGGATCTTTCCAAGTCTCTTGCAAGAGCAGCGGGATACCTTACTGCTGACTGGATCGTCGACGTTCCCGAGAAGCTTACATTTGAAAGAGTAAGTACAGAGATCGGCATTCCCTGTGTAGTTAAACCTATCGGCAACGGTTCTTCATGCGGCGTATCAATCGTTAAATCCCAGGATGAGTTTGAGGCTGCCATCAACTATGCGGCTTCCTACCACCAGAGGATCCTTATAGAGAAATACATCAAAGCCCGTGAGATCACGATCTCGATCGTTAACGACAAGGCTCTGCCTGTTACGGAGATCATTCCCCACGAAGGTTTCTACGACTACAAGAATAAATATCAGGACGGTCTAACGACACATGTCTGCCCTGCCCAGATAGAAGAGGAAGATTACAAGAAGTGCCAGAAGATGGCGCTGAAGATCTTTAAGCTCCTCAGAATGACGCAGTACGGACGTGTCGACATGATGTACGATGACGCAAAGCATGAGTTCTGGTTTATTGAGGCCAATAACCTGCCGGGCATGACCAATGCATCGCTTCTGCCTGAAGCTGCAAAGGCTGCAGGAGTATCATATGAGGATCTCGTCGAGAGTCTTGTAATGGAGACGCGCAAAGAGCAGGTCTACTGATAACCTCAAAGTTCTTATATATATATTAATATTTATTGCGACATAACTCCTGTTCGGATAAAATTAAGAGTGTTTCACTTGTATTATCGGAGGAGTGTATGAGCGATAAGAGATCTGACTATATCACCTGGGATGAATATTTCATGGGTGTAGCTAAGCTTGCTTCAATGAGAAGCAAGGACCCCAGCACTCAGGTTGGTGCCTGCATCGTAGACAAGGATAATTACATCTTATCTGTAGGTTACAACGGTTTCCCCCGCGGATGTGACGACGAGGACTTCCCCTGGGGACGTGAAGGCGGAACGCTTGATACCAAGTATGCTTTCGTAGCTCACGCAGAACTTAACGCTATCCTCAATTCCAAGACTGGCGATCTCGCCGGCTCAACTGTTTATGTTACTCTCTTCCCCTGCAATGAATGCACAAAAGCTCTGATCCAGAAGCGTGTCGGAAGAGTTGTTTATTTCGATGACAAATATCACGATACTGACGCTACCAAAGCTGCACGCAAGATGCTTGATGCAGCAGGTGTTAAGTACGAGCAGTATCAGCCTTCCGGCCGCAAGGCAGAAATCGAACTTTAATGGAGGCATAATATGCGCCGCAGGATAGGGCAGAAGATACTTCTGCTTTTTATCACATCTGTGTTTATACTCACCGCATTTCCGATGACATCGCTGGCGGCTCCTTCGGGATCTGCCACACCGAATTGCTGGGGAAGCGGCGGACAGCTCGAGATCCAGTTATCGGGCTGCAGCGGTTATGACACCATTACTGTCGTTGCAGAATTCTCAGGCACGATCGATTCTGCAAGCGGATGGGGCTTCGACTCTTACGATATCAGCGGCAACCGGGTAACTGCGACTTGTTCTTCATCCGGCGAAAACAGCTGGGGTTTTGACAGCAGGGTCGGAATCCAGGTTTCCGGCAGCGACATTAATTCTGCAAAACTCATTTCAGTGTCGGGAGACGGCGAATCAGGTTCGGTTAATGAACCCGCATCAACGACCGCTTCCACTACTTCTTCAGGAAACACTTCATCTGATCCGGTCTCAAATCCTGATCCGGCACGCAATACTGAAGGCGTCGCAGGTGACGACTGGCTTACCACCGAAGGTTCACATATCGTTGACATGAACGGCACGGAAGTCTGGCTTACAGGTTGTAACTGGTTCGGATATAACACCGGAACTAATATTTTCGACGGCGTATGGAACTGCAATCTCAAGGATACTCTGAAGTCGATCGCAGACCACGGATTTAATGTCCTGAGAGTTCCCATGAGTGCCGAGCTTCTTCTCCAGTGGGAGAATGGTGAATACCCGAGAGCAAACTACAACAATGCATATAACGAAGAACTTAACTCAATGAATTCGCTTGAGATCTTCGACTATGTCCTGTCTCTTTGCGAGCAGAACGGCATGAAGATCATCATTGATATCCACTGCGCGAAAACCGATGCTGCAGGACATAACCACCCTGTCTGGTATAACGGCAACATTACTGAAGATGATTTCGTTGAAGCTCTTTCATGGTGTGCCGAAAGATATAAGAATAACGACACGATAATCGGCTACGATCTGAAGAACGAGCCTCACGGAAAAGCTTCCGAGACACCTCATGCGATCTGGAACGATTCCGACAGCCCTGACAACTGGAAGAAGGTTGCAGAGCGTGCAGGCAATGCCGTTCTTGATGCGAATCCCCATGCGCTGATAATCATTGAAGGAATACAGATCTATCCGAAGGACATTAAGACAAACAACTTCGTATCGACTAATGACGATGACGATTACTACAACACCTGGTGGGGTGCCAACCTCATGGCAGTCAAGGATTATCCGATCGATTTCGGTTCTCCTGAACGCAATAAGCAGATAATCTATTCACCTCACGATTACGGTCCGAGAGTATACGAACAGCCCTGGTTCCAGGGAGGTTTTACATACGAATCACTCATGAAGGATGCATGGTACGATTACTGGCTCTACATCCAGGAGGAAGGCATTGCACCGATCTTCGTAGGCGAGTGGGGCGGCTTCATGGAAGGCGACAATCTGAAGTGGATGGAATACTTCAGACAGCTCATTGCGGAGAAGCATCTGCATCACACATTCTGGTGTTTCAATGCCAATTCCGGTGACACAGGCGGACTCGTAAAAGACGATTTCAAAACATGGGATGAAGAAAAATATAACTTCGTAAAAGAAGTTCTCTGGCAGACTGAAGACGGCGAGTTCATCGGTCTTGACCATGCTGTTCCGCTTGGTGTAAACGGTATTGCATTATCAGATTACACAGGCGTTAAGATCACACCCGCGCCTCTTGCTCCTGCATCGGAAACCAAGGTTACTGAAGCAACAGAAAATGCAGAGCAGACCACGGTTACAGAGACGTCTCCCGCGCTTGAAGAAGAGGCTGTTCAGGGCGGAAAATCCAATACCGACATTACGGTCGAGACGATCAGCAAAGCCGGCAAAGAGCTCATAATTGTTGCAGTTGCAGCCGTTGTTCTTCTTATCATCATCATGGCTGCAAGAATAGCCGTTAAGCGATATGTCGATAAGAAGAGAGAAGCTGAAGAAGAGATAATTCTTGCCGATCCTCATGAACTTGAGGTTGACAAAAACAATACAAAAATAGAAAATACCGCAGAAGATGACGTGGGAGATGCCTGATATGCCATTTGAATTGTTTATTGAACTTCCGACTAACAAACAGATCTTACCTGTAATTATCGCAATAGCAATAGTCGTTGTTGTCGGTCTTATAATCGTGTTCAAGATTTTAAGTATTCGCGATAAGAGCCAGGAAAGAAGACAGGCCAAGATCGACATGAAATTAAAGCGCGAAAAGGTGATGGATGGTGTTGCCCGCAGGGAGAAAGAACCCACCAAGACAGTTCATCAGGTTAAGCGCGAATCCAGGGATCCCTCTATAAGACAGCAGCAGGAAGCTGCAGTTACGAACACTCTGGTCGGCGGTACAAGTGAAGCGCAGAAAGAAGAGAAGCACGCTGCAGATTACTACGGACAGCTCGGTATTTCTTCAAGCAGATCCAAGCAGCTCGATAAAGCCAAGGACAGAGCAATCCTCAACGGATATCTCCAGAAGTCCAATACTGCTCCTATCAGACCTGTATATTCAAACACACCCGGTGCACGTCAGCAGCAGATGGACGAACTCAATTCCGATAATGTCGGAGCTGAAGCAAATACTCCCGCACTCGTTATGGATTCCGCTGCTCCTTCCGCAGTAAGATACACGGATAACACTTATCACCGTAATACAAGACAGAAGGCGATCCATTTAAAGCGTCCTTCATCTGCAAGAGCTGTACAGCCCGGTGAAGATGCAGTTGCCTCAGCCTCACAGGAAACTGCCGGTGGTATTGCACCTGATGCGGATGTTCCTGAACAGAGCTCCAACGAAGAGGCCGGAAACACTTAATCCTCAGACTTTCCTGACACCCTCAAACACTTGAAAATAAGGGCTTTGCACCTTATAATTTTAATGTCTTCTAATATATTTTTTTATGAAGACGTGTGTGCTTTTTTGGAGGAAACTTAAAATGTCGGGTGGCTATTCGGGGCGCTTCTCGCTTAAATTCCTGTGCGCATTAGTATGCGCATTTTTTGCTTTTTCAATTGCAGTTAATTGTTTTGAATCTCACGACGTAAGAGCTGATGGCGGAGTCGACTGTGGAGTTAACAGCAGAGAAACGGATAGCGCTGTCGTTTATGTTAACAGTTGGGGTTTTGACGATAATGTTGACTCTCTTACTTTCGATATAGAGATCAACTGTGGTCCAGATGATGTTTCTGAACCTTGGGGTTCTAGCGGAAATATTTATAGTTTGAGCTACACGGAATACAATCATATATATGTAACTGTGAAACCGAACAGATGGGTAGCTGTTCAGGTTTTTTGTACAAATAAAGGCTCAGACTTTAGTGTAGATGATTACTCTTACACTGTTAGTTATTCGGCTGAGCCTACACCTGAACCTACTCCTACTCCCGAACCCACTCCAGTTCCTACCAATACACCTGTTCCTACCAATACACCTGTACCAACTAAAGCGCCTACAAAGGCACCTGATCCGACTACTGCTCCTACTCAGACACAGCAGGAGACACAAGCGACACAGGCAACGGCAGAAGCCGATACGACTACCGATACATCCGCAGATACTTCCGATGCAACAACGGCAGTAACTGAAAGCGCGGCACAGACAACAACAGCATCAGTTGCTACATCTGCTTCTGTGGTTATGGCTACAGAGACTCCTACTGTTGAAGAGACTTCCATTCCCGATGAAAACGGAGACGGCGCTGCCGATGAGACAAACGCAGATGGCACGCCTGTAGTTGCAGCACTTACAGCAACAGGTTCAGGCGGAAGCAAAGGCGGTCCCAAGAAGTCTTCCGGTGCAAGTTGGATATGGATAGTTATTCTCATCATCGCAGGCGGTCTTCTTTATCTGAGATACAGATATCTTAAGAAGCAGGAAAAACTTGATGGTTCTGACCTTGCGATTGCTTTTATTCCGGGCGTACCTTTCCTTGCTGAAAAGTTCTTCGGTTATCTGGGTCCCGTTAAGAGCATGAATACATCTGCGCCGGTTTCCGAAAAGAGCTTTAACACAGCAAATGCCATGAAAGAGATCAAGGCTATGGAGTCTTCTGAAAAGGGCATTGCCACAGGCACAAGAACTGCCGTTCAGAAAGCACCTGTTAAGAGACCTGCAGAGTTATCAGTCAATCATTCAAAGACTGTAACTGAAGCCAAGACAGCAGGAACGGCTACTGCTGTTAAGACTGCTTCTCCGGCAGCAAAGACAAGTGCTCCCAAAACTTCAGTTAAGAACAGTAAGAAGGAAATTACAGCTGATCAGTTTGCAGGACGTGAAGAAGCTAAGAAGATTCTTGAGGAGAGAAGAGCTGCGCAGGCGGCAAGAGTTGAGCAGATAAGAAAGAATGCCGAAGCAAGAAAAGCTGCTGCTGCAAAAGACGGCACTGCAAATGCAGAGAAGAAACCGGTCCAGCAGAAACCACCTGTTAAGAGACCTGCAAGTCTTTCCGTAAATCATGCACAGGCTGTAGCGGCAGGCGCGGCGGCCGGAACTGCTTCAAAAACTGCTGATACAACAGCAAAAACAGCAGCCGATACAACAGCAAAGACAGATGCTGCCGCTACACGTCCCGGATCAAATAAGCCGGTTGAAAAAACAGAAGTAAAACCTATCGGGAAAATTGGTGTAAAATCTGAAGAGAAGCCGGCTGTTAAACCTGAAGAGAAACCTGTTGATAAGGTTGTTTCAAAGCCTGCTGAAAAGCCCGTTGAAAAGATCGTTGAAAAAGCAACAGCAAAACCCGTTGAGCAGAGTAAACCTGCCCAGCGTCCCGGCAGTGCCGCAGCGTCTGCCGGAAGCGTAACTGCCGTTGCCGGAGATAAAAAGGAAAACACTACCGAAAAGAAAGAGAAGCCTATGGAACACAATTTTACATCCGCTCCTCAGAATGGACCTGTCAAGCGTCCTAAGGCAGAGCTGACCCCAGAACAACTTGCAGAACGCGAAAAAGCTAAGAAGCTTCTTGAGGAGAGAAGAGCTGCGCAGGCTGCAAGAGTAGAAGAGATTAGAAAGAATGCCGAAGCCAGAAAAGCTTTGGTTTTCGAGCAGAACCAGCTTGCAGAAGAAGCCAGGAAGGCTGAAGAGGCCAGAAGGGCCGAAGAAGAGCGCCTGGAAAGAGAAGCCCGTAAGGCTGAAGAAGCAAGAATCGCCGAGGAAGCTGCCAAGGCTGCCGAACTTGCAAGACAGGAAGAAGCCAGGAAGGCTGAAGAAGCAGCTAAGGCTGCTGCCATAGCAAAGGCGAAGGCTGAGGCTATTGCCGAAGAAGCAAGAAGACTTCAGGAAAGGGCAAGAGCAGCTGAACTTGAGCGAAAAGAGGCTGAGGCTAAAAAGAGAGAAGAGGCCAGAAGGCTGGAAGAAGCAAGAAGAGCCGAAGAGTTAAGACGAGCTGAAGAAGCACGGTTGGAAGCTGAAGCAAGAGCTGCTGAAGAGGCTAAAAGAAGAGAAGAAATCAGACAGGCAGAAGAAGCCAGAAGAGCTGAAGAAATAAGACAGGCTCAAGAGGCAAGAAGGATAGAAGAAGCGAGAAAAGCAGAAGAGGCAAGATTAGCTGAAGCGGCCAGACTTGAAGCTGAAGCAAGAGCTGCTGAAGAAGCAAGGAAGGCTGAGGAAGCAAGATCTCTTGCAGAAGCAAAAGCTGCAGAGCGTGCAAGACAGGAAGCTGCTGAGGCTGAACGCGCTGCTGCCGCTGCAAAGGCTCAGGCTGAAGCAAAACTGGCAGAGGCTCAGAGAGCTATGGAAGCTGCAGCTGCTGCAAGGGAAGCTAAGGCTGAAATGAACAGGAAGCAGAGTAAAACATCCGCTTTCTTTAAGACGACAATGGCAACTTCAGACAATGCGGTTATGCCTCAGATTTCAGCAATTTCAGCTGCTGACGGATATAAAGAACATCTTGAAACCAAAGCCGAGAACAAGGCAAAGGCTGATGCATCGAAGGAAAAGAATCCTTATAACGCCTATAAGGGCGGTATCCCGACGACATCCAAAGTCCCTGACGGAGCTGCAAAAGCGGCTGAACGTGCTAGGGCATCTTCCAATGCCAACCAGCTAGGAACGATCCTCGCCGGACAGTCCAATAATGCCGGAAGACCTGTATGGTCAGCACCCGGATCAAATGCGGCTCCTTTCAAGGAAAGTAATGATGCCAGAAAAGAAAGGATCCGCGAGCAGCAGAAGAAGATAGCCGAAGAAAAGGCAAGGAAAGAAGCTGAAGAAGAAAGGGCCAGAAACCCTCAGCCGAGTTATGCCGACACTGCCAAAACACGCAAATCCGCATTTTTCGACAGGGGATATGTAAGACCTGAGAATACAAACAGCGAGTCAGAAGAGCAGTCATCTGCTTATGACGGAATAGTACGTCCGTCTGCTATAATAGATAAGGAGCGTGATTTCAGGAACAATCCGACGGCTCCTGCAATGGGTACGGATGTTGAAGGCAACAGGCCTCCGATCATGGATCCTAAAGCAGGTGCGGCTCCTACGGCACTTAAACCGAAGCCGGGATTCAAGCCTTTGAATCCTAACGGTTCTAATAACTGACGAAGACTTTTCAGGGGGATAATACTATGAAAAGATCTAAGAAACCATTAACCTTTGTTGCTGTCGCAGCAAGTATCGGCGCACTCAGCCTTGGGCTTGAGGCATGCGTTTACGGACCTCCGAACGTGTCTGTTGAGACCAATGTTTACGGACCTCCGCCGGAACCTGCGATTACAGAGACAGTAGAGACAGAGGAAGAGACAAAAGCTACCAAAGATGAGAAGCCCTCAGCTCCTTCGGATAACGATGAAGTCGTTGTATACGGACCTCCTTCTGATCTTGTAGACGGACCTGAAGAAGATGTTTACGGTCCTCCGCCGGAAGTTGAAGAATAATGTCTGTGGATACAAACGAAGCCAAGAAGGTATATCTCGACAGAAAAGCTGAACAACGTGCGAGGCTTTTCAAAGATCCCGAACTGATATATCTGTTTTTCGAATTGACCAGAAGCTGCAATGAGAAGTGTTTTCACTGCGGAAGCAGTTGTGCGCCCGGATTGGGACACGGCCCTTCCGTTGAAGAATTCAAAGCAGTATTAGATGACGTCAAAGAACACTTTGATCTGAAAAAACTCCAGCTCTGCATTACCGGCGGCGAACCGCTTTTGTATCCCGGTTTTGCCGAGCTTTTGGGCTATGCGCATGAGCAGGGTTTCCGCTGGGGCATGACGACCAATGCAACCCTCATAACTGAGGATGTTGCAAATATGCTCGCTGATGTCGGCATGGGTACGGTATCCGTAAGTATCGACGGACTCCGTGATACACACGACAGACAGAGAGGCCTTAAGGGCGGTTACGACAAGGCCATGAGAGGAATCCAGAATCTCATTGACCGCAAGTCTTTCAAACACATCCAGGTTACGACAGTCGTTAATCACAAGAATATCGGCGAGCTTGATGAGCTCTTTGAGATCATGGATTCGATCGATCTTGATTCATGGCGTGTAATCGGAATCGAGCCGATGGGAAGAGCCTTGGATTATCCCGATATGCTCCTTACGCCTGATGACCAGAGATATCTGTTTAATTTCATACGCGAAAAGCGTGAGCAGGGCATTCCCGTAAATTACGGTTGTTCGCACTTCTTGGGTCTTGAATACGAAAGAGACGTAAGAGACTGGTTCTTCTATTGCGGTGCTGGAACACACACCGCTGCGATAAGGATCAACGGTGACATCACTGCCTGCCTCGATATCGAAGACAGACCTGAATTCGTACAGGGAAACATTGCTAAAGATAAGTTCAGTGACGTATGGTTCAACCGTTTCCAGGTTTACAGAAAACCTTTGTCTTCACTCTGCAAAGAGTGTCACGACTGCGAGTGGGAGAAGTGGTGTGCCGGCGGTTCCAGACACAGCTTCGACTATGACAACAACAAGCAGAGAGTCTGCTTCAAGAACGTTCTCTTTTAATAATTTTATAGAGAGTGTATCATTAAAAAGTACTGAACTTCTTTCCGGGAGAAGCGTTTAATGCACCAGAAGATCGCGATAATTACAGGCAGCTCATCAGGTATAGGAAAAGCTTTTCTTGAGCTTGTTGCAGGCGATAACGGTGAGTATTTCAAGTCGCCCTTTGATGAGATTTGGGCAGTGGCAAGACGCAAGGATGCATTAGATGAGATCGCATCTTCCATTGGCGGCGGCAGGGTCGTTCCGATAGTTGCCGACCTTTCCGACAATTCCGGTATCCGGATAATCGAAGACAAACTTAAGGCAGAAGAGCCCGAAGTCGGACTTCTCATTAATTCTGCCGGCATGGGAATAAAAGGCGCTGTCTTGAGCAAGTCAGCGCAAGTTCTTGATGACACGGTCAGGATCAACTGCAGCGCATTAAGCCGGATGATGAGGATCACGGCGTCCTATATGAAGCCCGGCGAAAACGGCCGCGCAAAGATAATCAACATAGCATCATCGGCGGGATTCCTTCCACAGCCCGGTTTTGCGTGTTATGCGGCGAGCAAGTCTTATGTCATATCATTCTCGAGAGCGATGAGCGCAGAGCTCAAAGCAAAGGGAATAGACGTTATGGCAGTGTGTCCGGGTCCTGTTGCGACTGATTTCCAGCGAAGGGCAACTGAGGGAAAAGAAGCTGATTTTACGGATTGGCGCAAGAACTTCGTGATCGATCCGGTAAAGCTCGCAAAGAAGTCTCTTAGAGCTTCCGCAAAGGGCAGAAAGATGCTCGTATATCCGTTTTCACAGAAACTGTTACACCTAGCTTCAAAGATAGTTCCGACATCGTGGATACTGGCTTTCATGGGCAACGGTGCAAATGAATAAACAACATAAAAAGGGGTGATTTAAATGACAAAGAAAAAAGTCGAACCGACATTCGGCAGCATTTTCAGGGCAGTTGAAGAGAAGGCAAAGAAAACATCTTTTCTTCAGGACACGGCTACTCAGATTACCTTAAACGGTAATCTCGATAATCTTCCTTTATATGTGAGGATCGAAGACGGAATGCCGGAGGTAGCTCCTTACGAGTACATCAACGCTCCTTTCTATATCGATGCCGATGCTGAGACATTCGCTTCAGTTCTTAACGGAGACAAGGATTTTGTAGTAGCAGTCGCCCAGGGCAGCATTACGATCAACGGCGATGCCGCACAGGCCCTTGTATTCTGCTCAAAACTCTTCTGACAGCCACTTTGATATAATAAAACGGTATGGCTACTATACTTAACGGCATTTTCAAAGATAAGATGGTGTTCCAGTGGGGCGCCGAACTCAGAGTGTTCGGCTGCTGTGATACGGACTGCAATATCAAAGCCGTTTTGTTTAAAGACGGGAAAGAAGTTTCCTCCAATACAAGTCATACTGAAGAAGACGGAAGTTTCCTCGTCTGTCTCGAACCTGTCGATGAACCGGGCGGTCCTTATGAGATTAAAGTCTACGAATCTGACGAAGAGGTCTGTGTCATTTCTGATGCATATGCCGGTGAAGTATGGCTTGCCGCAGGCGGCGGCAACATGGAATATCCCCTCAAGCGTTCAGAGTTTGCGAGATTCATCATCCGACAGATCGGCAATCCCGAGATAAGGTATTACAAAGTTCCGACATATGGTCATCTTAATGAGGACCAGGCTTATGCCGAAGTGGTTTCCGAATGGGTCGATATCAACAGTGAGACGGCAGGTGAGATCAGTGCCGTAGCTTTCTATTTTGCAAGAGAGATCGAATCCAGAGTCGATGCCAAGATCGGAATCATACAGTGCTGTTCCGCAAGATCTACAATAGATAACTGGCAGAGCGTTGAGGCTTTGGTTTCCACTAAAGAGGGAAGGCAGTATATCAAGGACTTTGATGATGCTTCTGCTGAACTCACGCCTGAAGAATTTGACAAGGCTGAAGCAGAATTTAATGAATCTTATGCACAGTATCAGGCGATGCTTGCAGAAGCTCTTGAGGAAGATCCGTGGATGACATATCCCGAAGCTGATCTTAAGATCGGTCCGGCTCCATGGCCGGCACCTGTAGGACCCAAGTCGGCAAGACATCCGGGTTCTTTTTTCGAAGCCATGATATTGAGGATCGCACCATACACATTAAGAGGTGTCATCTTCTATCAGGGTGAGGCAGATACTGACGGACACCAGAAAGAATACGGTCATGTTTTCGAGTCCATGATCAAGGAATGGCGCGACATATTCTTCGATGACCAGTTGCCGTTTATATTCTGCCAGCTTCCGATGTATATTTCGAAGCAGCGCAAATATATGGATTTCGATGACATGTCATGGCCGGTCCTCCGTGAACAGCAGCAGATCGTTGCGATCGAAGTGCCGAATGTTTACATGGCCGTTATCGTTGACTGTGGTGAATTCAATAATCTTTTCCCGGCTGACAAGAAGACTCCCGGCGACAGACTTGCGCTCCTGGCCGAGAAATTCGTTTACGGCTTTGAGCAGGTCGATGCGGTATCTCCATTCATCATTGATGCCAGAAGAGGCGAAGGCGTGGAGATCTCTTTCGGAGGCGACTATCTGCTTTTAAACCTTACTACGGGATTCGGTCCTGACGATTCGGGATTTGAAGTTGCAGGTGAAGACGGCAAGTTCTTCCCGGCAGAAGCCAGCGTTGACTTTGACGGCAAAACGGTCCTTCTGTCATGTCATCATGTCGAATTCCCATCGAAAGTAAGATACGCATTTTTCTCATACGGCCCGACCCCTCTGCATGCGCAGAACGGTCTTACGGCCACACCATTCCAGGTAAGGATAGATAAAGATCTAGGCGGAGCATAATATGAACATAGCTTTTTTTACACGTCCCAAACAGGAAATCACATATCTCTATTCTGACTTTACGGTCAGGCAGGCGCTCGAAAAGATGCACAGCAGCTCTTATATGGCAGTGCCCGTATTAGACCGTGAGGGCCATTATATCGCTACCATAAGCGAGGGCGATCTGCTTTGGTTTATCGTAAAAGGCGAGGGCGGAGAACCGCATACAATGGCCATAGAGAGCCTGGAGCAGTTTAAGCTCACCGATGTCGGACTCAACACCCACAAAAACCAGCCGGTATCGATCAGCTCATCGATCGAAGACCTGATAATCAGGTCGATGGAGACAAACTTCGTACCGATAACAGATGACCGCGGAATATTCATAGGAATAGTTACCAGAAGGTCGATCATCAAACACTATTATGAGAAAAACATACTGCCGCGTGAGTGATCTCACACGGCAGTTTTCTTTAGCATTTTATATCAGGGATTATTCCACGTCTTCGTCTGTAAGTATCTCACCGTCAAGCACTCTGTCGATGAGATCCTGACCCTGGATAACCGTGCTGTAGTAAGGATAAGTTACGTAGAGCTCTTCCCAGGGTGCCGAGTAAGTGGTGTCCATACCGCCCCATCCAGTAACAGCATATGACTGGATGTTCCATTCAGGGAAGTCTTCGAGCTGCATCCTTACAAGCGTATCGATCTCGTCTGCTTCCATGTTGGTTAATATGTAGCCTTCGAGGTCTTCCAATATCGTCTTGTAATTCATGATGAGCGTAGGTGAGGATGTAACCTTCTTGAACATAGCGGTGATAAGACGCATCTGGTTCTGTCCGCGCATGTTGTCGCCTTCTGCGAATGCATGACGCTCACGTGCATAAGCAAGTGCTTCAGCACCGTTAAGCGTTATCACGCCTTCGTCGTACCAGTATGTGTCTTCGGCCGTGAATGACTGGGGATTGTCGATCGTGACTCCGCCGATGTCATCAACGAGCTTTTCCATGCCCGTGAAATTGATCTGGACATAGTAGTTGATATCACAATCGTAGAGATTCTCGAGACCCGTGATGGAGCAGTCTACACCGTAGATGCCGAGGTGAGTGAGTTTGTCTTCGGTACCGGCACTCGATCTCGGATTGGGGATGTAGTAGTCTCTCGGAGTATTGATGAGAAGGATCTGCTTCGTCTGGGGATTTACTACCATCAGGATGTTAACGTCGCTTCTTTCGGTAGTGAAGTATTCTTCTCTTGAGTCAGAACCGCTGATGTAGATGATGAAAGGCTCTACTTCGATGTTTTCTACTGCACTTGTAGCCGGCTTGATCTCGACGGGCTTATCGTAGTTGCCGTAAGGGTTGTTTGCTTCGGCAGTTGCGAGTTCGGGAGTGGAGATCTTGATCTCTGCGATCAGCTTCGTATAGTCTGCCCAGTTTGCGAAAAGCTGAGTCTCTTTAAGGAGTTTTAAGTTGGTATCGTTGATGATCGCAACCTGAATATCTCCGTGATAGAAATCGATTCCCAGCAAATTGAAATTCTTATAGTCTGTAACTTTAAGCTGCGGATTGAGTTCTGCTTTAAGTTTTGTTACTGCCGCAAAAGATGCAGGACCGTCGTTGCTGCCGATAACGCCGAACTTTAGGTCCTTGCAGTCGGCAAGGCTCTCTGCAGTGCTGCTGTTGAGAACGTATACGTTCATGACTGCGGCGACGTCTTCCTGCTCTTCAACGGGTGCCGTAGTCTCCGTAACCGTAATGTTTTCTATGGTGTTATCCACAGTGCCGAACATGTTGCCGATATAAACGGAAGTGACCGTCATGACTGCAGCAAGGATAATGCCCGTGAATCTTCTGAAGTTCCTGGCAAGGTTTTCTTTCTTTCCTGCGATAAGAAGCAAAGTACTGACCAGCAGCAGGATTATGAGAACACCTACGAGGATCGAGAGCATCCATGTAGGGAACATTCCGAGCTTGCATGCGCTGTAGAATAAGAAGCCGGATGCTATGGCCTGGATCAAGAGTATTAATCCCGCTACGAAGCTCCATCTGAGAGTGCGCTTTTTGCGGGCAACCTTTTTCTCCTCTTCAATCCTTTTCTTAGCTGAATGTTTCATAAAAACCTTCTTCCAAAAATTTTTTATCAGACCGGATCTGCAGCCGCCTTTTTGTTCTTGCGGCGGAGCTTGCGGTTCAGTTTTTTAGTTTCCTTGATTTCCTTCTTAACCGGTTCGAAATCCTTAAGATCAAGCATCTCGGAAAGGAAAGGCACATCAGGTTTATAACGTGTGGACATTATGAGTTCGAGCTTCCTGTCTTCTGTACGGATCCTCAAAAACCTTGCGCACTGCTCAATGTAAACAGGCTTGCCCTCATGCTTTTCGCGCAGTTCATTCCAGGAAATGATATACGGCTTGCGGAAAAATCTGTTATAGATGAGATCGATCGTATCGCCATCCTTGATGAGCCAGATCCTGGAGCGCTTTGCAAGACGTGCGTAGCCGTGGAATGTATAAACCGACATTGCGGTCTGCATCATCGGATAGAGCTTTCTAAGCTTTCTCGGAACATGCTTTTCGACTCTCGGAATCGGATCGTTGCGCTTGAAGATCTTTCTTAAAACAGTATAGATATAAACGTCTTTGTAGTACTGTGAAACTCTCTTAAGGATCCTGAAAAGTATTACACCCGCAATTGCAAGGTGGATGCTTACGATGAAGCTTACGACCGGTGCGAAGATCTGAAGGATCACGAGGATCATGTGGATGAATGCCTTAATGATCTGCCAGATAAGGCTCGTGCCCTTGACCGGGATCGCTGCTACGATGACCTCCCAGTTATCCATGCATGTATAGGTGCAGTAATAGATGACCGTTATCGCGATTATGGTGATGCCGGCAAGAACATATGTGGACCAGCTTGTCGATGTTACCTTAGCCGGGTCAGCTGTAAGCGTGACCATGTGTGATATCCTGGCGGCAGTTTTAAGTTGCGGCGGATCTGCTTCCAACGCTTCATTGGTAACAAAAGGCAGAAGAGTTATGGATACCGTGCAGATATATCCGACGAATTTATCGAGCTTATCAATGGTCTCTTCCGATACCATCTTGGATTCGGCAAATGAATGGACTACGATCAGGGCTGCGGCTATAAGAGTAAGGAATACTGCAGCGTAAGGGTTTGCGATGGGAAGCTTGCCGACTTCTCTTATGATCGGTATTCCGTTAAGGAAGTCTGCTATATTGCAGAGCGTGACAGAATCGGGAGAATATATTGCTGCGTTTTCAAAAGCACCAAGAATAGCCAAAACCGCCATCGTGGCTGTCGGATTGATCGAGGCGGTAACAGCGGTCGAGAAAGCACCTGCATAGAATGCGAGATCGGTTGCAAATGTAACAGGCTCGGGTTCGTATAAGGGCGTGAATCCGGAAGCCAGGCTGACCATCGGGATCAGGGCAACGCACATGATCGCAACGAGCATTCCTGTTGCCCGTTTCATATAGGTCTTCTTCAAATCGAGGCTCATTCTTTCTACTCTCCTTATCAGTACGGTAAAGATGAAGTTTGTCCGACAAGTTACCCCTTTATACCTTATTTATGGTACAAAACACAAGTAAAACTACAAATAAATTTTATTAATTAGTAATTAAAGTGTAATAGAGTCTGAGATAAATGGGGAATTGCAAGGGAGAAAAAAGGAATGCCTCATCGTCTTGAGACATTCCTTTTAATTCTTATATTCTTCGAAAAAACTACAGATCAGAAACCGTAGTTTGTGACACCGAGGAGCTTCTCGAGCTCATTAGGATCGTAAGTTGCATCCAAAGCAGTTCTTCTTGTGATGAAGCCAAGGTTTACGAGTCTCTGGAGATCGCTGTTGAGAGTATGCATGCCCTGGAGGCTTGAAGACTGGAGAGTGTTGGGAATCATCTGGATCTTATCTTCAAGGATAAGGCTCTTGATGGCGCTTGTGCCTACCATGACCTCTGTTGTAAGGACACGGCCGTTGCCGTCAGATGTAGGCAGGAGCTGCTGGGAGATAACACCACGGATGCTTGCTGCGAACTGTGAGCGGATGGTTGCCTGCATGTCCATAGGTGAACCGTCGATGATTCTGTTTATCGTCTGGGCAGCGCTCTGTGTGTGGAGGGTTGAGAGGACGAGGTGTCCTGTCTCGGCAGCTGTGATGGCAGCGGAGATCGTCTCGAAGTCACGCATCTCACCAACGAGGATGATATCAGGGTCTTCACGGAGAGCTGAATGGAGAGCGTAAGCGAAGGAACTGACATCGCGGCCGACTTCACGCTGGTGGATCATGGCACGGTTGTGAGGATAGATATACTCGATAGGATCCTCGATCGTGATTACGTGCTTAGCTTCATTCTTGTTGATGTAGTCTACGATTGCGGAAAGCGTTGTGGACTTACCGGAACCCGTAGGACCTGTAACGAGGATGATACCGTTATTTGCAGTAGCGAGCGTCTTGATTACTTCAGGAAGGCCTAAAGCTTCGAATTCAGGGATCTCTGCCATGAGAAGACGGATGCTGCATGCGAGGTTGTTACGCTGATGGTAAACATTTGCCCTGACTCTGACACCGTTGTCGATCATACGGCCGACATCGACGTCTTCGCCTGCCTCAACGCGTGCGATCTCATCAGGTGTGAGGATCGTGTAGATCATGTCCTGTGCTTCTTCTGCTGTCGGACGCTCATCAAGGATGTGGAGCATACCGTATCTTCTAACTGCAAGATTTGTACCCTGGGTAATATGCACATCGGAGCAGTCGCGTTCTATGGCATACGTCATCAGTTCTTCAAAAGTCATATGGATTACCTCCGCCGGAAAAAGTAAAGATGACTAAATTATAAAATAAAACATATGTATTCGATATGACATTTTACTTTGTCAAACGGCAGCCAAATGTGAATTTACCGACGATATAAGATTAGTTTATTGACATATATCTAATTATCGATATCATTGGCATAGGCTCGCGCGAGTCTATTTTTTCGGCCCTGCCGTTCACGAGATTAAAAAGGAAGCTGTTCATGAACGTTATCGAATCGGATATTCTGAAGTCATTGATGAACAAACCGTTTGTAAACCAGAGGGTGTTGTCTGAAGCCACAGGCTATTCTTTGGGAAAAGTGAATGAGACCCTTAAAGAGCTTAATTCAGAAGGGTATCTGAACAATCTGAACCAGCTTACGGATAAAGCGGAATCACTTATCGCAAAGACTTCTCCAAAGAACGCGATAATACTCGCAGCAGGTTCCGGAATGCGAATGGTTCCGGTTAATATGTCATTCCCGAAGGCCCTGCTCGAGGTAAACGGTGAGAGACTTATCGAACGTCTTATAAACCAGCTTCACGAGGCCGGCATAAATGACATTACGGTAGTTGTCGGTTTCATGAAGGAAAGCTTCGAATACCTGATCGATAAGTATGATGTAAAACTTACGGTTAACCGCGATTACTTCAGGAAGAACAATCTCCACACATTGAATCTTGTGCGCAATAAAATAAGCAATACTTATATCGTTCCCTGTGATATCTGGTGCGCGAAAAATCCTTTCAGCAGAGTTGAACTCCATTCGTGGTACATGCTCAGCGATCAGACATCACCTGAAAGCATCGTCCGTGTCAACAGAAAAAATGAGATCGTAGTAGACCGTAAGAGCGGCAGGGGAAACGAGATGGTCGGTATCGCATATCTCGTCGAACCCGAAACTGAATCTGTTAAAGAGAACCTGAAGCTCATGGACGAGACCTTTCCGCATGAATTCTGGGAAAGAGCCCTGGTTAATAACGATAAACTGATCCTCGCCGCAAAAATAATCAGCAGTAATGATTATGTAGAGATCAATACATACGAACAGCTCAGAAACACGGATTCCAAATCAGGACAGCTAAAATCGGATGCCATCCGCACTATCACTGAAGTCTTCGGATGCAAAGAAAGTGATGTTACCAATCTCGAGACACTGAAAAAAGGCATGACCAACAGATCGTTTGTGTTTACGGTGAAAGGCTCGAGATATGTCATGAGAATTCCGGGCGAAGGCACTGATAAGCTTATTGACCGCAAACAGGAAGCGGAAGTTTACGACGTTATTTCAGGGCTTGGTCTCAGCAATGAACCTATCTACATCAATCCCGATAACGGATATAAGATCGCTGATTTCCTGGAATCGATCAGAGTATGTGATCCTTCTTCCGAATCCGACATTGCGCGCTGCATGAAAAGGCTCCGTGAATTCCACGATCTGAAGTTATCCGTTAACCATTCATTCGATATTTTCGGGCACATTGAATTCTATGAATCATTAAGAGAGGGAAAGCCCTCCGTATATGGCGATTACAACGAGACAAAAGCGAATGTCTATAAGCTCCGCTCTTTCGTTGACAGTCTCGAAAAAGACTGCTGCCTGACACACATCGATGCCGTACCCGATAACTTCCTTTTCTTATCGCATGAAGGAGCGGACAGTGAGGTATTGCTCATTGACTGGGAATATTCCGGCATGCAGGATCCTCATGTGGACATAGCGATGTTCTGCATTTACAGCCTTTACGGCAAGCAGGAATGCGACCACCTCATTGACCTGTATTTTGAGGGCAACTGTGATGTTGAGACTAGAGCAAAGATATACTGCTACATCGCTATGTGCGGACTTCTCTGGTCCAACTGGTGCGAATATAAGCAGATGTTAGGTGTTGAGTTCGGCGAATACAGTCTCCGCCAGTACCGTTACGCAAAAGAATACTTCAGATATGCCAAAGAACTTATCGGAGGTAAATACGGAATTGAGTGACGGAGTGAATACAGTTAAGAGAGCTGTCATAATGGCTGCCGGCATCGGAAAGAGAATGCAGCCTGTTACTTTTGACACACCTAAGCCTCTGATAAAGGTCAACGGAACCAGAATGATCGATTCCGTAGTCAGTGCGCTAAGAAATAACGGCATCAACGAGATCTATGTTGTCGTCGGTTACCTTAAGGAACAATTCTATAAGTGGGCAGAAGAGTCAGGCGTGACTCTTATCGAGAATCCTTTTTACGATACATGCAATAACATCAGTTCGCTTTATGTCGCGCGTGAACATCTTGAAGACAGCATCATCCTGGACGGTGACCAGATCATCTATAACGGGAAGATACTGGAACCTCATTTCACTCTGTCAGGCTATAACGCCGTATGGAGCGAAGGCCATACTGATGAATGGCTCATGGAAGTCGAAGACGGCATGGTAACCTCATGTTCCAGAACAGGCGGTGAGCACGGATGGCAGTTATACAGCGTCTCAAGATGGAGCGCAGAAGACGGCCACACACTTAAAGAACTTCTTGAACTCGAATTTGAGACAAAGAAAAATCACGACGTTTACTGGGATGATATTCCTATGTTCCTTCATCCGGACAGGTTCAGACTTGGAATCAGGATAATGAACCGTGAGGACATCCTTGAGATCGACAGTTTTGAAGAATTGGCAGAAATTGATCCACATTATAAAAACACAGAGGAGAGTTGTTATGGCAGGTAAAAGCGTTGCGAAAGAAGTGAGCAAAAGGAAGATCGATCCGTTTACGACATTCATTCCTTTCGGTTGCATTCTTATCTTGTGTGCATATTTCATTATCGCACCCGATAATTCCACAGCTGCACTGGAAGTGATCAGAAGCTTTTTGGGAGACAGGTGCGGAGTATACTATCTCATTATCGGTTTGGGATTCTTCCTTGTATCACTCTGGCTTGCTTTCTCAAAGATCGGAAATATCACTATAGGTAAGCAGGGCGAAAAGCCGAAGTACGGCTTTTTCTCATGGGGCGCGATGGTATTCACATGCGGTCTTGCATCAGATATCCTTTTCTATTCCTTCTGCGAATGGATCTACTATTACGAAGATGCACACGTGATGGGATTCGGCGATATTAACGAGTGGGCAGCAACATTCCCGCTTTATCACTGGAGCCTTATCCCGTGGAGTTTCTATGCTGTTCTCGCAGCTGCATTCGGATTCATGCTTCATGTAAGAGGCTGCCACAAGCAGAAGTATTCAGAAGCATGCAGACCTATCCTCGGCAAGCACACCGACGGTCCTTTGGGTAAGGTAATCGATATCCTTGCAGTCATTGCGCTCATCGCAGGTACAGCAACAACATTCTCGATCGCTACGCCTTTGCTTTCGATGATCCTCACAAACCTCTTCGGTATTACGGCATCTAAGTATGTATCGATCGGAATACTCATCGTAGTCTGCGGTATTTATACCACATCAGTAATGAACGGTCTTAAGGGCGTTAACATGCTCTCCAAGATCTGCATGATCTTATTTGGAATAATCCTTGCTTACGTATTCATCCTGGGCGGTGAGGCAAGATTCTCCATAGAGACAGGTGTTACATCACTCGGCAACATGGTCCAGAACTTCTTCGGGCTTTCCACTTGGACAGATGCGACCAGAACTGAAGCGGGATTTGCACAGAACTGGACGATCTTCTACTGGGCATACTGGATGGTATGGTGCGTAGCAGCTCCTTTCTTCATGGGCATGATCAGCCGCGGCAGAACGATCAAGCAGGTAATCATGGGATCTTACATCTTCGGTACTGCAAGTACATTGATCTCATTTATCATCCTCGGCAACTTCGGTCTCGGCCTTAAGGTTCACGGAAGATTCGATGCTGTAGCACAGTATCATGCAAACGGTGACGATCTCTATCAGACCATCATCGACATTATCCACCAGCTTCCTTTGGCACCCGTGTTCCTTGTGGTACTTGCTCTCGCGATGTTCGCTTTCTACGCAACTTCTTTCGACAGCATCACGATGGTTGCTTCCAACTACAGCTACAAGAACATTGAAGGTGAAGAGACAGCAAGCAAGAAGATGAAGCTCTTCTGGGCAGTACTCCTCATAATGCTTCCTATCGCATTGATCTTCTCAGAAGGAACAATGGCTAACCTTCAGACGGTATCCATCATTGCTGCATTCCCGATCGGAATCGTAATGATCCTCATTGTGGCAAGCTTCATCAAGGATGCTAAGGCAAGGATCGGAGAAGGCGTGGAAAGCACCGCTGCTCCCGAGAGCAAAAAGAAGAAATAACCTTAAGGTTAACTCCTTAATTGATTCAGGGGCCGTCTCAAAACAGATGAGGCGGCCCCTGATCATTTGATATGGATTAAGTTTTGTATCAGTGATCGCCGTTGTATTCCCAAGCATCAGGGTCATAAGGGCAGCCCTGGAATGTGTACCATGAGCCAGGCAGGAACTGATTGCCGTTGTTGATATCAGTCTCGATAATGCTTGAATAGAAGATGGTCTGCGGGCCGTTCTTCGGATCGGAATTAATAGGATTGCCTGTGAAAGGATTTTTGGGGTTTTCAATGATTCCTGAAGTTGCAAGTGTTGGTGTATCACCGTTGGTCATGAACTCTTCTGATACCGTGAACCCGGAAGCATTGAAGTCTTTAACCATGACAACGGGCATAAAGTATTCCATGTCCATGTCGCCGCACTTGATGTCGAAGTGATCTAGGTCTCTGCCGTGGTCGGAAACAAGGATGATCCTCGTATTGTCGTAGACACCATTTTCGCGCAGATAATCAAACCACTTTCCGAGCTGGATATATGTGGCCATATTTGCGTGATATGCGGTGATCTGGTCTTCGTTGGTTACTCTCATCGTTCTTCCGTCAATCGTGAAGCGTGAGACCATATCGGTATCGTAAGCGGTATTATCGATATTTAAAGCGGGAATATATTCAGGTTCCTGCAGCAGGCAGGGCTCGTGAGCCGTGTCGTTTGACATCATGAGGAATGTGTTTTCTGAGCCGTCGCTGATCTCTGTGATGTTAGGGAGATTGGTGAGTACTGAATATGCCTGGAGGAAAGGAGCGTCGTAGCCTGTGCTCTTTGAGATGCCGTCCATCGTCTGAGTGAGGGACAGCTGGTCTTCGATATCATTTGCGGATGCACTGCCGGATATTGCTTCATTATAAAGTCCGTCATCGTAAATAGTTTCCTGAAGCAGTACAGGGGAGATCTTCATCAACGAATAGCAGAAGAAGTTTCTGTCACGGATATCCTTAAGACGTCCTGATATTGAAGCCGTATCGACACCTTCGATCGCATCGGAATAGTTGAAACGTCCGTCTGTGTTGTAGCAGTGGAATTCGGGATGGTCATCAAAGACTGAAAGATCAGGAGTCCACTGATAACCTGCATATGTAGGATCGCAGATGGTAACCGTATATCCGGCATCTCCGAAAAGAACAGGCATTACCTTTAATGCTTCGTTGTGTTTGCTCTCAAGGCTCATTTCGTCTCTCTCGTTAAGACGCTCGGGAGTGTATTCATATCCGCCGAACAGAGCAGGAGAGCCGGTATTGGTAAATGCTCCGTAAGAGATGGAGTTCTTATAATATGTGAAGCCGTCAAACTGTTCTACGAGTTCAGGATTCTCATTAAAGATGTAAGGAACTTCGGTTCCTACAGCTCTGTCGAGCATGAGGACAACTACGTTCTGTCCGTTTTTGCTTAAGGGAATAACGGGGATATCATCAGCAGAAGAAGAGCTGATGAAGTGATAAGCACTGTATGTATCCCAGTCCTTATATGAATTAAGAAGTCCCATTCCGCCTACGGCAAGAACGCCTGCAGCGAGAACGATATTCAGTATCTTGGGGAGCTTTGCATATACGATCGCGAAAACAACAGCTGTGAGGATTACAGCGGCAATGTTGATAAGATAATCTGAAATACCGAATGCCGGCTTGTTCTCATACTGAAGAGTGGATGACAGGATACCGAGTTTTGTTCCAAAGAGTATGTAATCGATTATGGAAACACCGCAGATGATCCAGATGCCCTTGCAGAAAACACCCTTGATCTTATCGCTCATGAAGAAGTAGAAAACGCTGCCCCACAGCACAAAACTTCCGAAAGAAAGCAGCATTGCATTTACCGTGTACATGCAGGGATTGACCGGATGGAATTCATCGATGAACTCATAGATCGAAGCGTGGATGACAGAGGACGGGATAAGCAGACCCGTGAGAGTTGCCATGAAGACTGCACCGAAAAGGAATGCCTTCTTATCTTTCTTAACAGGCTTTTCCTTAACGGCCATCTTGCTTTTGATAAGTCCTGAAACAAGCGGGAGGGCGAGCATTACACAGCCCATAGCAAGAAGGACTTTCTGCCTTGCATCCAGGTCGTTCCTGATGAGTGTAAGAACAAGAACGACCGCACCGCAAATTGCAAGCACGATGCCAAGGGCCTTTTTAGGATCCTTAAGTTTGTAGAAGATATTCTTAACGAGTGAGAAAACGTTATTGAGAAGCCAGTAGAAAACAAGTCCTGAAGGTGAGTTGTAAAGCAGTACGAGGAAGACTGCCGCAAGGCCGTATACCTGGATTTTTTCCTTCAAGGGATGTCCCTTTGTGTAGATGATTCCTGATACAACGTTGATAAGCGTCATAAGGATAGGGAGGATGTTTATGGGGAAAGAGCCGATCATGAATGTGGCATCTTCTTTTCCGAGATCTGATATGAAACCGAATGACATTCCCTGAAGACTTTGCATTCCAGACAGTAGGTTATATGCCGCGATAAAGAAAGGCACCTGAAGCAGGAGGGATACAGAACTCTTAAGCGCATAGATTGGTTTGTAGTGATTTATGCGGTAGTATTCCTGGAGCATGAAGAAACGCTCGTCACCTTTGAATGTATGCTTGATCTGCTTGATCTTGGAAGCCATCCTGGCCTGGATATCACGCTCTTCAGCCTGAAGTTCATCCGCACGCTTGTAAAGCGGAAGGACCAGGAAGTTAACAGCCAGACTTAAGAATATGATCGATAAACCTTCATTGCCGATGATCTTGTTGGCAATGGTGAATATTATCTCAAACAGGAGTTCAAGGGGAGATATTATAAGCGTGTAAAGTGCAGACAGAAAGGTCATTATTTCTTGCCGTTCTTTCTCTGCTTTTTGTTATTCTTTCCGCTCTTCTTTGAAGGCTGGGAAGCTTCTTCCTTAGCTTTCTTTGCGACAACTTCGTTATATTCTTTCATGACGAAATCAACGCATCTCTTAGTGCCTTCGCCGATGTTGACCCATGTCTGCGCGCGGGCTTTGTCACGGCCTTCTTTGAAAGAAGAATCCTCAATGCATCTGTCGATGAGGTTCTTGATGTCTCCGACATTTTCATCTGTAAGTTCGATGCCGAGTTCAGGAAGGATCGAGAATGTCCAGAGAGGTTCATCGATCCATGAAGCATCATAAGGATTAATATCGAATTTAGCGTTGGTGTAGATGACGGGTTTATCGAATACGAGTGAGAAATCAAAGATAACACCCGAGAAATCAGAGATAAGGATGTCTGATTCCATCAGGACATTGAAATTGTCATTATCCCTGTTCCAAGTGACCTTTGTATCGTCATTGTATTTGGACATGAGTCTGTCTATCATCTCTTTTTCAGAGGAGAAAGACTGGGGATGAGGTCTGATGATGACCTTATAACCGGTAGAAATAAGTTTGTCTATCAGCTGCTCGCCGAAGCGTGAGAGAAGGCCGCTCTCGCCCCATGAGGGTGCCAGGAGGACAGTTCTCTCATGAGCAGGAACCGCATCGGAACCATCGAATCTCTTCTTCATCTCATCCATATACGGAATGCCGCAGAGAGCAATCTCTTTGGCAGGGAGATTACGCGCTTCTTCAAGCTGCCTTATCTGTCTTTCCTGATATTCTCCCGATACGATGATCGCATCGTAATGGTCCAAACCGAACATACGGTATAACGTAATATCGTTGGACATGTGCGGGATGTGAATATAGCAGTCAACATTCTTGGAGCGCTTCCACTGGAAAACATCAAGGCTCGGAGTAGTTGATAAAACAACTGAAGCATTAAGGAGGTTAAGCTTTGAGAATGCCTTGTTGCCTTCACCGATGAATTCGGCAGTAATGTATTCGTATTTGGCTTTTAATGCCGGATCGTCTTCGGAACATGTGAGATAGACAGCTTTCTGGCGTCTGGCTTCAAGCTCGTCTGCTATCGGTTTGAATACGTTCCAATATCTTTTATGGTCTGAGAAGATGACTATGGGTAATTTCTCGTTATTGATCTTGGCATTCTTATCACTGCCCATGGAGAACTTAAGCTTCATTAACAGTGCGCGGAAACCGAAAATGGCGACACCGAAGATGCCGAACAGCACGGTAAAGAGCATTCCGCCCGTGCCCGGATCAATATATAAAACCTTGAATAAATCCATATACGATATGTATTCCTGTTAACATGTTAATGAGTATAGTATAAATATAAACAGTGTGTTTTTTGTTTGACAATTTCATTATATTTGTAAGGAAACGCATTTTTTTATTTGTCGGAAAATGAAAGTGATATACTTTTGCCATGAAATATAGTGTTTTGATCATTGATGATGAAAAGGAACTCGCTGAATCCACATCTGAATATTTCAACATGATGGGAATCAGTTCCAAATATGTTCTCACGTCTCAGGAGGCCTTGGATTTTTTCAAGGATAATGAGGCGGGTGTCATTCTGCTCGATATCAATCTCGGCGATGCATCAGGCTTCTCTCTTTGCAAGACTTTAAGAGAGACCATAAACTGTCCGATCCTTTTCATAAGCGCAAGATCATCTGATGATGACATGGTCGTTGCTTTGAATATCGGAGGCGATGACTATATCACAAAGCCCTATTCGCTTAACGTTCTTTTCGCGAAGGTCAAGGCTGTCCTTAACAGATACGAATCCACGGAAAAGAAATCCGGTAACGTCCTGGTTTTCGGAGACATAAAGATAGATATCGGCTCAGGCATAGTCTTCAAGGCCGGCAATGAGGTATCTCTTACGGCCATGGAATATAAGCTTCTGACTTATCTCGCAAATAACAGAAACAAGGTCATCGGCAAGGAAGAGATCTTCAATAATGTATGGGATGACAGCTTTGTTTCCGACGGCACGTTAAACGTGCACATAAGACACTTAAGGGAAAAGCTCGAAGACGATCCCAATGAGCCGGTATACATAAAGACTGCACGCGGCAGAGGATATCTTTTTAAGGCGGAAGGATAATGAAGAAACGCTTTGTCCTGCTCGCTGTCCTTCTGACTGTCATCCTTATAATTCCGGTTCTTTTCCTGAACTATGGAAAACAGGCATCGGCAGGCTACCTTGATAATACGGTAGTAAACGGGCTTCTGAATGAACTGGCAGCAGACTGGGACAATGTCAAAGCCAAAAATAAATCCACTGTTCCACAGATAGAAGGCATCAGTTATGAAGTTATGGATAACGACGGCAGGATCCTTGTCAGGACTGAAACGGGGATGCCTGAAGATCTGGGCCGCGCAACATCGGAAAGATATACGATAAGAGATATTAAGGTTGACGGCGAAGTAGTCGGAAAACTCCTGATCAGCAATGACTTTACATTGATGAGAAACGAGACTCAGAAAAACTATGAGAGAAGATTTATCATAGTGGCTCTTGTTGAGGCGTTGCTTATCGCACTGTTCCTTTTATGGGTTTACAGAAACATCATTAAACCTTTTGAAGACCTTAAGGAATTTGCTTCCGATATTGCATCCGGAGATCTCGACAAGCCTCTCAAGATGGACAGGGGAAATATCTTCGGAAGCTTTACCGAGAGCTTTGACATCATGAGGACCGAGCTCAGCGAAGCAAAGCAGAAGGAGTATGAAGCACAAAGAAGCAAGATGGAACTGGTGTCCCAGTTGTCTCATGACATCAAGACTCCTGTCGCATCCATTAAGGCTTTGGGCGAGCTTCTGGAAGCTCAGAGTACCGACCTGAAGACAAAAGAAAGGCTGGGTTCCATTGTCACCAAGGCTGACAACATTGATGCCATGGTATCTGATCTGTTTACCGAGACCCTGACAGAGCTCAACGAACTCAATGTGGAAACGTCTGAACAGGAGAGCAGGATCCTTGACCGGATAATAAAAGATGCGGATCACATGGATCTGGTAACGGGCAGGAATGTCGAGGAATGCATAATAATGTGCGATCCTTTGAGAGTTACCCAGGTCGTTAATAATATAATCTTTAACTCCTATAAATATGCCGGGACAAAGATACATCTCGAATCACATATTGAAGATGATTATCTTGTGGTTTCCTTTACCGATGAAGGCGGCGGTGTCTCAAATGACGAGATCCCCATGATCACCAAGAGGTTCAGAAGAGGCGAGAATGCAAAAGGAAAGCCCGGTTCAGGACTGGGACTTGCCATTGCTTATGAGCTCATGGAAAAGATGGGCGGTGACCTTGAAGTTGCCAATGCCGATAAGGGCCTTCGTGTAAGACTCTTTTTCAAGATCGTCTGAAAAATTAATCTTATCTTAAGGTTGGCGCAAAGTCAGTTAAGGTTGTTTTTTGTAGAATCTCCGTGATAACTAAAAATGGAAACGGAGATAGAACCACATGAAAACGTTATTAACCAAGATCTTTACTGCAACAGCAAGCGCAGCAGTGGCAGTTGCCGGCCTTTCGGGACTTGCACAGTTCAGTCAGACGGTACGTGCAGATTTTTACACCCCCAGACTTATCGTCACCGGGAGTGAGATCAGCAAGGACAGAGTCAATGCAGGAGATGAGTTCGACCTTACAGTTCATTTCATAAATGAATCAGAAGATACTCATCTTTACAACATCAAAATCGCATTCACGAGCGAAGACAATGAGATGTATCCTGTATCCGGAACCAATGTCTATTATGTTGATACAGTTGAAGACGAAGAAGAATTCGATGTTACTGTTAAGATGGCAACAAGAAGCGATCTTGCTCCCAAGCCTTATACTCTGACAGTAAGTTATGAGTTCGAAGACAGGGACAAGATGTACTTCCAGGATTCTTCAGAGATCGTAGTTCCCATCTATCAGACACCTGAACTTTCCGTGTCTGACTTGAAACTCACAAAGAGCGATATTGAGATCGGAAGCAAGACGAGTTTTTCGATGAAGCTCAACAACACAGGCAAGACTGATATCTATAATGTTGCTGTCAGTGTTGCAGGTGATACGATCAACGAAGCTGATACCATCGTCGGCAATCTCGAAAAGGGTGCAAACTCAACTATCGATCTTTCTTTGAAAGGCGCTTCGGCAGGCTCTGATGATGTTAAAGTTAAGATTACTTATGAGGATATCGACGGTAAGTCTTATGAGTTAACTAAAACGATCAAGCTTACGGTAAGCGAGCCGGTACCCGTTGAGCTTGAAGCTGAGACAGCACCTTCATTTAACATTGTATATGTTATCGCTGCTGTCGGTGCAATCGTTGTTATTATCGTTGTAGTAAGTATTATTCGCAAGGTAAGGGAAAAGAAGTATGCCTAAGAAAAGCATTATCAGAACTGAGAAACTTTGTAAGAGCTTTTCCTCAGGCGGTGTAATGCAGCATGTCATAAAGAATCTGGACACGGAGATCTATGAAGGTGACTTTACGGTCATCATGGGATCTTCCGGTGCAGGTAAATCGACACTTCTATATGCATTGTCCGGAATGGATAAGGCAAGCCTTGGAAAAGTCTATTTCTCAGACAGAAACATAACAGAATTTAACAGTGACCAATTGGCCATCTTCAGAAGAAAGCACTGCGGATTCGTTTTCCAGCAGGTATATCTCATGGATTCCATGAGCGTTCTGGACAACGTCCTTACAGCAGGTCTTCTGACAGGTCAGAACAAAAGAAAGCTTAATTCCAATGCAAAAGATCTTCTGAAGCAGGTCGGCATTGAACCCAAGCTCTGGAACAAGTTCCCGAACCAGCTCTCTGGCGGTGAAGCACAGAGAGTAGGTATCGTCCGTGCAATTATCAACTCACCTGACATGGTGTTTGCAGATGAGCCTACGGGAGCTCTGAACAGCTCGTCTTCTGATCAGGTGTTGAATGTATTGACTGATGTAAATAATAAAGGTCAGTCGATCCTTATGGTCACTCACGATATGAAATCCGCAAGAAGAGGAAACAGGATCATATATCTTAAAGATGGTACTATCAGCGGAGAGTGTGATCTCGGTCCCTATGTTTCGGGTGACCGCGCACGCCATGACAAGTTACGCAGTTTCCTCACGGAGATGGGATGGTAAGAAATGTTAGGAAAACTGCTTAAAGCAAACTTCCGCAAGGACATGTCCCACATGGTCAGCTTCCTTCTGATCGTCATATTGTCGTCATTCATGATGCAGATAGGACTTATGCTTGTATCAGGATACAACTCCCAGTTTGAGAGAAAGGTGGAGGAACTCAATTCACCTGACCTCATGGTATATGTTGCATCTTATGACAAGGAAGAAAGAGATGCGATCATTGAGTATATCTCTTCCTTGCCGGAAGTGGATAACTACGAACTTGTCCCTGCGACATATCTGGCCACGGAGATCGTAAGAGATGATATTGATCCGGACAATAAAAATGCGATGGATAATGTCAACGGCACTTATGGTTACGCAGCATACGGTGAGTGGGGCGAGATAGACAGACCTCAGTTTGTCGAACTGTACGGTGATATTGTGGATGAACCTATCTACATGTCCAGGCTCTACAACCAGGAGATCTTCAAGGGTGCTTACGGACTTGGTGATGAGATTACTCTGAAGATAAACGGAAGAGAAAGGACATTCACCGTAGCAGGATTCTATGAAAGCATTTCTCTTTATGAGATATTCTATATAGATCCGGTTACCTTAAGCGAGATCAACAGCGAGAATACAAGACCTATAGACCAGGTCGTCATGCAGCTTGCGGACGGAGTGGATATCGACGAAGAATATAACAAGATCTGTAACGAGTTCGATTCAAGAGGTATCGCGTCAGGCGTCAATTCAATTAATGAACTGAAGCTTATGTACACCCAGATGATCGACATCATCTCTGTATTCTTCTGCGCTTTTGCGATCATCATCACGATGGTTGTCCTGATCGTAATCTACTTCAGGATCACGAACAGTATCGAACAGAACATCACAAATATCGGAGCATTAAAAGCACTCGGATATACAGCGCACCAGATCAGGACTGCGCATATACTCGAATTTGTTATTACGGCAGGAATCGGATGTGTCATAAGCACAGGCCTCATCTATCTTATAATCTCACCTCTTGAGGTGGCATTAAGATCCATTGCATATATGTCATGGGAACACCCTTTTGATCCGGAGTCACTTATCATTACTTTAATCGTGATCATAGGATCTTCGTTCCTTGTGGCACTGAAATCAACAAGTTCGGTCAAGTCATTAGATCCGGTAATCGCATTGAGATTCGGCCTTAAGAGCCACACCTTCAAAAGAAATGTTGTCTCCTTGGAGACTTCTTCAGGACCTCTGGTCTGGCTCATGGCTTTGAAGAGTTCTTTTGCTGCAAAGAAACAAAACATTCTTGTTACTGTTGTAATGAGTGCGATCGGAATAAGCCTCGCCATGGCAGTCTTTGTCGGATACAACATCGGCGTTGCACCTGTTAATCTTCAAAAGCTCCTGACGGACAACTATTCGGATATCTGGGTAAGCGTAAATGATGATGATCCGATCTATGAAATATCTGATCTGCCATATGTTACCGATGTCTGGTGGAAAGATTCATTCTCGGCAGCTTATGAAGGAAACAGTGTTCAGATAGAAGTAGCCGAAGACTGGAACTCGATTCCTGATGTTAACCTTCTCGAAGGAAGACTTCCTCAATATGACGATGAGATCGTAATCGGCAAGAAGCTTTCCGAGAACAGAGGGATCATGATCGGCGACATGATAGTCCTCGTATCAGGTGCTTCAAGCTTTGAATATACTGTAACCGGATTCGGTCAGGGGTCAGAAAACTACGGCTTGTTTATCATGATGAATGAGGATGGCGCTAACCATCTCGGACACGAGTGCTTTAAGGGAGATATATACGTTAATGTCGAAAACTCCGACCCTGTTAAGGCAACGAAAGTGGTCGAAAGCATAGAGGATGTATTTGGAGACAGACTCAGAGTATATCTGAATTACTGCACGGAACTGGCTAACGGAAATGATCCTATCATTACCCTGTCCAGAGTGATCTGCATAGTTCTTGTTCTCGTATCCGTTATGGTCATATGGCTCACGATGATGCTCCTGATAAAGACGATCATCATCAAGAACCAGAAAGAACTCGGCATCAAAAAAGCTTTGGGCTTTACCAGCAACCAGTTAAGGACAGAGCTTTCGCTTTCACTGATGCCGGCCATCACAGCCGGAATCAGTATCGGTGCGGTAGTCGGCATCCTGAATGCCAATGGCTTCCTGACGATACTCTTAAGTGCCTTCGGTGTCTCAAAGAGCAACATGGTAGCTGATCCGTGGATGTTCATATCAGTCATTATTTTCGGGGTTATCATATCCTACATCCTGGTATATGCACTGTCCCGCAGGATCAAAAAGATATCGGCATATTCGCTCATCACAGAGTAATAGGGAATAGAAAGAAAATTGAAAACTGGGTGTCTCTTTTGAGGCGCCCTTTTCATTGGATTACTTACTGAAAATGAGTTTTTAAATCTCAGTAAGTAATGTCATACATTTTTACTATAACGCACCTTCTCATACTCACGCCTGAGCTCAGAGATCTCACGGTCACCATTAGAGAGGAGGACGTTTTCGATCTGGCCGGGTGTGGATGAATTTGAGACGGGAAGACCCTTCTTCATGGCTCTGTGGGTCTTGGTGTAGAACTGTTTTCTTATGCGGCGTTCGTGTCCTGTGCCGAAGTTGGGGCCTTTTGTCGTGAAGGATCTCTTTTCGGGACGGATGTCTTCGATGGTGTCGGTGAGAGCGCCGGATTCGTCGACTTCTTCTTTCTTGAATCTCGGAGCATTCCTGATAAGGATACGGATCGCATTAATGATGAGAACCAGTACGACGGTCAGGAAAAGAAATGCGAGCATTCTTCCGAAGATCTCAAGATAAGGATTCATCTCGCCCCCTTGTTCTGAAAGTTCAGCTACCTGCATCGGAATGGTGACTGTGGAATCATCCTTGAAAAACTTTGCTATTGCTGAGATCAGGAAAACAATGAAACCGCCGATAACTTTTATGCCTGTCAGGAGGATATTTGACAGCCAGTCGATGGGGAATACGGTGAGTGCAAGCAAAGCTACCGTGATGATGGCCAGAAGCCCTGCTATCGTCTTGTTGTTCTGCTTTCTGAGAAGGGCCATCGGCTTGGACGATTTGTGTATCGAATGATAGAACTTGGCGTCGAAAACAGCTATCTGGCGCATGACTATAAAGAGCACGGCGATTATTACCGCGTGGATGATTATGTTGCGGGAATACTTCTCCTGATCTGCAACCACATAAAGCAGATAAAAGACTATATGGATTACTGCAGGGAAGACTATGAATTCATGATCTGAGGCAGTAAATGCCGGCTTTAATCTGTAGAACAGTGAGAACAGTGTAAATGCAATAAGTATCGCGCCAAGATAAACCTTGTTTGCAATGCTGTTTCCGAACTGGAGAACAGGAATGCTGGTGACAGCGAAGAAGAACAGCACATCAGATATAACATGAAGAATGAATATCAGGAACTGCGATTTGATCGTGGTCCTTCTGATAAGCACGTGAACAACAGTCATCAGAAGCGGCACGAACTGCATATACATGCTGACGTCGATGATGTCTATGTAGCTCCTTAATACCACCAGGCATGAGAGCAGAGTGATGCCCATGATGATCGATAACAGGCACTCGGCAAGAAGGCTGTCGCGCACGGTGATTACATTGTTTCCTTCAATGTCTTTGGTCGTCTGGCGTGTGGAGTAGATATCTCTTATGTCAGTCATTTCCGCGCACCTCCCATCTCATATAAGAAGGAGCGATTTCAGGTTCGGGCTCTGCATCAGGCGTTGTCCTGTAGCTTGGCATGAGCCAGAAAAGAGAAGGCCGGCGTGATTTTATCTCTGTAAGAAGCGGCCTGAAATCTCCGTTGTACTGGGGTGAGATGATTACTATAAAGTCATCTCTTTCCGTTGCGCGGATATATTTTTCGAGCGTCTCTGCAAAAGAATGAGCGGGATTTTTCAGGTCGATCCTGGCGAGCATTATCGCGCGTTCATCGAGTGTGGCAGAACCGAGATCCGTCTCTGAAACAACAGGTGCTCCTGATATGACATCCGCACCGTTGGTGTATATCGATGCGGGAATTCCGAGTTCTGCAAGTCCGATGAGATATGTGTAAGCAAGGCTTATCGATTTCTCGAGAAGTGACGTGGAATGCTTTGTGTTGTAGTACTCGAGATTAACGAAGATATGTACCTTCTGCGCGCAGGTGGATGCGTTCTGGTTTACCATCAGTTCGCCTGTCCTTGCGCTCGCTTTCCAGTTGATGATGTTCATCGGATCATTGGGACCATATTCGCGGATGCCGGCAAGAGTGAAAGGATCTGTAAGAAGGGTTCTTCTGCACTGAAGTTCACTTAACGTTACTGAAGTAAGCATCTGCATTTGTTCTGTATCCAGTACTTCGGGAAGAACGGTGAGATGGGATTCGTTTTGAAAATCCGTGGTGAAATGTTCTACGAGAAGCAGGTCGGAAGTGGTTATTCCGACTCTCGGGAAAACATAATAGCCGCGCTTCGTGCACTGTGCTTTTATGCGGCGTGTATGCTTGGAGAATGCTTTCATGGTGAGCATGTCCGTGCGGTAGAGCAGGTCGGACGTTGATGTATTTTCCATGTCGTAGAACTTGATCTCGCGCGGTGCTTCGAACTTAAGAATGATGAAGGGCAGAGGGAGTCTCTTCTTGTTTTCCGCAATCTCGACCAGTTCTATGTCTTCACCGAATTGCGCGACATCTTTGGAGAATTCGACTTTTAGGTGAAGGTTTTCGAGCGCGTGAATACGATAGTAGATTATCTCTGCTATAAACAGCGCGAAAAGTATTCCTACGAGTACCAGTAGTTCCATCTTTATTTGTTAGTGCTGAAGTCTTCCGTGGGGCAGGGAACTCTGCCGAGTATTCCGTTAATGATGCCTGCAGCGGTATCACGCTTTGATATGAATTTTCCGTCTTTGGAAAGAGCTCCGTGTGAACGGATCGTCAGACGGTGCGCAAGCACAGGTACAGCGAGTTCTTTAAAGTCGTCAGGAATACAGTTATTTCTTCCGCGGATGAATGCCAGTGCTTTGGCAGCGGATACGAATGCGAGAAGCGCACGCGGACTTGCCCCGACTGCGATATCGGATGACTCTCTTGTAGCTTCGACGATCTTAGCCGCATAGTCGTAAAGAAGGTCAGAGACGAACACGTTCTTAACCTGTTGCTGCATCGAGAAGATCTCTTCTTTTGAAGCTACCGGTGCAAGGGTGTCGAGAGGGTCTTCTGTCGCAAATCTCTTTAAGATCGAGATGCTCTCATCGTGGGTCGGATAGTCCATCTTGAGCATCATGAGGAAGCGGTCAAGCTGCGCTTCGGGAAGAGGGAATGTACCCTGTGATTCGACAGGGTTCTGTGTTGCGATAACGAGGAAGGGAAGGTCGAGTTTTCTTGTGTCGCCGTCGACCGTTACCTGTTTTTCCTCCATGCACTCAAGAAGGCTCGACTGTGTTCTTGCCGTGGCACGGTTGATCTCATCTGCAAGAAGTATGTTTGTAAAAACAGGACCTTTTCTGAATACGAAAGAGTTTGCTTCACGGTCGAAGAAGTTGATGCCGGTAAGGTCTGATGGCAGGAGGTCTATCGTGAACTGCACGCGCTTGAAGTCGAGATCAAGTGACTGGGCAAGTGCTTTTGCAGTCTTGGTCTTTCCTGTTCCGGGAACATCTTCGAGCAGTACGTGTCCTCCTACGAGGAGTGATACAAGCAAAAGCTCTATCTGCTTATCCTTTCCGACAATGACCTTGCTGACGTTTTCGGTTAGTTTCTCAGAGAATGAATTCATAAACGGCCCCTTCCGGCAAAATGCCATGTTTTCATACATCAGTATACTGTTTTGAACAATATTAGATAACTGGATATATTCAAGAAAAAATACCAAAAATTACAGAATCGGATTATTACTGTTTTTTCACCCTTGTTTTGTTTGAGTTTATCCCGTTAATTCTAAAAAGCTTTCATATAGAATTTAACTATATTTTTTCGAGCGGGGATATCATGAATAAAAACATTATCAGATATATCGTTGTATCTTTTTTATCAGCTGCAATGCTTGCCGGCTGCACGGCCGTTTCACCCAAAGAAGATCCGGAGAAAAAGACTCTTGATTCACTGACAAAACTTGATGACGGAATCTATCTCATGGACTGCTACACAGACTACAAAGTTGATGAGTATCTTAAAGCAAATATCATGGATGTGACAGGATTTGATACATGGCTTACAGAGAACCTGACGCACGGTGTCACCACGGGTGATGTTCCTGATATGGGCTGCAGTTCATTTGCGGTAAATGAGACTTCCGGAGATCATCTTTTCGGAAGGAATTACGATATGGATACCACAGGTGATTCTTTGATCATCAGGACGGTTCCCGCAAACGGATATGCATCGATCGGAATCGTTGATCTGACGCACATTAATCTGGGTTATTACGGAGACTACGATATCAATGACGAAGCAGCAAAGCCTCTTTTGTTTGCTGCTCCGTGGTGTATCAGTGACGGAATAAACGAGAAGGGTCTGGGCATCTCTTTGCTCGATGTAAGTGATCCTCATGAAGCAGAAGAAACAGCGAAAGGCGATCTTCTTATCTATTCATCGCTCCGCGTAATACTCGACACATGCGCCACCGTGGATGAGGCTGTCAATGTATTTAACAGCTACGATATGTATTCACCCAGACATCATTCCTATAACGTTTTCATCACGGATAAAAGCGGACGTTCAGTTATCGTGGAGTGGGCAGACGGTACGACATATGTCATTGAAGATACTGCCGTTACGAATTTCCAGCTCTGCCAGAACAGACCTTCTCTGGACGGCGATCAGCGCTATGCGAAGATCCATAACAAGATAGATGATGCAGCTTCAATGACGTCTGAAGAAGCAATGGGAGTTCTTAAATTTGTTTCCCGTGATACCAGATGGTCAGCCGTTTACGATCTGGAAAAGTTTTCCGTAGACATCTGCTTTAACGGTGATTACTCGAAAATATATTCATATGAAGGAATCAGTGATCAGTAATCTCTCAAATACTCCCAGTTTGCTGCGTCATGCGGATCTCCGCCTAAGAAGGTATACCATGAACCGGGCTGGAATGTATTTCCGGGATTGTCTTCCGGATCCCATTTCTCACAGTAGAAGATGTTCTGTGTTCCCCACTTTCCATCGTATGTGATCGGATTTTTAGTAAAAGGATTAATGGGATTATCTATAAGACCTTCTGTAGCGATAGCAGGAGTATCTCCATTTGTCATGAATTCAGATGATGTGGTAAATCCTGTTGCATTGAAGTCTTTTACCATGAGAAGAGGCATGAAGTATTCCAGATCCTGGCCGTTGCAGGTAATACCGAATTGATTGACGTCAAAACCGTGATCGGCAACGATGATGATTCTTGTGTTGTCGTAGACACCATTCTCACGCAGATAATCGAACCATTCCCCGAGCTTGATGAAAGATGCCATATTAACGTGATACAGCATTACCTGTCGGGGGTCGCTCATGTCCATGGTCTTGCCGTCTATGGTGTATCTGGAGACCATATCAACATCATAAGCTGTGTTATCAACATTCATTACGGGTACGTAATCCGGTTCCTGCAAAAGACAGGATGAATGGGCTGTATAGTTGGTAAACATCAGGAATGTGTTCTCGGAACCGTCAGAGATCTCCGTGATGGACGGCAAGTTGGTCAGCACAGAATAAGCATCCATAAATGCGTGATAATAACCGGTGCTGATCGAATTACCGATAACATACTGAACGGGTGAAGTGTTGTAGTTTGAAGCAGAATCATCATTCGCCGACAATGCTTCGTTATAACTGCCGCCGCTATAGAGCGTTTCCTGTAAAACAATGGGAGAGACCTTCATAAGTGAATAGCAGAATAAGTTGCGGTTGCGCACCTCGTTCATCCTGATAGTGGCATTACCTATTGCTTCGCTGTCAGAGCCTTCCTCAATGAAACCGAATCTTCCGTTTGTAATGTAGCAGCTGGTGTTCGGAATATCGTCGAAAACTGACAAGTCAGGAATATCTTTATATCCGGCAAACGGAGGATCGCAGATGGTTACTTTGTAATCATTGCTGCTAAACAGAAAAGGCATTACTTTCAGTGCTTCGTCCTGTTTGCTTGCAAGACTGTCTTCTAATCTGGCGTTGATCTTCTCGGGAGTATAATCGTATCCTCCAAACAAAGCGGGAGAAGCGGTGATCGTACTTGAACTGTAAGAAATGGTATTCTCGTAGTATGTAAAACCGTCATACTTTTCGAGCAGTTCAGGTTTCTCATTGAAGATATAAGGAACCTGCGTGCCGATAGAGCGGTCAAGCATTATGACCATGACGTTTTTACCGTTTTTGCTTAATGGTATGGAGGGTTCTTCCGAGGTGTTACCGACAGTGCCTTTATACCAGTTATATGGCACGAGTATGGTTGGGATGTTCAGTGCTCCGACCACAAATACAGAGAGGATCCCTACGATAAGAACCGCCTTTGTGATCTTGCAAAATCTTGAATAAATGAAATACAAAAGCACTGCTCCCGCAATTACTGCTATTGAATTTATTATGTATTCGGTCGTCCGGAAGGAAAGGCCTCTGTCATAAAGAAGGGCAGAAGAAAGCGTGCCGAGATTCTTTCCGAACAACATATAGTTAATTACGGAGCAGCCGCTTATTATCCATATTGCCCTGCAGAAGACAGCTTTCATTTTCGCGCTCATGAAGAAATAGAAAACGCCGCCCCACAATACCCAGCTTCCAAACGATAACAGAAGTGAGTTCCATATATAAGTCATCGGGCTTACCGATGCTGTGATATCAATGAAATCGTATGGTGAGGACGCTATTACCGAAGACGGGATCAGAAGTCCGGTGATAAAGGCCATGAGAACCGTGCCGGCAAAGAATCCTTTTGTGTCTTTGACTGTCCCGTTGGATTTATTGGCAAACCTGATCTTAAGTCTGTCTGATACGAGCGGAAGGCACAAAAGCAAAGAGCCGGCAGCAAGAAGGATCTTCTGTCTGACATCCAGCTCAGGTTTTATTAAAGCAGCAACGAGCAATGCCGTACCTGATAAAGCCAATACAATGCTGAGCACTTTCTTAGGATCTTTGAACTTATAGAATACATTTTTTACAAGCGAGAAAACGTTATTAAGCAGCCAGTAGAATACGAGTCCTGCAGGTGAGTGGTAAAGCAGGACAAGGAATACTGCGGCAAGTCCGTATACCTGTATCTTTTCCTTAACAGGATGGCCTTTTGTATAGATGATTCCCGATACTATATTGATCAATGTCATGAGTATAGGAAGGATGTTAACGGGAAAGCTGCCTATCATGAACATGGCATCTTCAGCGCCGAGGTCACTGATAAATCCGAAGGACATTCCGTTAAGGCTCTTCATGCCGGACAAGAGGTTATAAGCAGCGATGAAGAATGGGATCTGCAGCAGCAAAGAAGCGGTGCTCTTTAACGCATATACCGGTTTATAGTGGTTGATCCTGTAGTATTCCTGAAGCATGAAGAAACGTTCGTCACCTTTGAACGTGCTCTTGATGCGCTTGATGCCTGGTGCCATCTTTGCCTGAATATTCCGCTCTTCAGCCTGAAGTTCATCGGCTCTTTTATAAAGCGGGAGTACTAGAAAATTAACAGCAAGGCTTAAGAAGATTATGGACAGACCTTCGTTGCCGATTATCCTGTTTGCAATCGAAAAGACAACTTCAAAAAGAAGCTCAAGTGGTGAAATCAGGAACGTGTACAAATAGGAGAAAACTGACAACAATCAAAAACCTTTCAAAAGCTTTTACTTTGAAATTTATTGATTAATTATATGACAGTTGTTTTTAGGTATCAATTATCCGTGTAAGCGGCTTTAGTACGCGTACTCTTCCAGAGCATCCTCCAGCTGCATGTTTCTGCAGAGGTCATCGTAATCACTGTTTTTGCGGTCACCTTTATATACGAGAAGACAAGTGATCTTTCCATTGTGACAGATGAAATCGTAGAGATAATCGTACTCTTTGTCCCTGCTTGAAGATTTCAGATAGACGTCCAGCTCACAATCTCCTTCAAGGAAATCCGCATACTTCAGGATCTGAGCTACCATCTCATCCTGTGTCGGATAATCGCTGCTGTTTTTGTATGTCAGGTAGATATCAAGTTCGTTGGTCGTGTACTTTTCGATGAATTCCTCATCGCTCATGTATTCGCACGGACGGGATTTATAGGCGTGGTCCTTATATTTGACTTCCATTTTTCTGGCGTCAAAATAACCGTCAAGAGTATCAGTATAGTATTCCTCTATTGCCTCTCTGTGATATTCGGTGGGGTAATAGCTGTAGAGTTCACCGTCTTTTTCTGAGAATTCAAAAGTGAAATCAGGGAAGTTCTCCGACTTAAGGATGATGACATGTTCCTGATATGCTCCAAGGAAAGCCACGCCATGATGCGTATAGGTGAACTCGTCATCGGGATACCAGTCTTCCATCTGTGATATCCATTTTTTCTGTTCGCGTGTGAGTTCAGGATCCTTTTGGCAGCCCGAAAACATGAATGAACTTACCAATATTAAAGAAACAGCAGTTACAGCAGACTTTTTCATATTAAAAACCTCTTTTTGTATTTGGTTTGTTGCCCTTTATACAGAACGAAAACTCCAAATGTTGCAAAAAGAGTTAGGTTATTTTGCGGTATCTTTTATGACCTTCCAGGCATCTGTGAGCTTATCAAGGTTCCATGCAGCATTGGCAGGGCTTGTCGAAGGCAGACATACCGCATCGCGTTTCAGAACAGGGAAGAGGTATTTCAGATAGTACTGTTCTGCTTTTTTGCCATTAAGAAAGATCGCTCTGATGTCAGCGGTATCCAATATGACCGACAGGTCATTGACCGTTACATCCCTGATGCTTGAATCCGAAGAACCGTCTATCTCGCATGAACCGATAACATCCCACAGTGCAATGTGGTTTCTGATGAGGAAAGCCTTTTTCTCTTCGATGGTAACCGGGAGTTCCTCTCCAAAGACCTGCGAGGTTACCTTCCAGAAACGGTTCTGCGGATGCCCGTAAAAGAAGCCTTCTTCTCTGGATTTAACAGAAGGAAAACTTCCCAGGATCAGTACTTTCGAATCTTTATCGAAAACCGGCGCTATAGGATGTACGAGCATTCTTATTCCTCGATTGAATTAATACCCGTACTTTATCACAGTTTGCAATTAAAACGGCTTGACCAGTATGACGAACCTGCAGCTTCCGTCACTGTATTCATAGATGCTGTATTCCCAGGTCCAGCTTTTCTTCTGGGATTCAGGCTTTATGGAACTTGTATCCAGTGGAAGAGATGATGTATTGTCCTGGGAAGGTTTGAAAGATTCAATCTCATAAATGGTGGCTTTCTTATTTTTGACATCACTTCCGGTATGCGTCTGGGCAGATTTATAAGATGAAAGATAAGGAAATGCACTGACCAGCTCATCGATGCTGTCAAATTTTACAGTCTCGATCTGAAGGTCCACATCCTGGAATCCTCTCAGACCATAGCGGTCGACATATTCAGCGATCTCCGGCAATAAAGCCTGCTCTGCCAGACTTACCTTTGCATCATCTGACAGGTCCTTGGTGACTTGAAAACCTGCAAGCGAAAAAAGCCCCCGGAAAAACAACACGATCAATATGACCGGAATTGCCGCAATGATAATGCCCTTGGCGACGGTTTCCTTGTTAGAACTCATACCAATATCTCCCGTAAACGTTGTTTTTCTGTTGAGTTCATATTAGCACGGCTGATATTGAAATGCAACTAAAATTTATCGAATAACGATATAATATTTTCGAAAAACAAGAAAAATCAGAGGTCGTAAATAGTGCCGTCGTCGCCGCCACGCGCTTTATCTTCAGCACGCTCCAGTTCAAAATGAAAATTATATTCGTCAATCGTCAGTTTTGTCCCGCGCGTGGTATCAAGATAAGAATCCATTCCGGGTGCTTTGTCGAAATCATTAACGACATCTACGGTCTCATGGATCTTGCGGGAAGTGCGTTCTCCGACCGAACGAATGACAGAAAGCGCAATGTTTATAGCAATAAGAAGGAACTCGATAACACACACTGTCAGAAATACTGCATAGAGGAACCGGTCACTGGTGCCCGAAAAAGTGATTGCGAATAATATAGCAGGCGCTATGAATGCCCCGATTAACGGTATTTTTCTCCATTTACTGTTTGTAAATCTGACAAGGGCATCCAGCTTATCGACCGCTTCGGTCGTCGGTACCTGGCCGCTTGCTTCGCCCGTCTGGCCGTTGACTGCAAACTGATATGTACTGCCGCCGGACTCTACCGTCATGAACCATACGGGGAACAGACAATACTTGATGGTAAGCTCACTCATCCAGCTGAATGTCTTTGAGGGATCAGGCTCATACTCGTCGTATTTTGCGGCGATGGTGTCAGTCGTATCCAGTGAGATCCTGTCCATGCGTTTAAGGAATCTGTCCATTAATTCTGTCGGTCGCTGGTCATACTTATCAGCATAGAAGCCCTGAAGATATTTGTTGTCGAACTTTACCATCTCGCTGTAATCGAAGGGTTCTATGGCTTCCATCAGTTTGTTCGCGATCTTCAAAGAGGCGTCAAACGGTACGCCTTTGACGTAGTATTTTGCTGTAGCAAATATGGAATGGATCTCCGTGCCGTCTTTTCTATGTCTCTTGCCGACACCGTACAGATCGGAATTGACAGCGCAGTCAAGGACCCAGAACGGCACATAGAGAGGCGTCATCTTGGTAAGACGGCTCTTTGTCTTAAAACCGCGCGGCGTCATCTTTCTGGTCTTAAGCCATTGATACATGTTGTTTTCTGCAGTCTTCTTGTCGATCTTGAATGGAATAATGTAATCCGGCTTGAATTCACGAGTCATCCTTCCGGTGATGAGAGTGGGCGAACCGCAGAAAGGACACATTGTAGACATCATGTGCTCATCCGCGATCATGGTGGCGCCGCAGCTGTCGCAGATGATCTCGTGGCGTTTCTTGTCATCATCGGAGATATCGTTGTCGCCGGTGTAATCGCGCTCTTTGCAGAAGCCCAGTGAACCAATTTTCTCAAATGTGGAAGGGTTATAGATATTACCGCAGTTACGGCACATCATGCCCTTAACTTCAGGCTGATAGAAAATATTCGATGCACAGGACGGGCACTTGAATGATTTAGTGCCAAGTTGCTCTTGCGGTTTAATGACGGGATTGTTCCCGAAGGGATTAGGATTGTCTGAATTAAACGGTCTTGCAGTCCACATGCGTATCACCCTTGTTCGAAAAACTCTGAGATAACTTTGTAATCACCGCAATTGGTGATGACTATGAATTTCTCAGAAGGATCCTTGTACATGTCAAGCGTACATAGATGGGTCGCTGAAAATTCCCATTCATATTCATAACTGATATGAGCATATCCCTCTGGCCAGTAACTGATCATGCCAATCGGTTCATCCTCATCCCACATATCGAAGCAGTCTCTTTTTATTATAATAAAAGTAGATTTTTCGCATGTCCCCTTGATATAGAATCCGGTCTCTTTGGTTATTGTATCCAGTCTGCTTTCGGCAAATGTCTTCAGTTCTGATTCGCTGACACTTATGTCCTGAGAATCAAGTTCATATCCTTCTGGAATCCTGTATTGGCTGACGTCATATTCAGTATTTTCAGTTTCCCAAACTGATCCCATATTATAGATGTCGCTTCGTCTCCTGTCTTGACTCGTCTGTTCTCTGTCCTTAATGATGGAACCCACAAATAAGATGATCAGTACGATAGCTGTGACTAAATAAAGCCCGGGTAATGTGATTCCCGCTATACCGAATCCAATACCTTTTTCACCGTCACGCCTGCCTGTAACTACACCAGCTATCGAGACTGCTAATCCGGCTATTGAGAGAATTAAAAAGATTAAGGGTGCTAATACTATCGCTATGACTAGGACCGAATAATAAGATGCAGAATCGACGTTTTCCGTTAGCTTATAAATGCAAAAGCCTGCACCCAGAATAACCAGCGGCAGGATCGAAAAAATAAATCCTGTTAAACACAGCTTGTTTAGTTTTAGCTTCTGTTCTGTCATAGTGCCACCGGTCAAATTAAGTTTCTCTAAGATAATTCATTATATCATCCTGGTAAAGAATCCTTGACATAAAGAAAGCTGATGCCGCAGTCTTTGATCTCATATTGCAGAAAATCACAGTAACCGTCATAGTGTACTGTGACTTTTAGCGTGATTTTTAAATATAGGCTCGAAAAAATCACAGTAACCGTCAGGGGCTTGAAGTGGTAACGTAAAAGTAGACACCAAAAGTTGAATAGTGTACACCTTTAATGTAAGAGTCAACATAAGTTCAAGTATTTTATTCAGGAGGTGTCCGTTGAAAATCCCAAGAGAAGAAAAAGTAGTCCTCTCACAACAAATCAAATCTGGAGAGATGACAGTTAAACAAGCAGCTGAGAAATATGGAGTAACTACAAGCGCTATTTATAGAATGCTTAATAAACCAATAAAAGAAAAACAAGATAAGCCATACAAACCAGCAAAAAAGACTGAAGACAAAATGGATATTTCTGTGTATCAGAACATGAGCAAGGATGAACTGATCCGAGAATTAATTTTGGCTAAAGCCAATGAACTGAGGGCAAAAAAAGGATACGAAGTGAGAGGAGATGGTGCAAACAAGGAATTCATTCCTTTAAACAACAAGAATTCGAAATAGTTTTGGAACTATCAGGAGAGTTTCCTGTAAAGAAACTCTGTAAAGTCCTTGGCATTAACCGAAGCGGCTTCTATAAATGGAAGAAACGCTTAGAGAATCCTTCAGCCAAGATGAGATCCTTTATCCAGGATGTTCAGATCTTCAAGGAATACCATGAGAAATATCCCTCACACGGCTACAGATGGCTAAATGCCAAGATCCGTTTGGAAGAAGGACTCGTTATGTCAGATCAGAGAGCTCACCGGTGTTGTAAGTTTGCAGGTATCGTCAGCGAAGCCAAGCATTACCGCTATAAGAAGGCCGGAGTACCAGACAGATTGTTCCCTAATCTCCTGATGACAGGAATCAGGATGAATGGTCCCCTGCAGTGCGTAGTCAGCGACATGACAGCGTTCAGAGCAAACGGGACATACTACGAGCTCACGCTCTATATGGATCTCTGGAACAACGAGATAGTAGCTCACGAACTCTCAGCCAGGAAGGGCGACAGGATGACATATCTCAACGGTCTGCATACTCTTTTAGACCTTAAGAAAGAACATCCCGAGCTGAATATGGTGTTACACACAGATCAGGGTTCCGTCTATTCTTCTAAGGAGTTCAACGAGTTGCTTCCGCTTTATAACATCACCCACTCCATGTCCAGAGCCGGCACTCCTACAGACAATGCAGCAATGGAAGCAATTAACGGGTGGATTAAAGAGGAAATGAAGTTGGACTTTCACATAAACGGAGAGGATGTAAAGAAAGAAGTAGACGATTACATCGTGTTCTTCAACGAAAGAAGACCAGCCTATTCTTTAAATTATCTAACTCCACAAGAGTACAAAACTATCTACAGTTCAAATTAAGGGTATATATTTCTTGTTTGAGTGTCTACTTTTGCTTGACTAGTGCAGCTACTGTGACTTTTACTGTGATTTTCTATTAACGCATTACTTTCTCGTGAAATTACCGTCAAGTCTTCCGTAAGCCAGAACGTTGCCGGAATTTCCGTTCACGTCAACATCAAGCCCGTCAAATATCTTGGAAATGCTGTTGCCGCCGCCATCAAATGCGAGCGGGACTTTGCCCATCTCATCCTTAAGCGCAAATACGAAAACCGTATATGTATGAGTGGTTCCTTTCGGAGGATAAGGTCCCACATACTGCTCGCCGCGCGCACCTCTTTCGACAGCGCCTTCGGCCAGAGAAGTCTCAGTTGTAAATACATCCATGTGAAGCCATGCGTCGTCGATCATGATGACAACATATTGGGTTGCTCCGTCAACTGCATCCCACGTCAACTCAGGCGATATGTTTTCGCCGGCTTCGGTATTGGAGATCTTCGGATCCCAAATGCCATTAGCAAGGGTAGAAGAAGACACATTGATCTCCGGGAGATCTTCAAAAGGAACTGTTTTGATATAAGTGTCTGATTGTGCGATGAGGAAGTCAGTCCATTCACACTTTTTAACGCTTGCAGGGACCTCGATATCACCTGCCATGCCGTTGCCGAGATCAACACCAAGTGTAACTGCTCCGTCAGGCTTAACGCCCGCTTTGCTGATCACAACATCGTAGAAATTGAACTTGCTTCCATTGCTGGTAAACACAAAATCACCTGTCGTGTTCAAAGTGATATCCAAAGATGAATCACCGTTTGCGGTCGTCTGAACATCAGTTGAGTCTTGGCCAAAATGAATATAAAGCGTTGCTGAAACGCCCTTATATGAATCATCCAGAAAGGTTACCAAAGTTGATACATCACTTGTTGTTACAGTCCAGACAGAATCACTGATATCAAAGCCGGGAGCAATATCCCATTTTGTCATCTCTGAAGACTCTTCGATCCACGCGCCGTCTTTCTCGTTCTGAACATAAGTAATGTTTTTCTCGATGACTTGCGGAAACATTCCGTCAGTTATATTGATGACTTCAGTCTCTGTCTTGTGCTGCGGTTCAAATACTGTAGGTGCAGCTGAGCATCCGCCGAGCAACATGACGCCGGCAAGCATGATAGAAACTGAACATAGAGATTTCTTCATTCCTAATCCCTCCAAATGTTTTATATCCTGATGGTATATTTTTTCGAATGCCGGGAGTTAGGAATATCGGCACAAAAACAGGTAATATCAGCATAGGGTTTTCATCTGCCTTCGGTATTCAGACGGTGTCTGGCCGGTATGTTTTTTAAATACTTTGGAGAAATAACCGGTGTCATCGTAGCCGCATATCTGGCTTATCTCACTGACGGATTCGTCGCCGAACTGAAGTTCCTTTTTCGCGCGGCTCACACGCAGATATTCAAGATAAGCCATGCATGACATCGACAATTCATTATTAAATGCATCGTTAAGAGTGTTCTTGTTTACCGAGAATCTTTTCAGCACGCTTTCCAAAGTGATCTCTTCATTTAAGTGATCCCAAAAATAACTTGCGACTTTAGCAACGAGAGGATCCTTATAAATTTCATTCTGTCTCCAGTTAATATAGAAATCTGCTGTAGCCGTAAACAGGGACGAGATGATGAAATACCGCACGCGCAGTATCCAGAAGTTATCAGGCTGTTCGACAAGGTCATATCGTATACTCATGGCCAATCTGAGTGCCATATCGTATTCCTGCTTTGTAAGTGAGTAGCAGACTATATCTCTGCCGCGTCCGAAAAACTCCGAAAGCAATAAGTAATCCTGATATATCGAATCACAAAAACAATCTTCGAATATATAATCACCTTCAAGCAGATCCATCTTGTTTTCTGTTGATGTCTTTTTATCAGATGAAGTCTTTTTGCCGGAAGCTTTTTTGGCCGTGTAAAACTTATCGTATTTACCTGAAGCAATAGCCTCAAAAGTAAATTCCTCACGGATAAAAGCAGGCTTGAAAAATATCGTTCTGGTAATAACCCTGTTCTCGGAAACAACTTTAAAATCAGCTTTCTCGTTTATAAAAATGCTTGCAGGCGCGGTAATGACCCTGTTTCCGCCGTCTTCTTCTATAACAAATGAACCGGATTTAACAAGCACCATCTTATAGGTGTTCCTGTCATTTATATGTGCGGAAATACCTTTGGTCTCCTCATAGAAGACATCGATACAACAATTCATTCCCGGCCGCTTGCTCTTGGTTATCAATTCCATAGTTTTGTCCGTTTTCCCCTTATAGCATTAGAAGAAAACATATCTCTATTCCTCAGTTCAGGTATTTGTTTTCGTATTCTTCGATCGGTATCGGTTTGCTGTAGTAATATCCCTGGATCACGTCGCATCCGAGAGCCCTGAGTTCATCGATCTGGCTCTTGCTCTCTGCACCTTCGGCAAGACATATGAAGCCTAATTCTTTTGCGAGGGAGATGATGTGCCTTATAACAAAGAAGTCTTCCTTCATCTCGTTATCGACGCCGACTTTGTCAACAAAACTCTTATCGATCTTAAGAGTGTCGAGAGGCATCCGGGTGAGGAGGGAGAAGGATGAATAACCGGTTCCGAAATCGTCCATCGAGATGTGGAAACCTTTGTCTCTCAGCTCGTTAAGAACATGGATCATCTGTTCCGTATTATCGTATGAAGCGCTCTCGGTAAGCTCGAAATCGATCAGGTCATGGTAGACACCATATGAATCGACGATGTCTGTCAGATGATCTACAAGATTACTGTCGTAGAGTCTGTCGCGCGACAGGTTTACGGAAACAGGGTAGAGGATCTTTCCTTCCTTACGCCATTTGGCAATAGCCATGCAGACTTTCTTAAGGACTATATCATCGATCTTGCCGATCGAACCATCCCTTTCAAAGAACGGTATGAACTTGCCGGGATACAGGAATTCCTTTTTCTTGTAATTCCATCTTATCAATGCCTCGGCACCCTTGATCTTCTCCGTCTTTATATCGAACTTGGGCTGAAGGTAAACGACGAATTCATCGTTTTCGATGGCGGTATCAAGATAAGCTTTGATGTAATTGCTCCACAGGATATCGTCATGCATCTTATCAGTGAAAACCGTGATCTCGGTCTTGTTGTGCTTAACGCCTAATGCCTGTGCCATCTTTCCTGCATCTGCGACTCTGTTGCCGGAGAGCATGGAACGCTGCATAGGAACGAAGCCGCACCTGTAATAGATCCTGTAGTTCGGGTCTTCTTCGAGGTGCGATAATCCTTCAAAAAATTCAGTTAATCTCGCAATTGTCTGCTCTTCAGGCATGTCTTTGATTATCATCGCGAAATTATCGTTATGGCATCTCGCACTGGCATAGACAAAATCAGATTCGTTCATGGCCTTAACGACATTGCAAAGAACTTTGTTGCCGGCTATATGTCCGTAGACCTCATTGATCACCCTGAATTCTTTTATGTCGAAATGGACGAAGGCGTAATCCTTTATACCATAGTCCATCGGCATCTCAAGGAAGGGGACGAGATGATTCCAGGTATAGTGGTTAGTAACGTGATCTATATATGCTTTTTTGAAAAGGTCATTCTTTTCGAAGCTTTCATAGTCGTCATTTATGATGTTTACGGCCCGGTCTTCATCGACCCTCATATCGCAGAGAATCCTGATCTTCTTGCCGCTCAGGAACATGCAGATAACATCGGGATCTTCCTTCACTGACAGGTCGCTGCAGGCTCTGTGCGCATCATCGTCATCTCTTATCTTACTGAAGATCTCATGAATGGAATCGATATTTATCCCGACATCGTTATCGATCTCTATTGAATAGAAGAATGCCCCTTCAAGAACAACTGACTGAAGGTCATCCGGATAGGTGATGTTCTCATCGTTTTCCCTGAATTCAATACCTATAACGGCTTTGTCTAACGACTTTATGTAAAAGATTCCGGGATAGTCATAAGCACCGAACGAGCCGGCATAACGGGTGACTAAATCACTGATCTTGCCGCTTCGGAAATCCGCGATCGCAGATTCATCCGCATCCGTGTAATAAAGGATCCTTCCGGGTTTATAAAGTTGGTTCAGTTTGTTTATAAACATATCCTAATCTCATATACATATCGGTTATCTTGCTTTGTGCTCATACCATCCGGTTGCACCCCTTATAACATCCGTATCTGAAATATAGATATAAGCTTTTTAGATTTCATAAGTGCTCTACCAGTCTTTCATGACGAATGAAGCGATATGTTTATACCGGCTAAGGTTTCCTTCAGATAAAGTAATTATATCATCCGTTCTTCTAGGCAAAAATGGGGCATATCGCCATTGCGGTTGACAATTGTAGTCTGCGATGTTAAATTGAACTCGCAAACTACAATTGTAGACTGCAATATGGAGGATAATTTTATGCCGGATAACATTGCCAGCAAAATAACTGATTCCGAACTGGAGGTCATGAAGTTGCTGTGGCGTGCAAAGGACGCTCTGCCCGTTACGGCGATTCGTGAACAGCTTCAGAGTTCAAAAGGATGGGAGCCTGCGACGATCAAGACGTTGATCTCCAGACTCGTGTCAAAAGGCGTTGTGCGTCAGGAAAAGCGAAATGTTTACTACTATTCCCCCGTCATCTCGGAGAAGGAATACAGTTCATGGGCTACTAAAAATCTCATTACCCGTATCTATAACGGAAAGGCCCGTGATCTTATAGCTTCTCTTGTTGATTCGGACGGTCTTTCCCGTGAGGATATTGCCGAATTACGGGAAATGTTCAAGGTGGAGGAATAAAAATGTATCCATTGCTGATAATGACCATAGGCGGCAGTGTTCTCGCGCTGCTTCTCATGTGTCTGCGTTATACAGTTTTGCGGAAAATGCCGAGCACGGTTTATTACTATGCCTGGCTCCTGGTGCTCCTGCGCCTGGCATTGCCTTTCCCGGGACTTGTTCCCACAATGGGAGAGACACCATCTGCTGAACCTGTTCCTGCAGTTACTGCTGCTTACAGCGAAAGCTACGTTCAGGATGACACTGGTCACGTTTATGAGACCGGTCACAATGACGTTGTGAAAAGTGTTACGGCTGAATCTGACATCACCATTAATGAAGAGGAAACACAAGATAGGATAGTTTCTGAACCTGCCCCGGAAGCCGCGCTCTCAATTGATTGGAAATCACCTGCGCTCTGGCTCTCGGTATGGGCATTAGGAGCATTCGTAAGTATGGGGATTACTGTGTTTTCCTATCTTCATTTCAGCTTCAGGCTGAAGAAAAAGCTTATGGAACCCGACAGCTTTACCAAAGAGGTTTATGCTTCGATCCGGGGCAGAAAGCCTGAACTCTATTTTTCAGATTCAGCACGTACACCCATGATGTTAGGCGTTTTCAAGCCGAAGATCGTTCTGCCTTTGCGCGAGTACAATGAAGAGCTGCTGCTCAACATTCTCCGCCATGAGCTTACACATTACCGCCGCTTTGACACGCTCTACAAATGGGTTGCATCACTTATTCTCGCTTTGCACTGGTTCAATCCGTTAGCCTGGGTCATCCGCAGGGAATTCAACCGTTCATGTGAGCTTAGCTGCGATGAGATGCTGCTGGGTTCGATGAACAAAGATGAGAAACAGTCCTACGGCAACTCACTTCTCTTGATGGCAGCGCAATCACCTCTGCCTTCAGCAGTCGTTGCAACAAGTTTTGCAACTGAAAAGAAAAATCTAAAAGAAAGGCTTACTCAGATAATGAATTATAAGAAGAGTGGAACACGCATACTTTCAGCTGTTCTTGCAATAACACTTCTGACAGGCTGCGGTATTGCTGCCGGCCCTGTCTCCAAGAAAACTTCAGAAACGACTGATGCCGCACCCGATGTGAAAGGCGGCGTTGTAAAGGTTAAGAATGTTGATGAGTTCCTTGCAGCGATTGCTCCGGACACTGTGATCGAACTTGCTGAAGGTGTTTATGATCTCAGCACGGCATCAAATTATGGCGAGGATTCCGGGAGTGACTATTATTCCTGGAACACCGAAGTTGTGGCTGAAGCACACGCAGTCGATGCCGAGCTTATCATCCATGATGTAAACGGCCTTACGATCCGTGGTGCCGGAATAGAAGACACGACTGTTGCAGCAGTTCCGAGATATGCAAATGTAATTAAATTCGAAGGATGCAAGAATATCACCGTATCAGATCTTACAGCCGGTCATACAAAAGAACCCGGTTTTTGTTCAGGCGGAGTCCTTTTCCTGGAAAACTGCAGCGGGATTAATGTGGACACTTGCGGCCTTTACGGATGCGGTACGATCGGTGTTAATGGATTTGGCTGCGAAAAGCTCAACATCACGAACTGCGATATATATGAATGCAGCGAAGGCGCAGTTGATGTTGCCTATTGCACTGACGTTCTTGTAAGTGGCTGTGATATTCACGATATCGGAGTCAAAAGTGATCATGCTGCATACATTCTTTTCGAAGTAAACTCCGGCTCAGGATTTACGGTCTATAACTGCAAGGTCCACAACAATAAAGCAGAAGGACTGCTTTACGCAAACGAAGCGGAGAATGTATCCTTCCTCTCTAATGAGGTAACAAAGAATGTATTTAGTTCAGGTGCTTTCAATTTTGGAATGAAGGGTGCTATGGTTGATGGCTGCAGCTTTGATGATAATAATTGTAAAAACTGGTATGCAGCTGGTTCTCAGGCCAACGCTACCGATATTGACGGTAACTTGATCGCGGCTGATCAGTTCGCATCAATGAAGTATCGTGACATCGAGCCTGATAAAGTGGTTCAAAGGACTGATACCGTTCCCACCGGGAATGCGAAGGATGTCCCTGCCGGAACAGAGGTCGAGGTAACAACGGTTGATGAGTTCCTCGAAGTCATCGGACCTGACCGCACCATCGTTCTTGACGGAACTAATTTCGATCTTACCAAGGCAAAGAATTACGGCGGCATTGGTACTGAATTCTACAGTTGGGAAGAGACATATGACGGTCCTCAGCTCGTTATCCATGATGTAAAGAACCTGACCATCAAGGCCAAAAATCCCGATCCTGCAGCAACGACTCTTGAAGCTCTTCCCCGTTATGCCAATGTGCTTGTTTTCAAGAACTGCGGAAACGTTACTGTAGAAGGTTTCACGGCAGGTCATACCAAGGAGCAGGGTGCCTGCTCGGGCGGAGTTATCTATTTCAGTGAATGTGAGAAGAGCAGGGTCGAAAACATGCGCCTTTACGGCTGCGGAGTCACAGGCGTTGATGCTTTTTTGTGCACCGGCGTTGATGTGATAAATACCGAGATCTATGAGTGCTCATACGGAGCGGTATATTTCTCTATGACCAGTGACATCAATTTTAAGGATTGCAACATACATGATGTTCCGTCTCCGGCCCTGTCATTCAGCGATTGTCAGAACATTACCTGGAATGATCAGAATCTCGAAGGCGCTGAATTGAGATATGATGTGGAACACGACGGAACGCTCGTAGTTTGGGCATCCACGTAATACGGCTTTCTCCATTTGGTAAAAAACAGGGGCTTCGGAATTTTCCGGAGCCTCGTTTTTCAAATGAGGATTATTCTTGCTGACACCTGCATTGCGGTTGATGAGCATTCTACTCAAAATAGAATACATCTTCGAATTTCTTTTCAAGTGCTATGCAGATTATTAATGCAAGCTTAGCTGTAGGGCAGAACTGTCCCGTCTCTATTGAACTAATGGTGTTTCTTGACACGCCGACCATTTTGGCCAGTTCATCTTGTGACAGATCCAGTTCTTTGCGATATTCCTTTAATCTGTTCTTTAATACCAGTGAATCATCCATTTCTTATACCTCAAGGATAGATCTGAAAGATTTCACAGACCGTGATATAAGTAAACATCAGAAATACCATGCCGGTCGTGAGCGAGAGTATGATGTATTTGCGTTCCTTCTTTTTGACGGCATTGAAGATGTTCATTGCAAAAACAATGCAAAACTCCATGGCCGCGACACCATAGATCATCTTGTTGTGTGAAATAAGGCTCAGAACTGCAAGAACAGCCATAAAGAAAAATCCGAATAATACTGCAAATCTTGCCGAACTCCTGTTTTCTTCAATCGCTGCCATATCACGGCCCTTATTTTCCATACGGCTTTTTGCCAAGATTTCTTCTTTGTCCATATCCTATTCTCCCTGATTATATTTTGATTATGCCAAGTTAACTTGGCAAGAAAATAGTAGCACTGCCAAGTGTACTTGTCAACGAATGACAAGTTATTTTCGCAATATCTAAAATGCTGAATCCTTAGTACCGATAAAACTGTGAGATTATTTTCAGGCGTTCATCACCCATGCAAAAGCCTTTGCCGTTCTGATATCCGGGTCCTTAAAGTGATTCCCGTTATTCCATTCGAGTATGCAGTTCACATTACGCTCTTTCAGCAACTTATGTGCTTCGCGCACTCTGTCACCTACGGTTGCCATAACAGGATTGCGTACTTTTTCCTCGCGGTCTCCAAGACTCAGATAAACATTACCTGTCATGATCCCATTCTTTTTCATATACCCGTCAAAGTCCGGAAACCACAAAGAGGGAGATGCTGCTGCAACTCCGCTAAACACATCCGTCTGATATGCTGCCCACAAGGCAAATAATCCGGCGAGTGAATAACCGCCAATGTAATAAGTCTTTTCTTTGTCGTCACACAGCGTGAGCAATTCTTCAAGTGTTTTTGAAGCTCCGCCGCCGAAATCTTCTTTACCGAATACTGCCGGAGCTTTCCAGGGCGACAGGTCGTTGTTCCAGTCATCTACCTTGAAAGCGATCAGGCAAAAGTCCTTTTCGCATCCGCGTTTGATTTCTGCGAACTCATTTTCGATTCCTTCAAGATCGTGATCGTTAACAGGCTGGATCAATACAATGTCAGATTGGGGATTTCCGAATCCGGTTATTTCCATCATTAAAATTCCTTTTCCATCAAGATCTGTCTCTACAAGATTTACTCTGTGGATTCTATTATATCAATAGCGGTTTTCAGCCGAGAGCTAAACCCATGTAATACAAAGACAGTACATTAATAAATAAGAAACCTAAAACGCACAATAAACAACATAAAAAACCGGCAATCCAAATTCCTTTATACCTTTTTATGTGTTTTCTTATTATCAGTGAATCAATCAACCCGATGATCGAAGTGACCGGAAATATCATTAAGACGATATTTAACGAATTGTGAAATACATATGCACCCAACAGATATACACCAAGAAGGATGATGGATAGTATTCCTAAAGCAAAGGGAAGACCAACTGTTTTTATCTCTTCATTATTCATTTAAAGTATTCGACGTTTTTTGATTGTCTTTAGTCCTGAGCTAAAGCAGCCATCGTGCCAAAGAATAACAGAACCATCAAAAACAAACTAAGCGCACAGCCGATCAACCCTGCAACCCAGATTTTATGGTGATCATATCTTGAGTCTCTTGTGAAAAATGAGAAAACCAAACCTATTATCGAGAAGATCGGTACAAAGTAGACAACACACATAATTACGCTTCTGCTACCCAATGCACTAAGCAGGTAAATCAGAAAACAAATAAAAGAAAGTATGGTCATAACAATAGGAACGTAGTAGGAGTTAGACTCCCCGGAGCTTGTATAATTCCTGTTACTGCCAAACTGATCAATGTAATTGTCGTTCATAAGCCGGTGTCCATTCCTTAAATTCAAAACATCTGTGGTTTTCTTTGATTGGTGATCTTTAGTTGAGGTCATAATAGCACGGTTGATATTGAAATGCAACTAAAATTTATCGAATAACAATAAAATATTTCCGAATATCGAAAATGACATGGTGCTCACAATGTGGGATTAGTGTAATACTTCTTCTTGAAAATCAAGATCCCTCATTATATAGCTGCACATATTTTTGTATTACCTTATCGCTCCAGATATGTGCTTCTATATACCTTTCCGGCCCGTACTTCCCATCGTCATTCCATTCCTGCGGCATACCGTATTTCTTTATTATTTCCAGGATCTCATCATACATGTAAACCTTTTTCCTGTACTCTTTGCCATCATTAACTCTATCGCTGAATGTAGGCATTGAGTCACCATAAGTAAATGATACTGTCCTGAGGTCAAATTCCTCTACAGGTATTTTTATGTATCTGCATTCTTCATACCATGTTGATAACCATGGGCTGAATTCCAAAACCATATAATGAGGCGAATCTATCTCTATGATCCCGCCCTTATTTGCAAATGCCTCCCGGAGCATGCGCTCGCAATTATGACGGTATTGCACATATTTATCATGCCTGGCGGCGCATAGAGAATTAGGTCGTTCTATCTTTATCCTCTCAATAACCTCTCTTGCTTCATCTTGAGATATAGAAGTCAGACTTTTAAATGGACCTGTCCTGGCATCGAAAAAATGATATAAAAACACAAATATCCCCTTACCTGATTAATAGTTAATCCTGATGGTCATACATATTAAATATCCATGTCACGGACTATATAGTGGTCGTTTTCGGTTCCGCCGTTGTAGTCAGCATACATGTTGTTGATGTGATCTTCTTCCGTCATGAAGAGCTGATATCTTACCTTATAGTATTTCAGCGGATTATCTTCGGCCAGATCGGCATCCTTGGCATCGAAATAATACAGCTGCAGATTATAAACGCGGGGTTCATCATCAAGAAGCTCTAAAAAGATATCTTTTATCTCATCATCATCCGGAATTTGAGATTCATCATCACAGAACAAAAGCACCTGACAATCGTAATCCATATAATTCTTAATAAATTTCCTGGCGCCGATGTCTTCGACAGGATAACCCTTATATGACCTTTGGTTAGCCTGGCGGATGACATAACTTGAGCATGGGAAACGGCCGTCTAGAACACGGTACAATTCGTCATAGATATCTTCCTCATATGCAATGGCAAGATAATTGGTGTAAAGCTCTCCTTTTTCCTTCCACAAGCTGATATAAACGTCCGGGTATAATTCAGATCTGACTTTGACTACACTGTAATCAGTGCCGGTTAACACCTGCTCCGGGTGACCGTCAAAAGTAAAGGTGTCTTCAGGGAAAGCATCACTGAGCTTTTTTATCCAGCCGTTCTGCTGCATCTTTCCTATGGGCGTGCATGAGGAAAGAAGCAAGACTGATGCAAGTAATGCTGCTGCAATCCGTATTGACCTGACTTTATTCATAGAATAACCTTTCCGTTTTTCATGGTAGTTACATCCCTCATATAAAATGTATTATATCATCTGGTTGACACTCTAACAGTCGTTAGGTATTATTGCTCTAACAATCGTTAGAGAGGTTTTAGCTATGACCACAAAAGAGAAAATAATGGATGTAGCACTTCATATGTTCTCTGAAAGAGGCTATGAAGCAGTATCGATAAGGGATATTTGCGGTGAGGTCGGTATTAAGGAAAGCACGCTTTATTATCACTTCAAAAATAAGATGGATATCCTTGATTCGCTTATCGCTAAGTTCAAAGAACATATAGAAGGACTGTTGATCCACATAGATGAGATGCCGCAGATGCCTTCCGGTAAGACAAAGAAAAAGAATGCCGGAAGCAAGGATATCATTGATTCATACATGATGGACAGTTATCTTTTCGATCCTTTTTGCAATCTCATGATAAGGCTGATGATGATCGAACAGTTCCATAATGAAGAAATGCGTGCGCTTTACGAGAAGACTATGTTTACCGACCCTTATGATATCTATCTCAGAGTATTCAGAATGCTTGCTTCCCAGGGAGCTTTCTCGGAATCCCAGGTTGATGCTATCGTCCGCCGGTATCACGCATATATGACTATGCTGACATATAGATATCTTCTTAACGGCGAACTTACCGAAGAGAGAAAGAAAGCATACAAAAAAGAAGTACATGCATTGATGAACGGCGGGGTTATATGAAGAAGATAGCTATGTTTACCATGGGCACCAGAGGTGATGTCCAGCCGTATATTATCTTATCCCGCGCACTTATGAATTCCGGCTTTGATGTAATTCTGGGCTCGCACCCATGCTGGCGTTCCCTGATAGAATCCTATGGCGTGCATTTTGAGCCGGTCGGACCGGATATTGATATCGAAGCAGAAGCTGCTGCGATAAGAGGCAAGTCATCCAATGCGGCGCTCAGCATGATCAGGTGTATGAACTTCATAATGAAGATCATACGTGATTCTTCAAAAGAGGTATATGAACTCTGCAAGGGCAGGGATCTGATCGTTGTGACACACAGTAAGATGGGTGCTGTCGAAGCAGACATATTGGGGATTCCGACGGTGGACGTTTCTCTTCAGACAGAGATGATTCCTGAGAAGAATAAGCCTGTAAGTTTTAAGGACAGGCTCATCGGAAATTTGATAGGAAAACAGATCGACAAACCATTCAATAAGATCCGCAAACAATATGGTTTAGGCCCCATGAAAAACGGCGATGAATTAAGGTCTGATAAACTGAATCTGATCCCGATAAGCAAATATGTCGTAGAGCGGAGCCCGTACTGGGAAGATAAGAATATACTGACCGGTTACTGGTACGATGAAGAGCCGGAATATATTCCGGACGGCAAGCTTGCAGAATTCATCAAAGAAGGTGAGAAACCTGTGATCCTCGCACTAGGTGCGATGTCATTTGAGGACAAAGCGGATAAGGCTAAGCTCGATATGTTTGTTAACGCATTCCAAAAGACCGGCTGCCGCGCCGTGATCCAGGGCTTCCAGAAAACACTTCAGGATTATGATCTTCCTGATACCATGATCGCATGCGGGAGTGTGCCGCACAGCTGGCTGTTCAGGCAGGGGAGCTTTGTTATTCACCACTGTGGTTTTGGTACTACGGCAGCATCAATGATCTACGGGATTCCGTCAATTCCTGTACCTCATGTCTTAGATCAGCTGGGTTTTGCAATGCAACTCGAAAAGTGCGGCGTGGCAACAACTCATATAGATGCAAAAGACCTGTCTGAAGAAAGACTGGTCAAAGCCATTGAAGAGATGAAAAAAGACTACCGGCTCAGGAAACACAATGCAGAAGAGATCTCTGAGAAGATCAGAACTGAAGGCGGAATTAATGAGGCGGTAAGACAGATAATCAGAATAACCGGAGAGCCTAATGCTTGACAGATCTGGTTTATCAGGTTAAACTCAAATCGGTTTAACGCATTAAACCAAACGAAGTTGAGGTTAGTGAAATGGAAGAACTGGTATTGTTTGAAGCTGAGAAAAAACTGATGGAGATCATCTGGCAGGAAGCACCTGTTGAGTCAGGCAAGCTGGTGAAGATCGCAGGTGACAGGATCAGCTGGAACAAATCAACTACATATACCGTTCTTCGAAAACTGATCGCCAAAGGTTTTGTCACGAATGAGGATACGATCGTACGCGTTCTTATTCCTAAGGAAAAAGTTCTGATATCAGAGAGCAACCAGATAATCAATGACAGTTTTTCCGGTTCTCTGCCAAAATTTGTGGCAGCTTTTTTCGGTAACAAAAAGACCTTAAGCGATGAAGATGCTGAAGTTTTGATGAAACTCATAAAGGAAAACATGGAAGGTGGCAAGTGATGGACGGCTTATTCCTTAAAGTTCTTGAGATGTCCGTCACCGGCAGCATAGTAATCCTTATTACCATGCTTGCCAGATTCCTTCTGAGGAAAAGATCAAAGAGATTCATCATGATCCTTTGGGCTGTTGTGGCGTTCAGATTACTTGTGCCATTCAGCTTTGAATCGTCATTCAGTTTCTTTAACTTTCTTCCATTAAACACACAGACCTTAACTGAAATTACAGAGGTTCACGATGCAGCACTGCCTGACAACTTAGCTGATACCCAAGCTGTAACAGCTGATCACGCTGCAAATACAGAGCAACAGGAATCGATCCGCACCGGAACGGCCGTTAATTATGGGGATGAGACTCTGTCAGTGAACCTTACAACTTCGGATACGTTACCGGATATCAAGACCATACTCTCAACAGTATGGCTAACAGGTGCTTTGGGTATTACAGCCTTCTGTTCTGTCCAATTCATCATGCTTAAGAGACAGCTTAGGAACTCGAAGCACATAAACGGAAATGTTTATGTGTCTGATAAGATCAGCGCACCGTTTGTTTTCGGACTTTTCATTCCCAGGATATATTTGCCTGACGTTCTCGATAAACATGAGAAAGAATATATTCTGCTTCATGAGAGGACCCATATCAAACACGGCGACTGGCTCATCAAGATAATAGGAATGTTCGCCGTTGCCGTTCACTGGTTTAATCCTTTGGTATGGCTTGCTTACAAACTTTTCGAGCAGGATATCGAGATGAACTGCGATGAGAGTGTCGTGGAAGGCATGGATACTGATCTTAAGCAGGCATATACAATGTCGATCGTTTCTTTCGCTATGCAAAGCAAGGCCAAAAGATATCTGGTAACTCCGTTGGGATTCAGCAAAGCCAACATCAGCAAAACGGAGGTTACTAACAGAGTGAAAAATATAATCAACTTTAAAAAGGGAAAGACGGCTTCTGCCATTGCTATTACGGCTGTTCTGCTCTTTGTAAGCGCAGGATGCGCACTTAATTCAAAAGCGGTTGCAAGTAGCGAACCGGAAGTTACTGAAACAGAAGTCTCATTAACAGAAATCTCAGAAACGGAAGAAACAGGGGAGCAGTCCGAAGCATACGAAGGTGGCCGGATCTGGAGGCTGGATGTAGACGGACCCAAAGATTTCGCTGCATTTGCAAAGGCACTTATCGGCACACCCTATGCTGAAGGAGGCAATCACCCGGATATTGGTCTTGATGGAATAGGCCTGGTAACGTATTGCTACAAAGAATACTACGGTTTATCCGTTCCGTTTGACGTCGAAGAAATAACTCTTGGAGTTGATGGCGCATATGACTCAGTATCGGTAAGTGCAATTCAGGTCGGTGATGTAGTAGTTTATGACTCCGGTAACATTGCAATATACGTCGGTAACGGAGAGGTGGTTTATGCATCGGAAACTGAAGGCTGTGTTTGTTCCGGTACCCTTACCATGGAGGACATCAGCGCAATAATCCATTACGTTGATTATTCCATTTCAGACATAGGCGTCGGATAAGTAATTAACTCTGCGCTTTCATTTTAAAGAATCTAATCAAATAAACAGGCACGGAACTCCGGGAAGTCGTGCCTGTTGTTTTATCTCTTTATTTTCTGCTATATTCTTCGCCGCAATGAGGGCATCTCGATCCATATACTCTGCCAATGTGAGAACCGCAATGAGGACATCTTACAATGATGAAGTTAAGGATGATTCCTGCCAGGAAAGCAATTGCGCCAAGCACAAGACAGATGTTCATCATCACTTTGTTTCCCGGAAATGCCAGGGAAGACATAAGGATGACAATACCAAGCATCATGACACCAACACAGATCCAAGCCTTTGCATACATATTTTTCATTTTCAGCAACTCCTTAAATATCTTGATAGCATAATGATGCACTAAAGATGTGTACTCTTTATGTACTGTTATAAAGATAAGTCATTTTGCGACAGAATATCTACTATTCGCGACGGAATGAGTTTTAGTGTGATCCTGTTTGGTATTTTTATGATGTCAAAGGAAAAACAAATCAATATCGAAGAGGAAAACAGCTATGAAAGAATCAACTGAAAAGAAGATCACAACACTTAAGGTTTTTAAGGTAATCGTAATTATTTATTCCTGCGTAATTATTGCCCTGCTCATCCATACAGTATACGGCTGGGCCACAGGCACATATGATACCAACTATGTAATTCTCGCTTCAAGCGCAGCAACATACTGCGCTACAGTGGCTATATATGAAGAGATGAAGAAAAAGGAAGCAAAAAAGAAACAGGAATGAATCAACCGGTTTATCGCAATCTGCGAAATATATGATGTTAAAGTAAAACTGCCTTAGGTAATCCTCAGGCAGCTTTATCTTTGTCAATAGGTCCGTTTATCTCGTTAAGTTTTAACTGCAGGATGAAGATCCGATGAAATCGCCGCACGATGATAATGCAATTATTAAGAATATAAGAGCTACCGCCACATAAACACAATATATGATCATCAGGACAAGGCCGAATTTGCTTTTACTGTATTTAATGCGGACTACGATCATGAGCGCAATTCCGGCTATCATGGCAGCTGAAGGAAAGAAGCTAACCATCGTAATAAAATAATAACTCGGAATTGAGCCGAGGCTTTCCGCCACCCCGGCTATAATACAAGCTGCCAAAGGTATAACAACTCCCAGTATGAGTGAGATGACACAAAGTCTGGTGGCCTTTTTCTGCTCTTGAGGACCATAGGCTCTGCCGCGCTTCGGTGCCGGAACCTGCTGTTCTGATACAGGTTGCTGATTGACAGGTGCCTGTTGCATCACGGGCATCGCTGCCTGAACATTTAAAGGTTTTCCGCAGACTTTGCAAAACTTTTCAGTATCCCCAACCTGTGTGCCGCAATTGGAACAAAACATATGCAGTCTTTCCTTTCTTAACAATATGAGTATTTCAACTTTTCCGATTTATAAGCAATCACTCTTTCAGACAAAGTAATTATATCATCCAAGCAAAGAACTCATGTGTCTATTACATGTGTATTGATGATCTTCCGCTATAAAACAACCCGGAATTAATGAAGCCTGCGAGTCATTTTTCGCAGGCTTCTTAGTTAGTTATATTGCTACTCTAAAGTTAGGTAGAAAAGGTAACAGCCCGTTATACTTCTACCCTCTTGTTATCTAAGCTACAATCAGGAAAGGTAATGGACTGACGCCGAATTATATTGGATTCCCACATCCGTTCCTGAAACCGTCATCCATCCTTCCTGTTGTAGCGTTCGTTTCAGCGGGTTGAATCATCTGTGAAGATGCATTCGCGTCACCAAGCAATTTGAATCGGTAACAGGTAAAGATGGTTCCTCCATTACACTTTCACCAAAAGGAGCAGTTGCTTATGTCAAACACCACTCGTTTCAGTGTGGGGATTGACATCTCCAAAGGGAAAAGCACAGTATCTGTAATAGATCCCTTCGGAAATATTGTCAAATCTCCATTTGAAATCCGCCACACATCAAGTGACCTTAAGAAGCTTGCCGGCCTGATAAAATCACTTGATGGCGAAACCAGAATCGTTATGGAATATACGGGAATATACTACCAACCCGTAGCCAGGTTCCTAAGCGAATCCGGTCTTTTTGTAAGCGTTGTTCATGCCAAGATCCTTCACGATTTTGCGAACAACTCTATACGAAGAATTAAAACAGATAAGGCAGACGCTGTAAAGATTGCAAACTATGGTTTACTGCATTGGGATTCTCTAAAATGTTATTCGAAAGAAGACGATACACGACTTCTTCTTAAGAGTGCCAATCGGCAATACTATTACTTCTTGAAACAATATGTTGCAGCAAACAACAATCTGATCGCTGTTATAGATCAAACCTGTCCTGGTTTGAACGATCTGTTTACAAGCCCGAGACGTGAAGACGGCCACATAAAATGGGTAGATGTCGCCATCCGTTTTTGGCACTGTGAATATATAACTGGATTCTCTCTGAATAAATTCACCGAGTTGTACAACGACTGGTGTAAGAAGAATAAATATATCGGCAGTAATTCCAAGGCAGAAGAACTCTATCTGCTGGCCAAGGAATGTATCCCAACATTACCAAAGAATGAATCCACCAAATATATAGTCAAACAAGCCGCAGAACATCTTCTGACGATTTCTGAGGCGCTTGGTGCACTTCAGAAAGAAATGTTATATCTTGCAGAACAGCTGCCAGAATATCCCGTTGTAATGAGCTTTACTGGCGTCGGCAAAGTTCTCGGCCCACAACTTATGGCCGAGATAGGTGATGTTCGCCGTTTTCACAAGAAATCCTGTCTTATTGCATTCGCTGGAGTCGATGCACCTCCGTTTCAATCCGGCAATTTTGATTCCAAGAACAGGCACATTTCCAAGAAAGGATCGGGTGGATTGAGAAAGACTCTGTTTCAGGTAGTGACAGTGCTATTGCAAAACACGCTAGTATATGATCCGGTATATCAATTTATAGATCGAAAGCGTCAAGAAGGAAAACCATATTACGTGTACATGGTCGCCGGCTGCAACAAATTCTTACGCATTTACTATGCTCGTGTAAAAGAATACCTGGTAGCACAAGAAGCAGCATGATTGTGGTTACTTCATAAAAAAGCGAACTAGAAATTCACTCTAGTCCGCTCGTTTTAACATGCGCAATTTCTTAGAACAAAAAACTAAAATTGCCTCTTGAATTTAATTAGCGGGTTTCAAGATTATCTTGTCTATAATCCTCAGATACTCCAGAATTCAAACAATTCCCAATAAATGATCCCATATGTACTGAAAGCAAGCATGATAAATGTCAGTATCATTCTTGTCTTTGACACGCCACTTCTGGTGAATCTCCGTATCCCGTGAGCAAGTAATAAGATATTTGCTGCCAAGACCGCGAAAACCAGGAACAATAAAACCCGTAATGATCCTATGCCCAGAAACGGAGAATGCTCAAATACAAGTTGCATTATGGCCCGGTATAAAACAAATACCGGAATGAGCTGCACACCTGCAGACACTACACACCAGAAAGAGTTAACGCGTTTTCTATACCTTATGAACTGGATTATACCGGCAATGAATAATGCTATAGCCATCAATATCGATATCAGATACACCAATATCGAGATAATATCCGGCAGAACATCTTTAGGTTCTCTGACAAGATTATCGGAAGTACCGCATTCGACTTTATCAATGCCATTATCTGCAGATAGCACTACCCTTAAGCCTATCGTCTTTGACGGATCAAAAGATACTGTCTGAACAGCAAATAATCTCTGAAGCTTGAACGGACCATTGTAGACCGCCTGCGCACTCTGAAGTATACCCGAAAATTCAGGATAATTGCCTTCATAGCTTTCGAAAATTAGATCTGGCAAACCGTTTATGAACTGACTCTCCTCATGTTGATTTACCATAACAGCGATACATAGCCCTTTATCAAGGTCAAATCGAAGAGTTGATGAACACCCTACAGTACCGCCTTCGTGACCTATAACAGTCCCGCTATAACATGGATACTGCCAGAAGCCGTGATAATTTGAGCCTATATCTGTATCACCATAGAAATTTGAAGGCGACAGCATCTCTGCCCTGGTTTCCTTATTTTCAAACAAAGGAGAATCATCACTTAGAAGGGCTTGTGCAAACTTCTGCATATCAGTCATAGTTGACATACATGCTCCCACAGGATAACAGTAGCAGTAATATGCGCCACAAGATAGAATCTCTCCACTAAGATCTGCAGAATACGTCTTCAGTTCTTTGCGCTTTTCACATACCCATTCGTTATCAGAAGCATCGGGCATGATGGATGTATGATCCATTCCCAGAGGTTCATATATATTCTCCTTTACATATACCTCATAAGGCTGACCGCTCACCCGGCTGACAATAAATGCTGCAAGTGTTGTTCCCCAGTTACTGTATGAAGTAACAGTTCCGGGTTCAAATTGCTGTTCGGGTTCTGTAGTCTTAAGCCATTCTTCTATGGACATGAGTTGATCGGTCGATCCTGCCCATATAAACGGAACTTCATCAAAACCCGCCTGATGATTCATAAGATTTGTCATGGTAATAGGTGTTTCGTATCTGAGTTTGGTCAGGAATCCGTCAGGAAGATATGTACGAATATCCGCGTTAAGATCTATCAGGTTCTTTTCTTTAAGCTGCATCACACATACCCACACTTGTAATTTTGATATAGATCCCCATTCCATGACTGTCTCGTCATCAACCGCCACATTGTTTTCCATATCAGCGAAGCCGTAATAACCGGTGTAGATAATATTCTCGCTGTCCATTACGGATACAGCCATTCCTGCCATCGTCTCTCCGTGTTCATCAACGTAAGCATCAATGAGGTTGCCGACATCAGACTCAGAGGCCAATACATTTACAGGATAACCAAACGCGAGCAGCATCACTGAAAGCAGTGAAGCAACTGTTGCTTTTTTTATAAGCTCTTTCATAAAATCTGCCTTTCCCATACTTGTTATCAATTATCGATATCAGTATGAAACAGCAGTCTTTAAACAAACATATAGCGGTCTTAAATCCGTCTTAAATCTTTGGAAGCCGGATGTGCCAACTACACCCGTTCTCATCTCCCGTGTATTTGATCTCTCCACAGTGAAGGTTAATGATCTTATGTACAATGGCAAGTCCAAGACCGCTTCCTTCACTGTTTCCGGCATTTTTCTCACCTCTGAAGAAAGGCTGGAATATCTTGTCTAAACTTTCTTTTGGTATTCCGATGCCATCGTCGCCAATCACGATATCGACACTGGCTCTCTCTGCATTTATATCAGTTATGCTCACGAGGATATTCGTTCCGGCAGAATTATATTTAACGGAATTACCAATGAGATTATCGTAAACTCTTCGAAAAAGAATCGGATCAATATTTACAGGAATATTCTTATCAGGTACTGACAGATTATATCCGAACCCGTTTTTCTCAAGTTCAGGGATATACTCTGCCATGATCTGTCTTGTAAACTCACAAATATCAGTTCGTTCAGGTTCAAGTATATATCCTGCACTTTCAAGTTTTGAATACACAAAGAGTGATTTCAGTATGTTATTCGACCTTACGGAATTGTCATAAATCTTTTGCGCATATTCCAATTTCTTCTGTTCGTCAACATCCTTTGAAACAAGCAGTTCACTATACCCCTGAACACTGGCCAAAGGTGTCTTAAGATCATGGGATATCTCTGAAACGAGGAGCATTCTTTTTTCCTCTTCCTCTCTCTTAATTAACTCACGCTCTTTCATTTCTTTCTCAGTCTGTTTTGAATAGAAAATCACAAAAACAAAAAGCGCTATGAAGTATACGGATAATATCAGGGAGAGCAGTATAACGGTTTTTGAAAAACCCGGAGCTTCGGGATTGAATACAACACCGAATGATATTGACATCTGGATAGGCTTCCTGAGAACAAGCCAATACCCATTGTTGCCTGTTAGGTAGGCTATATCATATTGATATTCCGAGACATCGTTAGATCTGACAAGAAAGTCCGCCCACTCTTCTGAAGTAAATCTGTCGTTCTCGCAGATCGCCGTTCCTCCCAGTAAAGTTACATTAAGATCGTTATCCACGATCATCGCACTTCCGCCATCAGCAATATAGTCAGATACATCCACATCGGATGCAGATGGTCTCAGTCTGTCCGAAGCGCCAATTGTCTTCTCACTGCTTGCATTCATTATCTTAGTTGTGATAACCAAAAGGATCAGCGGCAGGAGTGATACTGCCAAAACAGCAGCAACAACGCCTGCAAACCTTTTATTCAGATAGTTTCTTGTACTGTTTATGTTCATTGCCTTAGTGGAATCTGTATCCTATCCCCACCAAAGTATCGATATGTTTATGCTCTTCATCATCTATCTTTGCGCGCAGATGCGAGATTTGCACCATTATCGTATTATCGTCATAGATATAGTCATCCTGCCATACAGCCTGATATATCTGTTTTTTAGTCAGGATCTTACCGGCGTTTTCCGATAAGTATTGAAGTATATGATACTCTTTTGAGTTCAGAGATATTTCTTTGCCGTTGTTCTCAATGATGCCATTTTGAAAATCCAATTTCAGATTATCAAATGTCAGTATATTTGAAGTGGAAACACTTGTCTTCATATGCCTTTTCTGAACTTCAATGCGAGCCAAAAGTTCATTCATTCCCCAAGGCTTGACAAGATAATCATCCGCACCAAGACGCAGACCGCTGACTTTATCAATTTCATCCCCTCTGGCTGTCAAGAAAATGACAGGCATTTCTGATGATTCCCGTATTTTAGACAGAAGCGAAAAACCATCCATGTAAGGCATCATAACATCCAGTATTGCCATATCAGGAGCCTCGCTGATGAATAAGTCATATGCTTCTTTCCCATTTACGGCAGATATCACAGAATTACCTTCGCCTGTGAGTTGTTCATATAAAAGATCTCGCAGATCATTGTTATCTTCGGCAATCAGTATTTTCATCTTAATCAAATTAATTGTCCTTAGTCTATTATTCTGCTAATATTCTCGACAAAGGACCTTCCTCTGTCTTAAGTATTATATCATCCGTGCAAATTCCTTTACTGAATTATAATAAGCATCTTCATTCATATATCCAATAATAGCTATAGCTTATGATATGAAGATAAATGGGTGAGAGCAAACTTGATCTTTCTCCATTTTTACTCATTTTCGGATTCGGTTATTCCTTGAGGCTGATAGTGATCTACTCTATGCTCCATGCCTTTTGAGTGGTAGT